>Ga0102814_10003189_pt1 | contig 10788 bp, 11 predicted proteins | sample ColrivemetaGS741_FD_79112 | JGI IMG/M metagenome (GOLD analysis project Ga0102814, IMG submission 79112) | Estuarine microbial communities from the Columbia River estuary - Flood tide ETM metaG S.741 | ecosystem: Environmental > Aquatic > Marine > Intertidal zone > Estuary | place: USA... | reverse complement strand
TGTTTCCTTCCTAGAGGGGGTTAAAAACGAAAGCCGGCAAATTGTGCCGGCTTTTCTTCTTCAAAACGAAAATCGCTTATAAAATTTCTATTGCTTTTGGTGCTTTTGGTTTCGCTTCTTCACGTTTAGGAAGAGTTATTTGTAAGATGCCATTAAAGTAGTTTGCCTTAATTTCATCTTCATTAATTTTTTCCTTTGGCAGATTAAAGGTTCTGGTGAAGGGTTTTTTGTAAAACTCACGCAATGAATAATTTTTTTCATTGGCTTCTGTCGCTTCTTTTAGCTTGGCAGAAATTACAAGTTTGTTTTCTTCCACTTTTAATCCAAAATTCTCTTTCAGAAAGCCTGGAGCAAGAACCTCAATTTCAAATTGCTCTTCATTCTCAAGGATATTCACCAAGGGCTGAGCGCCTTGATTAATGAAACTTTCTTTTTGCATATCGCTAGCAAGAACCTCGTTTAATATTGAAGGGAAGTTTACTAGGAATCCTGGGTTGTTTCTTAATGTTCTCATTGTTATAGTTTTAAAATTAATGTTTGTCATTGTGTAGCGTATTGTCAATTAAAATGCCATGCCATTTTCTTGGCGGTTTTTAAAATCTACAACTGCCTATATGGCGCAATTTCAAACGTTAACACGACAACATGGCGCATATTCTTATGTTTTCAACAAGAAATTGGCTGCTCCTATTTAGTACTTTGCGCCACTAAAAGATGCTCTTTATGAAACGCATAATTCTATTTTCTCTACTTGCCGTCCTCACAGTTGTAGCGTGTAAAACAGTACCTCTAACGGGTCGTAGAGGGTTAAAACTCATCTCAAGCAGCGAAATAAACGCCATGAGTTTTCAGCAATACGATGAATTGAAAAGCACATCGAAGCTCTCTACAAATGCAGAACAAGTAAACGCAGTGAAGCGCGTTGGTGCCCGCATACAAGAAGCAACAACAAAGTATTTAAAAGCTAAAGGTTATGCCGACTTGCTTGAAGGCTACCAATGGGAGTTTATTTTAATAGAAAGCGAGCAAGTAAATGCCTTTTGCATGCCAGGTGGCAAAGTGGCTTTTTATACAGGAATTTTGCCGTATTGCAAAGACGATGCAGGCATTGCTGTGGTTATGGGCCACGAAATTGCCCATGCCATTGCCGAACATGGCAACGAGCGCATGAGTCAACAAATGGGTTCGCAACTGGTGGGTTCTAGTTTAAGCGTGGTTTTGCAAAATGAACCTTCGCAAACGCAATCAATTTTTGGTGCTGCTTATGGTTTGGGTTCTCAATACGGTGTAATGTTACCTTTTAGCCGGAAGCACGAAAGCGAAGCCGATGAGTTAGGCCTCTTCTTTATGGCCATGGCGGGTTACAACCCAAATGCGGCACCAGAATTTTGGACGCGCATGAGCCAAGGCGGTGGCCAAAAACCACCCGAAATGATGAGCACACACCCCAGTGACGAAACTCGTATTGCCAATTTGAATAAAGAAATGCCAAAGGCGATGGATTTTTACAATCAATCTCCTTATCGAAATAAGTAATGACTTTCAATCTTTACAGCAAGTAAAACAAGACCATCGTGCAGATTAAAGATTTTGCCAAAGTATTCTTTGTGATTCTCATTTTGCATTTGGCGGTGCTCGATGTTGGCGAAAGCGAAATGCTCATCCGCTTTACCAAACCGCTTTTGCTCTTTAGCTTGATTGCATTTTTTATGCATCACACCAGCAAACGACAAAGGTTTGAAAATACCTTTTTGGCGGGCTTGTTTTTTAGTCTTGCGGGCGATGTGTTTTTAATGCTTGAGCAAAAAGGCGAAATCTATTTCATGCTTGGTTTGGGCTCCTTTTTACTTGCCCAAATTTTTTACAGCATTTCTTTTTTTATCGAGAACAAGCAGACAAAAGGGTTTTTACAACAACGAATTTGGCTGGTGCTGCCCTTTCTGGCCTACGGTTTTTGGTTTGTGCATCATCTTCAAAACAACCTTGGCGATTTAATTTTGCCAGTGGCCATTTATGCTACTATGTTGGTGGTGATGGCGATTTCGGCTTTAAACCGAAAAGGCTTGGTGGCCAATAAAAGCTTTTGGTTAGTTTTTGGAGGGGCGCTCCTTTTTGTGCTTTCGGATAGCATCTTGGCTCAGGCCAAATTTCAAGGTGCATTTAAATACGACAAGGTTTTAGTGATGTTGAGCTACGGCATTGCCCAATTTTTATTGGTTTGGGGAATCTTGTACCAGCGCTTAAAAGCCTAATACGGATCAACATCAAATACAATTTTTACCGATTTAAACGCTGCATGCTGCAACGTGTGTTGATGAAGTTGCCAAATAAACTGCTTGACTTTTGCAACGGAGACGCTTCTGTCTAACTTTAATAAAATCGATTTGTGATAAATCCCTTTTAACCGCTTATTGGCCGGATACTCAGGGCCTAAGACCATTTCTTTAAACTGCTGGCGCAATTCAGACGCAAAATAAGAAGACACTGCGTCTAAAACTTGGTAGTCTCGGTGGCGTAAATCAATGTGAATTAAGCGCGTAAATGGCGGGTATTTAAAAATTTTTCGCTCCAAAAGTTGTTCGGCCATCATGTTTTTATAGTCGTGTTTTAGCACATGATTAATAATGCGATGGTCGGGTTTAAAACTCTGGATGGTTACCCTGCCGCGATCGCTGCGCCTTCCTGCCCGCCCAGCAACTTGCTCCATCAGTTGAAATGCTCTTTCTTGAGCCCTGAAGTCGGGGTAGTGCAGCATGCTGTCTGCATTTAAGATTCCTACCAATTTTACATCGTCAAAATCTAAGCCCTTGGTAACCATTTGAGTGCCTATCAAGATGTCAATTTCGCCATCTTCAAATCGTTGAATGAGTTTGTTGAATGCATTTTTTTTGCGTGTAGAATCTAAATCCATACGGGCAATGGTTGCATTTGGCAAGAGCGTCTGAATTTCTTCTTCCAATTTTTCGGTACCAAATCCAACTTCTTTTAGCTCAGTGCTGTGGCATTGTGGGCAGGTGCTTGGAGGGTTTACGCTGTACCCGCAATAGTGGCATTTTAATTTATGCGCAAATTTGTGGTAAGTGAGGGTGATGTCGCAATTCACACATTCGTGCGTGTGGCCGCAACTCGTGCATTGCACAACGGGCGTATAGCCTCTTCTGTTTTGAAACAGAATAACGCGCTTTTCTGTTTGCAGTGCTTCTTCTATTTCTGCAAAAAGTTGTGGCGAATAATGGCCCCGCATGGTTTTCCAAAGTGTTTCCTTTCGAATATCAACCACTTCAATTTCTGGCATATTTACCCCGCCAAAACGCTCTGTTAGCGCTACCAAAGTGTATTTTCCTTCTAAGGCGTTGTTGTAGCTTTCTGCGCTTGGCGTGGCAGACCCCATTAAAATGGGGCAATCTTGCAGTTGCGCCAAGATGAGTGCAGCATCTCTAGCCTGGTATCTTGGTGCAGGATCTTGCTGCTTAAAACTGGCATCGTGCTCTTCGTCTATTATTACAATTCCTAGGTCATTTAGAGGTAAAAGCAATGCGCTGCGGGCGCCTAAAAGCACAATTGGCTTGTCTTCTGTCAGTAATCTATTGTACACAGCAAGTCGTTCTCGTTGCGAAATTCTTGAGTGATAAACCACAGCACTTTCGCCAAAATGTTTTTGTAGGCGATTTATTAATTGTGTGGTAAGTGAAATTTCGGGCACCAAATAAAGTGCTCTCTTGTGCTTTTGAAGTGCTTTTTGAATAAGCGTGATGTATATTTCTGTTTTTCCAGACGATGTTACGCCATGTAAAAGCACAGGAGTTTTGGCAGCAAAACTTTCTTTAATCTGTTGCAAAGCGGATTTTTGTGCTTTGCTCAACGCAATATTTCCTATGTTAAAATTCTCTTCTGCAGGCGCGAGTTGTTCATCTCGATAAAGAATTTGTTTTTCGATTAATCCTTTTAGCGATTGTTTTGTGGCGCTTGCCGTACCTAAGAGCTTGCGTTCAGGCACGCGACCATCCTTGTATTTTATATTTAGTTGAAAATAGGCGAGGAGGAGGGCACTTTGTTTTGGTGACCTAGAGAGCGATTCAAAAATCCTGTTTAATTCATCTTCAGAATGTTTTTGCGGAATAAAAATTACGGGATGAGTTTTGGCTTGAGCGTTCTCTGAAACTTCTTCTTCCAATAAAAGCAGTTCCTTTTCCAGCAAGGTTTTTACAATCCGCATTGGGTTGTGCAGGGCTAAAATTTTACCCGCTTCGACAATAGTCAAATCACTGCGATTTTCTAGTGCTTCCATAATCAGGAACTCCTGATCGCTTAGCTGGTTCCAATCAAATGATTGTTTTTTGTTTGCTATGATTTTAGTTTCGCTCTCAACCTTTAGACTGGAAGGTACTGCAGCATTCATCACATCACCCAAAAAGCACATGTAATAATCGCTAATCCACTTCCAAAAATTAAGCTGGTTTTGGTAAACGATTGGTTCTAGGTCTAAAAAATCTACTATTTCTTTGGTTTGATATTCGGGTTGGTTTGTATGAATTTTTACAACTATTCCTGTATAAAGTTTTCGCTGACCCAACTGCACAACAACGCGCTTGCCAATTTCAGCTTCTGGAAGATGTTTGCTTGTTAAACTGTAGGTGTAAGGACGGGGTAGCGCAAGAGGCAAAACCACGTCAACAAAAGTGTTTTGTGCGTTTTTAGGAGAGGACATTTACCAACTCCAAGAGGTGTTCGTTAATCTTGTGATGATGCTTGGTTGCATTTTCAAAGGGTACTAAAACGAGGTCCGAATGTCTTAAGCCAACCATTTTATTTGTTTCTCCTTGCAAAAGTGCTTCCACAGCCTTGTGTCCCATACGGCTGGCCATAACCCGATCAAATGCAGATGGGCTGCCACCCCGTTGTATGTGTCCAAGAATCGTCACTTTCGTTTCCCAAGTAGAAAAGCGCTCGTTCACCGCTTTTGCGGCTTCATCAGCTCCGCCAAACTCATCGCCTTCGGCCACTATAATTATAGCACTTGTTTTATTGCGTTTCCAGCCGTTTTCTAAAGTAGAAATCAGACTGTCGATGTAAGTTGTAGTTTCAGGAATAAGCACTGCTTCAGCGCCAGAAGCAATGGCGCTGCGCAAAGCGATAAATCCAGCATCGCGCCCCATTACTTCTACAAAAAAAAGGCGGTTATGAGAAGAGGCTGTGTCTCGGATTTTGTCAACGGCTTCAACAACAGTATTTACAGCCGTGTCGTAGCCTATGGTGTAGTCTGTACCATACAAATCGTTGTCAATTGTGCCGGGGCATCCAATTACAGGCATGCCAAATTCGGCATGTAAGGCCATTGCACCTCTAAAAGAGCCATCTCCGCCAATAACAATAAGGCCTTCTATGCCGTTTTTTTTCAAGGCTTCATAGGCTTTTTTTCTGCCTTCTTGTGTTCTGAATTCTTCGCTACGAGCCGTTTTTAAAATTGTGCCACCGCGTTGTATAATACTACTGACAGAAAAATTGGTCATCTCTACAATATCTCCTTCAATCATGCCTTGGTATCCGCGATAGATGCCAGCAACCTCAACACCATTTGTGAAGCCAGTTCTAACCACCGCGCGTAGGCACGCATTCATGCCTGGGGCATCTCCGCCAGAAGTAAAAACGGCAATTTTCTTCATCATTATTAATCTTTAAGATAGGCATTAACGAACTTTTCTGTACGGTCGTTTAAGTCAAGCTCGGTTTCAATAAAGTCTTCTAAGATTTTTTCAATTTTCCATTGGCTTCGCTCAACAGCTTTGTCACTTTCATCGTAACGTGCTTCATCAAGTGCGGTTAGTGCTTCAGCAAAATCTTCATCCGCGCCATCTCTAACATAGCTTAGGTAGTATAATGCTGCACTGTTTAAAAAGTCATCGTCTCTGTCTTCTTCATCTATATAATCGCCAATTTTACTAATGGCAACCATGGCTTGTTCTGCTTTAAGGGCCAATTCTTGACGATGGTCTTCCATGTTGTCGAATTGTTTTTTCTTGGCTAAATCTTGCATTTTCAGCACCATAAAAGAAACGCTAGCGTACGAAGAGCGGATGTCTTGCACGTAAAGGGCCAAAGAGCGAAGTGTGTTTAACTGCACTCTGGTTGGATCGTCCATGGCGTTTACATTGTATGCACCAGTAAAATAATCTTCGTTCATCTGCCACTTGTTTTCCGCATCGTCTATGTAATCTTCCATGCGGTAAAAGGAGTTTTGATAAGCAATCAAAGCATCTTCAGAGGTTGACATGCTTTTGCGAAGCAATTGTACAGTATCATAAACGCTAGAGTAGGCTTCGATGTAAATATCTAGAATGCGATCATAATCATTGCGCATGGCAGAATCGCCTTTGTAGGCTGGGATTTTATTCACGACTTTCTTTGTAGCATCCAATTGCGTAAGCACCATGTCGCGGCTTTTATTCAGGCGAGTTTCGTCTGTAAACTGCATAGAAGTTTTGTAGAAGTTTACTTGCTTGGTTCTTATTTTACGCTGTTCGCTCGCAATTTTTCTATAATAAGATGATGCATTGCCTTGCGCAAAAGCAATATTGCCAGCAGCAAAAACAAGTATTAAAAGTGTAAGTATCGTTTTCTTCATAGCAAGTGTATAATTTGTGAATCCTTCAAAGTTGTTAAATGCAATTAAGGTGGCAATATATTAAGAAGAAGATTTCTTTCTTTTTTAAGAATTAAGATTGAATGTAATCTTTTCGTTTTCCTTCAAACATGTCGTACTTCAATAACACTGCCTCTATCGGGCCGTTAAAAAGTTTCTTTTTCCATGTTGGTTTTAGGCCGATGTGTTTTACGGAAGCTGTATCGCCAGTTAAAATGTAAACTTCCCAGCCGGCATATTCATGCTTTAGCTTTTGCCCAATTTCTTGGTAAAGCTTATCATTCTGACTCTCAATCTTTTTATTGTAAGGCGGGTTCATAATCATGATTCCCTTAGTTGGCGGGGCCGCTTCAGTTATAAAATCTGCATTTCTAACGGTAATTAAATCGTCAAGCGATGCTGCTTCAATATTTGTTCGTGCTGCAAAAAGAGCTTCGTCTTCTGCATCGCGCCCCATAATTTTTCCTTCGTATTCAATAGTTCGTTTTAAACCACTAGTTCTAATCATTTCAAAAAGTTCGGCATCGTAATCTTTCCAGTTTGTGAAGGCAAAATCTTTTCTATAAACTCCTGCCGGGATGTTACTTGCTAGCATGGCTGCTTCAATCAGAAAAGTGCCACTTCCGCACATCGGATCAAAAATTAGTTTGCCCCCATTCCAGTTTGTAAACTGTATGATGCCCGCAGCCAAGACTTCGCTTAGCGGAGCAAAACCGGGCTCAATGCGGTAACCGCGTCTGTGCAAACTGTCTCCGCTGCTGTTTAAAAACACTTCAGCTTCATAGCCAGTTAAGTGAATGGAGATTGAGATTTCTGCAAATTTGGTATCAACGTTAGGACGCCTTCCATCATTTCGTTCTCTAAAATGATCTACAACGGCATCTTTTGCTTTTTGAGCTGCATAAAGTGTGTTGTCAAAAATGCCCGATTGCCCAGAAATATGGAACGAAAAGGTTTTATCGACATCAAAAATCTCAGTCCAGTCAATTTTCGCGAGCGCTTTGTAGTAGCTGTCGTCATCTCTAAACCGAATGGTTTTTATGGGCTTTAAAACCTTGATGGCCGTGCGCAATAAGAAGTTGCATTTATAAATGAAACCTAAATCGCCAATGCAGTTTACCGCACGATTGTTTATTTCAACATTTCGTCCACCAATGCTTCTAACTTCGGCCGCAAGAATTTCTTCAAGTCCAAAAAGGGTGGTAATGGTAAGTTTAATGTCGCTCGTATCAGTTGTCATGTAGTTCTTTTAAGTTTGATGTAAGGCTCGGCTTGCTCTGGTTTTTAACCCGGCAAGCGGGGAAGATAAATTCGCCAACAACAATTTGGCCAGCAGGAATTTCAAAAACCAATGAATCTTTAAAGATTTCGCTTCCTTGAACAAGTTGAACGCTGTACATGACTAAAGTCGAATCTGAGCTAGTGAGTTTAATTGAAACACTGTAAACGGAGTCTAAAACTGTTAGCGCATAAGGTTTCAATTCTTCAGAAATCAGCTCAATTGTAGATTCTTCAATTGTTATTTCCTCTATGTCTTTCTCTGTACATTGTACCAGAATTAGGCTTAGAAAGAGCAACGCTATAAAATGTTTAATCATTGTATTTTTAAATTTGGCGTAAAGGTAAACTAGTCGTAGTCTTTCTGGCACAATGCTTGCCCTGCAATTATAAAAATGATGAATTATGAAAAATAAAAATGTATTTCTCGCCTTTGCTTTGCTCTTTTTTGTTGCTTTCTCGGCATCTGCTCAAAGCAAAAAAAGCGAAAACAAAAAGGGAACCCAGGTAGAAAAAGAAGTAAAGCAGTCTACTGCGCCAAGCAGCACTGAGAAGCAACTAGAGGTTCCTACCTCACAACCGCCTCAACAGGTTCCGCAAGCTGTTGAGCCAGAATATCCGCCAAAGCAAGAGCCTGCACCGGCTACACCAAAGCAGATGGAAAATGGAAGTTCAACTCCAGAACAAGTAAATCGCTTAGAACCCAAGGTGCAAAAAGGCACAACTTCGAAAAACAAAGCCACAAAAGGCAAGAAATAAAAATACATTTGCCGCATGCATTACACAGCATGGGAGTATTTTTTTCTGCTTGGTGGTGGCTTTCTAGCTGGCATCATAAATACATTGGCAGGTAATGGCTCGGCCATTACGCTGCCACTTTTGTTGAGTATGGGTATGGATGCCAACACTGCCAACGCAACAAATAGAGTGGGTGTTTTACTCCAAACTTTTACTGCTGTTGCAAGTATAAAGCGCACAGCACAGTCCAAAATTCTAATTAAAGAAAGTGTCTGGTACTACATTCCAACTATACTTGGTTCGGTTGGTGGTGCTTTGCTGGCAATTGATGTGCACCCAGATATTTTAGAATTAATCATCGGTTTGCTGATGATATTTGTTTTGATTACGCTTTTACTAAAACCTAAAAAGTGGCTAATAGACACTAACCCGGAAAAGAAAAAACGTACGCCAACTCAGTGGTTCATCTTTTTTGCCATTGGTTTTTATGGTGGATTCATTCAAATGGGCATTGGTATTTTAATTCTTAGCTCCTTGGTTTTGCTGGTGCATTATAGCCTGCAAGATGGCAACGTTATTAAGCTTTTTGTTGCCTTTGTCATGATTATTCCTGCATTTGTAATTTATGTAATTAGTGGTCAAATACAGTGGCTGCCAGGAATTGTTCTTGCAATTGGTGCAAGTGCTGGTGCTTGGTTTGGAATGCGCTTTGTGTTATATCACCCCAAAGCAGGCGTTTACATTAGATATTTACTCATCACCATTGTAACTTTTGCCATTGCTAAGATTTTGTATCCCTACGTGCCATTATTCTAAAACAAAAGACCCCGATACTATCGGGGCCTTTCAAACCAAAAAACCAAACAACCAAAACAGTTATGGCCAATATGCTACGGTTGTAGCCCGGCACATAACTCAATTATGAAAAACACAATTTATGTGCATTTAATGAGCCAAAAGTAAGACGGATTTTAAGCAGCAACCGTGATTATTGTCACAGTAGAAGCTATATTTCAAGTAATTCAATCACATTTCTAGAAAGTTTAACCTTACCTGCTTTTTCGAGCTGTTTTAATAACCTTGAAATGACTTCTCGTGATGAATTTAAGTCGGTGGCAATTTCTTGATGCGAAGTATTTAGCGTTTTTGAATCATGAATGCTTGCTTTGTTTTTCAAGTATTTCACAAGGCGAGAATCAAGTTGCGTAAACGCAATGCCGTTTATTGTATCAAGCAATTCTTCAAAGCGAAACTTGTACGTATTCATCACAAAACTCTTCCATTCCGGGTATTTTTCGAACCACTTGTCTGCTAATCGCGCGGGTATGCCAATCAATCGAACATCTTCTTCGGCAATGGCTTCGACTTCGCTGCTCATGTTGCTCATGCAGCAGGTTAGGCTTGTTGCGCAGGTTTGGCCACTGTCTAAATAATAAAGCAATATTTCGTGGTCATCTTCATCTCTGCGAATGATGCGCAAAGAACCTTCTATAATTAATGGAATAAATGGCACGGGCATACCCATGTCTATTACGATGTCGCCTGCCGTAAACGAATATTCTTTACCGCTGTCAGCAATTTCGTTGATTAAGGCAATGCTATTGAATTGGGGAAGTTTTTCTCTAATGAGTTCTGATGAAACCATGTTTTGCTTTTGCTTGGTACTAGCGTTGAAAAGTACAAATTATGCCGTGGAATGTACGTGACAGTTTTCAACATAAAAAAGGTGCAAAATGTTGAAACTATCATTAAAAATGGTGTTGTAGGCCCTGAAGCTTTAATATCTTTCTTTCTAGCAAAATGAAAAAAATATGCCCGTAAAAAAGACCACCAAAAAAGCTGCCGACAAGAAAATATTCGTCTTAGACACCTCTGTTATACTTTTTGACCACAATGCCATCATGAATTTTGCAGAACACGATGTGGCAATTCCTATTCCTGTTTTAGAAGAATTAGATGAGTTTAAAAAAGGCCACGATAGTAAAAACTACGAGGCACGCGAATTCATTCGTTTTATTGATAAAAAAGCAGGCAGCAAAAATTTAACAGAGTGGATTAGTTTGAACGGCCCAAAGCGCGGCAAGTTTAAAGTTGTAATGAGCACCAGCAATCCTGGTTTTGACGCTGAGAAG
>Ga0102814_10003188_pt1 | contig 10790 bp, 17 predicted proteins | sample ColrivemetaGS741_FD_79112 | JGI IMG/M metagenome (GOLD analysis project Ga0102814, IMG submission 79112) | Estuarine microbial communities from the Columbia River estuary - Flood tide ETM metaG S.741 | ecosystem: Environmental > Aquatic > Marine > Intertidal zone > Estuary | place: USA... | reverse complement strand
TAAAGACATTGAGTCGTAAACATGATTAGTTACAATGAAAGGTATCTTTGCTTGTCCCATTTTAAGAGTCAACATTCTAAAAGCACCTTTGATTAATTGTGCCTTTGTCATATCTTTAGTAGTTTTTTCTGCTAGAGTATCTTCAATCTCCTTATTGGTTGAAAGATTACCTAGAGAGTCTAACACAAACATACAAGGTTTACGTTCTTCTTCGGGTTTTTTCTGGTACATGTCAACTGCCCTGAGTGCCTTACTACGGAACTCTTCGATAGTCACTACATTAACAACAACAAGACGATTAAGGTCGATTTCACGACTCTCTAAGAGTGACTTAGTGATAGCTGCCTCAGTATCAAAATAAAGGCAATATGCATCGGGATTAGTATCCAAGAAGTTCTTGACCACTGCGAGTGAGAAAAAAGTCTTTCCAGTAGAACTTTCACCAGCAATTGCAGTGATTTTGTTACCAGAAACACCACCACGGATAGACCCAGATACAAGAGCATTAAAGATGAACGAACCAGTATCAACGTATGTTTCAGTTTCGTCAATGTCTGCTGCGAGTTGTGTGTATTCATCTCCAATCTCTTTTACAATATCGCGTAAGAAGTCCATTAAACAAAAAACGAATCAAGGTTTACAGTTTTCTCAACATGCCATCCAATAGCATCAAGAATAGTCTTGAGTGGCTCTAGGAATGCTTTGCTGAATTGTAGGTCATAGTCAATGTATCTGTCAAGACCAATCTCACTAGGGAAATCTGAAATGAACGAGATTACATTTTCTCTAATAATGTTTGGGGTCTTAAGGTAGATGAACTTAATCTTCTCACCATTATTGATATAAGAATACTTATTCGTCAGACCTTTCTCTTTAATATAATGATTATATAGAAGAGCCCCACGAACATGAATAGGAGAACCCTTACCGTAGATAGTTGAATGATTCCTATGCTTCTTCACATCAGACACTGAACGAGGGAATGCAATATCTTCCGGTTGCATCTTACGGAATTTTTGTCTAGAGTCTTCAATAAACTCAATTACCTCGTCTTCAGTTCCATTCATCATCAACTTAAGAGCATCCTTAATCATCTTACGACAAGGTGCAGGTGTAGATGACTTGACTGCCTCAATACCCATAATCTTCAGTTTAGGTTCTGAATATCGGACACCTTCACTGTCCCATACGTTGAGAATATATCTCTTCTTTGCTGTCCAGATTCCACGGTCTGCAATATTCTCCCGTTTCATCTGCATCTTCTGATCATATGCGTTTACATACGTCGCAAGTTCCTGGTAAGACTCCTCAATAAAAGGTTCCAACTTCTCTTCGCAGATCTTATTAAGTATGGACACAACCTCAACCTTATTATCAGACTTACTAGAAAGAAATTTATCAACAATAGGTCCAAAGTTAATATAGATTGAGTCAGTGTCAGATGCAATGACATAATCCGTATCTTGAGTTTGTAATAAGTTATTTAGATACCCGTTTACCTTATTCTCAATCCATCGAATAGAAGTTTGACCTGACATGGTAATTGCTTCTGCATTGGCAAGTTTGAAGAAGCGGAAGTATTGATTACCAATTGCACCATAGCAAGAGTTCAATGCGATCTTACGAGCCATCTGGAAGTTATCACATCTTGCTATCTCTTTTTCTAGAGTTTTAGATGGTTTTTTTTCGTATTCTTGTTTAGCAACAATCATTTTCTTTTTGAAGATTGTTCTTTCCTTATACATCTTATCCATCAGTTCTGGCAGCATACCTTTCACCCTATGATAGAGTGCCCCGTTTGCTGTTATAGTAAGATTAGTTTTTTTCAAAGGTTCTAAATCTAGTTCTTGATTAAGAAGTTTATCTACATTCACTTGACTAGAAAGTTCTCTTACTTTCTTAAGTGCTTCCAATTCTTCTTTAATTTCTTGGGGAGACATTTGACGAACATCTTTCCACATTTCAATTCTCCATAATTTTAGTATGCTTTTTGCGGTTTTCACTCATAGTAATAATCTGCAAGTTGTCTTCGTGATGCTTTCCTCCTTTTGAAATTGGAATTATGTGGTCCACTTCGTGAGGAATACCAGTTTCTTCTGTTAATCGTTTTGCTTCACAATAAATCTTATTTATTTTTTGTTGATTTGCAGTTTCATCAAAAGCATCTATTATCCTACATCTTCTGCGAGCAGCAATAGAGTTTAAAACTGCCCTCTTATGCTCTTTACCCAAATATCTAAATTTAGTAGAGCAAGAATGAGAACAAAAACGAAGTTTCCATTTTTCACTTATTGCTCTAAATCTGCTTACAATAAATGGAGAACCACAATTTTCACAATAAAGAGTTTCCTTTCTTTCTTTATTTTTATTCTCCAAATGTTTAGGTTTTTGGAGTCCATATTTTTTTATTTTTTGTTTAATAAGAGGATCAGAGCATCCAAAAAAATCAGCACACTCTTTACGACTTTTATTTTCAAGAATATAAAGTTGATGTAGTTGTTCTTTAGTTATGTTGAATTTTGGTTGCATTTATTTTATTGTATCCACACATTATTATTTATAAGATGTGGATATTCTACAACATTTTCTCCAATTCTGCAATACGATTATTAAGTTCGTGCTTTTCAACAAGTGTTTCTGGTGAAATTGAATATTGCATAATTAAATGTGGATAAAGAGAATTTAAATCGAAACTTACAACATAATCATACTTTCCCGGAATCGGTTCCTTAACATATGCACCTTCATACCTCTTCTCCTTCTCACTTCTATCTCTAGGAGGTACAACAATATCTCTCTTCTTGAGATAGTTATAGATGATGGTATCCCACATACGAACTTGGAACATCACATCAACATAGTTCACCTTGGCGTCATATGCCATGGTCAATGCCAACTCAATCAGTTTCATCTTGTCTTCCATACGGTCAACAAGTTCCACGTCAACGATGTTATAGTCTACAAACTTCTTCCAGTTACCTGTGTAGAAGTCTTTAAAGGTATCAAACTCCGAGTGGTCCAACTTCTTCTGACCGAGTTCTACCTCTGCAATGTAGTCAAGTCGATATGATTCCTGAGCCTTATAAGTAAACTTCTTATAAAGTTCAAGATAATCTAGAGTGGTGACTCCAGCAATATCAAAAGTATTAAACTCTCTACCTTTAATAAAGACTGCTTCCCTACTCACAATACCCCAAGGAGAAAGAAGTTTTAACTTCTTTGTACCCATTATGCGATCGATTCTTCCACACAGATATGGAATATCATACAGTTTTACATTCCACCCAGTTACAATCTCTGGAGGATTTCTATTCCACCACGCAATAAATGAGTTGAGCATGTCAATCTCATTCTCATAATGATAATAAGTTACATTATTCTGGGATGGAGTATATGTCTTTCTACCCCAGGTTGTAATTCTTTTTGTTGTGTAATCCTGAACAGAGATGGTTAACATCTCTTCAGAACAAGAATCTGGATCAGGGAATCCTTCTTCAGACTTAACCTCAATGTCAATTGTTATGAGATTAATTTTACTGATATCAAACTTGATCTCATCTTCAGGATACTTTTCAGAGATGTATTGGAATGCATATCGGTCATTACCATAGATCTTGAAATTATCTACACCATCATACTTCTTGTAGAACTCTCTACAGTCACGAATAGAACCCGGAATAATGGGTTCTAGATTATCTCCCTCTAGTGTTTTATACTTTGACTCTCGGTTAGAGTTAACAAAGAGAGTTGGTTGGAACTCATCCTTGAACATGACACTCTTACCATTTTCATAACCACGGACGAGAACATTGTTTCCAACCAATTGAATGTTCGTGTAAAACTTAAGTGACATAAATAATAACAAGGGAGAAATAGTATGGGTTATATCTATTTGATTGAAAATACTCTTAATCAAAAGAAATATGTAGGGCAGACTAAACAACGCCTTTCACAAAGAGTGTATCAGCACTTTCAACAGGCAAAGAAGGGAGTAGAGACTCCATTATACCACGCTCTGCGAAAGTATTCAAGGGACACTTTCAAAATCGTCACACTTGAAGAGACTGACCTTTTAGACGAAAGAGAGCAGCATTATATCGAGCTATACAACACTTACAAAGAGGGATACAACTGCGATAAAGGAGGACAGGGAATCACTGGTTTCAGTCATACTGAAGAAACTAAAAGGAAAATGTCTGCTGCTAAAAAGGGCAAACCGTCTCACCGAAAAGGTAAAACGAATATCCATTCTGCTGAAAGCAATCGCAAAAGAAGCGAGTCTCTAAAAAGAGCATACGCAGAAGGTAAGCGTAAGGGGCAGGATTACTCCTGGATGAAGGGCGATAAGGGCCCTAACAGTAAGGCTAGAAGGGCCCTTCGAGGGGTTTGACTTTTATCGCGAAGTTTGATATAATAGGCACCCTCATTCCTTCACCAGGCTCTCGTATTTGTCCTTCAGTTTACTATTGGGTTCGGTAATCGTCAAGATTTTGTCCGAGTGAATCATAAATGTATTTTCAGTTGTGACATTAATCAACCAAGGTTGTAATGTCATGGTCAAATCGTCACTTAAAATAAATGGTTCCGTCATTTTACAATCAGGATCACCAAGTTCACAGGTTACTTCTTCAATCTGTGCTAACAGAATCTGTTGATTCATCAGGATTAACACTTTCAGATTCTCTAGCTTCATACTGGTCCACTCCGTCTTGATACATTTTCTTTAATTGATTGACTGGTTCAGCAATTGTAACTACCCAGTCAGAAACCACAGGAATCACTTTGTCAGAACTTAGTGGCATCCATGGTTGAAGTTGAATTTTAGATGGTACTTTACTATTTCCATCTACTTGGGTCATGTCAGCAACAAGTTTTACCCTACAAGGATACTTGAGGTAGTAACCGACAACCTTTTCATCAACAATCATTTCCTGAATATCTGCGACAATGTCTTCGCCAGATTTCAGGAGTAAAAGTTTTACAGTCATTTTTCCTATAATTTTCCTAATTTAATTATACCAATAAAAAGAGGGTTGTCAAACTGGATTGTGCCAGTTACCCCTCTGCGACGACGATATTTACAAGGTAGCCCTCTATTATTTAGAGGTACTCTTTACGTTGATGATGTTCTGGAATAACCTTTGTAAGGGTCACTGATAGAAGTCCGTCTTCAAATACGACGTTGGAGACTTCAGTGTCTTCAGCGAGGGTCCAGGATCGCTCAAAGTTTCTTCGAGCCAGACCCTTGTGGATAAACGTCCCTGTCTGTTCAGATGCTTCCTTTTCCCCCCTGATAAAAAGTTTTCCATACTCGGTGTAAGCATTTACTTCTTCCTTTTTGAATCCTGCTAGTGCGATTTCTAAACGCGTTTCTGTACTATTTACCTGAACTACGTTATATGGAGGATAATTTTGGGTAGATGCGTTGAAAATTCTGGTAAAGTAATCATCCATACCAATAGAATTTCTGGTAATCTGATGCATTAGCTGATCCAAATCGGCAGCATTATACTTCGTTAGATTGGTCATTTTAAGCTCCTTATTAAAGCGAGTTTGTGTTTTGTGGACCCTTACGGCATCCGTTATATTTATAGCGTAACAAAAAAGGTAGATACAGTATAAACCGTATCTACCTATAAGGGTTTCCGACTTTTGTAGAGACCGCACGAAAGGAGTCTCACACTTATTTATTCAAGACATAAAAAAAGAGAGTGTGGAAACCCTCTTGTCGTTGTTCGGTTTTCTAGGATCAAAATCAGGATCGTAGTCATCTTCTCTTGGATCTATACGGGAATCCCACCAAAAGTATTGACATTGATCCAATCGTAAATGACATAACGGTCTACTGAGTTTCATTAACCCTCCTCTTCGGTTTTACCTCTCTTTCCAATATTATATTTTTGCTCCAGAATCCATTCTTGTTTGTCCTTATATGACAGAACTTTAATCTGATTCAGTGGTGCAATATCAAGAATTGAATCTTCATTAACTATCGTAATGAGTCCCCAATCAGCAAGAAGCTTAGTAATACGATTCCTACGCTGAACATCGTTAATAGTAAGATTAGCGTATTTACCATCTAGAGCAAACAACTCTTTAAAGTGAACGATAAAATACTTACCTTGCTTATGGAGAATATGACATGACTGGTACAGCTTCTTTTCTTTTCTAGAAGCAACACCGATACGAGTTAAGGTTTCTCTGACTTTAAGAAAGTCATCAGGTTCATTTAATCGGATCTCAACCATTTGGTCCTGAGACCAATCTACCTGAGGTTCAGCAGTCTGATTCATTTTTTTCCACCAGTGTCAAGTCGTTGTTTGATAAATTCAATTTGTTCATTAGATAGTATTTTCAGTACCTGAGATGCTTTCTCATTACTATAACCATAGTATTGTTTGACAAACTCTAAATCTGATACCTTTTCCTTTCTAAGCCAAGGGGAGAATCTCTTCCTCTTTCTCAATATATTTAGATAAAAATTATATTGCATATCTTTATCTAGGAAATGATACTTATTCATTTCATTAGCAAACAAGACACAATCCAAGTGACCTGACAAACATTTATTAATAATAAAGGGGGGATATTCTTTAACAAGAGTTGAATCTTCTTCGATAAGATTCTCTTTCGTAAAGTTGATTGAGTTCAACCAATCCTTCAATTCAGTAGTCATATATCAGAGAATCAATTTTGAACTTGGGGTTTTGATGGGTGAGAACATCTCCTCATATTTTTCAACTAGTTCGTCATTTACATTAGCAATGTAGACAATCCACTTCTTACTAATTTCTAGTTCCTTCTCCGTTCTTTTTAGAAGAGGAGCATAAGGAGCGAAACCAAGTTGTCCATCACCTTGATTAAATGCAACGATTGCGTTCATGACAATAAGACTTTCATCTTTATCTTCAAGGACTTCTGCAACTACATCTTCGCCAGAAGACATACGAAATACTTTAACGTTCATAATTTTGTTCAATATTAATGTTTTGATAATACAAGTTGATGACCATACCACCCATGACTAGCCAGTAGGTCATGAGCATAGCCATACCAACTTTGGTTGGAATACTTGTCATCGGAACTCGCACTCCACCATTATCTCTGTGAGACAAGCCAACATATTTATCTCTTGGTCCGCGACGAATCCACTTTGAAACTGATACTTAGCAATAATGAGGACAGCAGCAGCAATCCCAGAACCTTCCAAGTGTGTGTATACAGCATCGTAAATACTACGAATAAGTACACTAGGATCATTGTCCAGATTATCAACGACCCACTTTCTAACTTTAGAGAAGTCTTTAGTTTTGAGACTCTGGAATAAATTATCGGTTTTGACATTACTGAACGCTGCAAGAATACCTGTATCAATTTTACCACTGACGGAGTATCGTTGGAGTTCATTAAGAACTCGTCTCCAGTCAGGGAAGTGTTTCTGAATTAGTTCGACAAGTACTTTTGGATCATATTCCACACTCTCCTTCTCAAGTATAGTCCTGAGACGGTTGAAAAACTTGGCTGCAAGTTCTTGTCTTTCCTTTCCCTTAATGGCAAAGTCAATGACTGCACATCGGGAATGGAGGGGGGCAATAATCTTATTTTTATAGTTGCAGGTGAAGATGAATCTACAATTGCCAATGAACTCCTCAGTAAACGCCCGTAGGCAGAGTTGTACATCTGGGGTTGTGTTGTCAGCTTCGTCAATGATAATGACTTTGTGTTTAGCACTTGACGAAAGCGAGACGGTCGAAGCAAAATTCTTCGCATTGTTTCTGACAGTATCAAGGAATCGTCCTTCATCGGATCCATTGATGACATAATAGTCTACTCCTAATTCATAACAAAGGGCTTTGGCCACTGTGGTTTTACCACATCCAGGTGGACCAGACAAAAGTAGATTGGGGACTTCACCCTTCTCTACAAATTGTTTGAATGTATTCTTGATCCCATCAGGAAGAATACAATCTTCAATAGTTTGAGGTCGATATGACTCGCACCAAACAAATTCACTACGACTCATCAACTTTCCTCATAATAAAAGAATCACCATTATCAATAAATTCTAACATATCTCCTTCTTTCCATCCAGTTTCCTGGAGTATTTCTTCAGAAAATGTTAGAACACCATTATCATCTACAGTCAATGTGGTTATCATATCCAATCAGGTTTAGTTTAGCAAAGAAAGCAGCAAAAATCAAGAACTGTTTTCTTTTCTTCGTTTTGCTGCCTCTCTCATTTTTCTTCTACTTTCTTCCGTGTGCTTTCTCCCATAAAAACTATTTTTTTCTCCAAGTTGATTTACTTTATTTTTTTCACTAGCAACTTGCCTACATTTTTCAGAAATTACATTGCCCTGTAAAGATTTTCTTATTTTATCTTTTGTTTCTTGCGTATGCTTTTTACCATAACGAGGACTATCTTTACCTATTTTACCATACAAAGGATTATTTTCCCCTTTCATTTTTACACTTCTTTTTCTTCTGGTTTCTTCATTTTGAATACACCCACTTGCACCTTCTCCACCATCAGATTTGTTTAATAAAATACCAGTTCCCAAATCTTTCCTACCAATAATAAAAATCATATATTTTTCGTGATTGAATGCTTCTTCTTCTGTTAGGTTTGTTTTGAGGTGTACTATTTTATTTTTATCTTTTGGAGTAGCACAGGGTCTTCCATCTTTTCTATATGCACGATTTCCTTTACCCTTACCAATGTAGTAGGGAGTTCCATCTTCACGCAAATATGCGTAAGTATAGTATTCCATCTGCTCTGTTTTTGGGGTCGCAATATTATTTATAAGGGGAAGCATTTCTACTTCCCCACCTGAAAAGTGCGACCCAAACAGGCATCATTATTTATCTAACCAAGAGGGTCTTCTTGACGGCAATCGAAGGTAGTTATCTTTGACCCATGGTTTAGATGCGATATACATCTTGTAAGCATCAAATGTCGAGATACTATCGTCAAACTTAAACTCCTCGGGCATTGCACGAACAAAAGGAGTTGTTTCTTTACCAGACCTACCGGTAGGATCTCCTGTTGGTAGGATTTCCTTTGCAGCATTCAAGGTATTGAAACATGTGTGTACTTTACCATACCTTTGTGTGTACTCATCACAAAGAGCAAGACCGTGGTGCAGTAACCACTGCCAGTTCATTACGAACTCATTGGCCCAGATGGTACAGGGGTGGTTACGGAAGGCACCTTTCTCTGTGCTGTATGGGGTTCCATCGGCCTTGGGTAAGGTACCGAACCCATGACCCCACTTGTCTGAACAGACGATAGAGAGGAGTTGACAGGTCTCCAGAGGCATTTTCACAATATGTTTATCTGGTAGAACCCTGGCGCTCTGCCATGGATCCGAGCTGGTTACAAAAATGTTCAAGTCACAACTCCTGGTTTCTCATCCATTCTACTAACATTTGGTGTTCTGTCAATGTTCCTTCTCCTTTCAACCGGTTTGCACGTCTTGACATAATAGCAATATTATCTGGTGTATAACCCTTACTATTATCTATTCTGTCAATCGAAGGAGCATAAGGTGTATTTTTTTGTAAAGGTTCCTTGAAGACTGGACACAAATGTGGTATAATAATGTCCTTTTGTGTGATAGTACATTCTAGACCCTTTTGTTTTGCCCTACTTCGTGCCGAACGCAATAACTGACTTTCGGGACAATTTTTAGTCCATTGTTTTTGGTATTCTGGGTTTTCTTTTCTCCAGACTACCATTCTTTCTTTCTGTTCCTCCTTATGTTCCTGCACATATTTTTTTGTGTATTCTCTTTTGGCATCTTTACGATATGCTTTTCTACAAGTTTTACACATACTATCTCTGCCTCTTACTGAATAATACCAGTTTTCAACAGTAACATCTGTGCAACACTTGTTACAGAAGAAAGTTTCCATATAATGAATATCTTTTATTTATTTAGTAAAAATATTCATTACTGTAGATTACATCAGGTAGAACCCTGGTGCGTTGCCATGGCTTCAAAAAAGTTATGAAGATATTCATTACTAAAAAATTGCATCAAGTATTGCACACCCCAGTTTAGTGTGCCTTCAGGAAAAACGTCAACTTCTTTTTCCAAGAGTTTCAATGCTGTTACAATCCTTTCCATTCCACATACTTGTGCAGTGGCTTCAGAAATTCTCATAAACTCAGCATAGTCTTTATCACTACCTTTCTTCACACCATTGATATAGAACTCTCTTGCTTGACGCATCAGTTCTTGAGTTTCTGGTAAAAAGGTAATAGTCTCTTCTATAAGAGGTATGGCCATGTTCTTAATACATGACATACTAAATTTCATTACCTCTCGGGTTTGTTCAATTGGTAATGCGTGATCTAAGCCATCACGGAATGCGTATTGAATTACTCCATTAGAACATTCCATGACACGAAGAACTGCAATCTTATCTAACTCGGAGTCAGGAAGATTGCCATATAGTTCTTTCCAGTCTGTCATAATCAACCAAATGTGCTGTCCGGCTCCATGGCAATGAAATACTGAACATCGTAGTTCTGATTGCTGAAACGAGACAACAGTTTAGAAGATACAACTACATTGTAGTTACCAGGAATAATCTTCAGGTTCTCTTCTTTGAAGTTGAATACGAAATCATTATCGGTCTCACCAACAATGATAGAGAAGTCATTCGATGTATCATTCTTCTTGTCACGAGATACGAGTTTGATAACACCATTCTCACCAATGGCAGATACATCAGGGAGTTGATAAACTGATGCAGCCTTCTTGAGTTTCTCAAGTTGTTGACTG
>Ga0102814_10003186_pt1 | contig 10792 bp, 8 predicted proteins | sample ColrivemetaGS741_FD_79112 | JGI IMG/M metagenome (GOLD analysis project Ga0102814, IMG submission 79112) | Estuarine microbial communities from the Columbia River estuary - Flood tide ETM metaG S.741 | ecosystem: Environmental > Aquatic > Marine > Intertidal zone > Estuary | place: USA: Columbia... | reverse complement strand
TTTAATATTTCAAATTATAAACTGCAAGCACTTTTTAAAGCTGAAGATTTCGAATACGAAGCACAAACTATTATCCGCAGAGAGATATTACCGTCAGGAAAATCAAGGGCTTTTGTAAACGATTCACCTGTTAATTTGAATGGCCTACAATTATTAGGAGAACGTTTGATTGATATTCATTCTCAGCACGAAACACTTCAGTTAACAAGCAACGAGTTTCAGTTTCAAATTATAGATGCTTTAGCCAATAATGAAGAAACACTTCAAAAGTATAAGCTAGAATTAAAAGCTTATAAAAAATTAAAAAAGGAACTTCAGGAACTTATAGATTTTCAGACAGATGCCATTAAAGAGCACGATTATAATTCGTTTTTATTAAATGAATTGGTTGAAGCAAATTTAGTTGTAGGTGAATTAGAATTACTGGAAGAAGAAAACGAAACATTGAATAATATTGAAGGCATTAAAGAAAAACTTTCTGAAGCTTATCAATTATTAAATGAGGAACAAATAGGTATTTTATCAGCCCTTACTTCATTAAAAAACACACTCCAAAAACTATCTGGGTTTTCATCTAAATACGAAGATTTATTCAACAGAGTAAATAGTAGTCTTATTGATATGGACGATGTTTATGCTGAAGTTGATGTGTTACAGGATAACTTAGAAGCAGATCCAAATAGACTAGAAGTTGTCAATTCTAAACTAAGAGTGCTTCATAATTTAATGCAAAAGCACGTTGCTAATGATATTTCAGAATTAATTGACATAAAAAATCAATTAGATGAGAAGGTCGCGTTCACCGAAAATCTGGATGGTTCTATTCACAAGAAGCAATTAGAAATTGAAGTAAAAGAAACTGAATTAAATACTATTTCAGAAAAAATTCATAATAACAGAACAGGGATTATTCCGCAGTTAAAAGAGCAATTAGAAACTATTTTAGCAGGTTTGGGAATGCCAAACGCACAATTTAAAATAGATGTTCTTTATGGAGACGAATTTTTTACCAATGGAAAAGATGATTTAACCTTTTTGTTTTCGGCCAATAAAGGCGGGAATTTTAATGAACTTAAAAAGGCTGCCTCTGGAGGAGAATTGTCGCGTATAATGATTGCAATAAAATCTGTATTGTCGAAATATATTCAATTACCAACTATTATGTTCGACGAGATTGATACGGGTGTTTCAGGTGAAATTTCAAATAAAATGGGCGATATTATGTTGGAAATGAGTAAAACTATGCAGGTGTTCTCCATAACTCACTTACCACAAATTGCAGCCAAAGGGCATTCACATTTTAAAGTATTTAAAGAGGATGTTAACGATGTTACACAAACCAATTTGGTTAAATTAAATCATGACGAGCGTATAGTGGAAATCGCGCAAATGCTTGGTGGTTTAGAAATGTCGTCTTCAGCGATTGCACATGCTAAAGAATTATTGAATTAATTGTATCTTTGAGCGCTAAATAAACTAATAATCGAACCAACATATAAACCAATAAATATGTCATACAATTTACTAAAAGGAAAAAGAGGAATCATTTTTGGAGCATTAGACTCAAATTCAATAGCTTGGAAAACAGCAGAACGTGTACATGAAGAAGGTGGAACGTTTGTTTTAACCAATGCGCCTGTTGCCATGCGAATGGGACAAATTAATGAGTTAGCAGCAAAAACAGGATCTCAAATTATTCCTGCGGATGCCACTTCTATTGAAGATTTAGAAAATTTGGTTAAACAATCACAGGAAATTTTAGGTGGAAAACTTGATTTTGTTTTACATTCAATTGGGATGTCTATAAATGTAAGAAAAGGACAGCATTATACAAATCAAAATTACGATTGGACACAAAAAGGAACCGATGTTTCTGCAATGTCTTTTCATAAAGTAATGCAAACATTATATAAAGCGGATGCGATGAATGAGTGGGGTAGCATTGTGGCTTTAAGTTATATGGCTGCACAACGTGTATTCCCAGATTATAATGATATGGCCGACAATAAAGCTTATTTAGAGAGTATCGCCCGTAGTTTTGGGTATTTCTTTGGTCGCGATAAAAAGGTGCGTGTAAATACTATTTCACAATCTCCAACGCCAACGACAGCAGGTAGCGGTGTAAAAGGTTTTGGTGGTTTTATCGCTTATGCAGATAAAATGTCGCCCCTTGGTAATGCAACTGCTTTAGATTGTGCAAACTATACAGTAACCTTATTTAGTGATTTAACTAAGCGTGTAACCTTACAAAACCTTTATAACGATGGTGGTTTTAGTAATATGGGTGTAAGCGATATGGTTATGGACACCTTTATGGGTGAAGAATAAAATATTTTTTTAAAATTGATAAATGAGCCACCGGTAAAACGGTGGCTTTTTTGTTTGGTTTAGTTACATTTGTGTTATGCAATTACAGTTTTCATTTATAATCCCTGTTTATAATCGTCCTGACGAAATACAAGAGCTTTTGCAAAGTTTTGTCGGGTTAAAAACAGATACAAAATATGAAATAGTAATAATTGAAGATGGTTCAAACGTACCCTCAAGAGACGTAGCGGAGACTTTCAATAAAAAACTTAATATTTCCTATTTTTTTAAAGAAAATTCAGGCCCAGGCGATTCAAGAAATTTTGGGATGCTACATGCCAAAGGCAACTATTTTATCATCTTAGATTCCGATTGTTTATTACCTGAAAACTATTTAAACGAAGTTGAAAAAAGTTTAAATGGGCATTATGTAGATTGTTTTGGAGGACCAGATGCAGCACACGATTCTTTTAGTAATTTACAGAAAGCCATCAATTTTTCTATGACCTCTTTTATTACCACCGGTGGTATTCGTGGAAATAAAAAAAGTATTGACACCTTTCAACCAAGAAGTTTCAATATGGGAATTTCAAAAGAAGCATTTTTAGCATCAAAAGGCTTTGGGTTAATTCACCCAGGTGAGGACCCGGATTTATCAATCCGACTATGGAATTTAGGATATAAAACAAAATTAATACCTGAGGCATTCGTTTATCATAAGCGTAGAATTTCATGGAGTAAATTTTATAAACAAGTATATAAATTTGGTTCAGTACGCCCTATTCTAAATGTATGGCATCCTTCAACAAAAAAAATCACCTATTGGTTTCCAACTGTATTTAGTTTAGGATTAATTATATCTATATTTTTGTTTCTACTACATGTTAAATTGTTTTTATTTGGGTATGTTATCTATTTTGTTTTAGCCTTTTTTGTAGCAATATTTTCCACTAAAAACTTTGTTGTTTCAATACTGTCGTTACTTGCAATAATTGTTCAGTTTTTTGGCTATGGATATGGTTTTTTAAAATCGACAATAGCTATAGAAATTTTCAAGAAAGACCCAGAAGTTTATTTTCCTAATTTATTTTTTAAACCTAAATGTTCGTAAAATTAAAGTCAGACATATTAACCTCCATTAAAAACAAAAAAATAAATGTGTTCCTTTTATTTTTATTGCTGGCTATTGTTATTTTAATATTTAGTAAACTTTCTAAAGAATACACCAAAACTTTAGTTTTTACAATCGAAAAAGTTAATGTACCTCAAGAAGATATCATTTTAAGAGATTCTGTTCCTTTAAATATCACATTAAAAACCAATGGATTTAATTGGTTTAGTTTTTATTTTTCTCAGCCAAAAATTAAAATAGATTTTAGTAAAGATGTTACTAAGAAAGACAATGTGTTTATCTGGCATAAATCTCGGGCATATTTAGCCAATACACAATTTGATGAAAATATAGAAGTGCTTAATATTTCACCCGAAACTCTGGAATTTCGTTATGGTGTTAACATGGTGAAGAAAGTGCCTGTTAAATTAAATTCTAATATAAAATTTACTCCTGGTTTCGATGTTTCTGAAGCATATATTTTGGAGCCAGATTCTATAGTTGTTGTTGGTCCGAAAGCTATAGTAACATCTATAAATCAAATTGAAACGGTAAAAGCTATACTGACGAATGTTCGAACAAACTTATCTGAAACGGTGAAACTTAAATTACCGAAAAACAGTAAGGATGTTACGTTTTCAAATAACGCGGTAATCTTAAAAGCAAAAGTGGAAAAATTTACTGAGGGTACGTTAAAAATTCCAGTAGCGATTATTAACGTACCAGATAAAATAAAGCTAAAATTTTTCCCGAAGGAAGTTAATGTTTCTTATTACGTAAGTTTAAGTGATTTTAATTCAATAACGAAAAAGGATTTTGAAGTTGTTTGTGATTATGAAAAAATATCGAAAAATCAATATCTAATGGTTCCGGAATTGGTGAAATATCCAGAACATGTTAAAAATGTAAAAATTAATCAACAACGTATAGAATTTATAATTATAGAATGATAGTAGTAGGTTTAACAGGTGGGATTGGTAGCGGCAAAACAACTGTGGCAAAACAGTTTGAGTTATTAGGTATTCCTGTTTATATAGCGGATGAAGAAGCCAAAAAGCTAATGAATCGTTCTAAAATAATCAAACGAAAACTAATTGCGTTATTTGGCAACGAAGCCTATATTGACAATCAATTAAATAGAGCATTTATTGCAGATATTATTTTTAAGAACAAAGAATATTTGCAAAATATGAATGCCATTATACATCCTCGCATAGCAAAACATTTTAACAAATGGATGCAAAAACAATCGGCCCCTTATGTCATAAAAGAGGCGGCCATATTATTTGAAAACGGCGGCTATAAATTTTGCGACTATATTATTACGGTTGTTGCACCTAAAGAAATACGGTTAAGTCGTTTAATAAAGAGAGATAATACTACACAGGAAAAAATAGAAGCTATTATTAAAAATCAATGGACCGATGCACAAAAGGTGAAACTTTCACAGTTTGTAATTAGTAACGAAGATCTTGAAAACACTAAAAAACAAGTGGTTCAGGTTCATAATCAATTGCTGAAGACTTTGCTTTAAACCAAAATTTTAACATTTTTGTTAATGTAAGGTTAAAAGCGAAGAGCACTAAATGTTAAAATGTTAAATTTGACTAATGAGCAAAAGAATATTCGTCCTTTTAATACTATTAATGAGTTTATCTCTTATAGGTATTATTTCAATTCAAGCTTATTATATTAATGGTTCTGTAAAAAATGAAAAGGAACGGTTTGCATTCAATGTAAATAAGGTACTTAATTACGTATCTAATACTTTAGAGGATAGAGAAAAATCTGAATACGTTTACAAACTTCAAGATTTAATGTCTCAAGGGGTTAAAGTTGATACAGCAGCCATCCGGAATTTGTATATTATTCAGGAAGATTATGATTCGAAAGAAACAGTAATTTACAGAAGCGGAACACTTGAAGAAAACTATAAGTTTAATTCGTCGATCTTTGACATAGGTTTAGATACAATTAATTTAAAACGTGTTTTAAATGAACGTGAAACCAAAGTTTATAAAAGCACTGGATCCGATTTAGAATTTGATTTAAGTGCCAAAGATAAATTGTTGCTATTAGACAAAATGTCTAGTACCGATAAGATTGTTTTTGACGATGTTTATAAAGATTTAGCCTCGAGAATGCCCATTCACAAAAGGGTAACTAAACAAGGATTACACGATTTATTATCGAATAAACTTAGAGAAAATGGCATAAACATAAACTTTGAATTCGCAATTTATAGTAACGATTTAGCCACCAGAGTAAGAAGTGATGATTTCGAATTTGAGAAGGAATCTTACAGTGTATTCATGTTTTATAATGAAGACAATCAAAGTTTGTATAAACTTTTGGTGAATTTTCCAGATGATAGAAAATTTATTTTATCATCGATTATGGGGATGATATTATTGTCAATCATATTTACAGGAATTATAATTATAGCGTATTCAAGCGCGCTATATCAATTAGTTAAACAACGTAAAATCGCAGAGATAAAAACAGATTTTATAAACAATATGACGCATGAGTTCAAAACACCCATTGCGACTATAAATTTAGCATTAGACTCCATCAAAAATCCTAAAGTAATTGATGATAAGGAAAAGGTAATACGTTACCTTAATATGATAAAAGAGGAAAATAAAAGGATGCATGCACAGGTTGAAAACGTGCTCAGGATATCTAAACTAGAAAAGAACGAATTAAACATAAGTAAGGATAGAATAGATTTGCACGACTTAATAGAAGACGCAATTATGCATGTTGAATTATTAATAGAAGATAGACAAGGCCAAATAAAAACATTTTTTGATGCACCAAAATCTACAATTTTAGCAAACGATACGCATTTTACTAATGTGATAGTTAATATTTTGGATAATGCCATAAAGTATTCTCCAGATGCACCAAAAATAGAAGTATACACAGAAAATGTTGGAAACAATATTTTATTAAAAATAAAAGATTCTGGAAGTGGCATGGGTAAAGCTGCTGCCAAACGTGCGTTCGAAAAATTTTATAGAGAACACACTGGAAACATTCATAACGTTAAAGGTCATGGTTTAGGTTTGGCCTATGTAAAACGGATTGTTGAAGACCATCAAGGTCATGTATCAGTAGAAAGTGAAAAAGACAAAGGAAGCATATTTATTATTAAGCTTCCAATAATATCGTAAATATGGAAGAGCAAAAAAAACGAATTTTATTAGTAGAAGACGACCCCAATTTTGGAACCGTTCTTAAAGATTATTTAATGATGAATGATTATGACGTTATTCATGCTAAAAACGGAATGGAAGGTTTCGAAAAGTTTAAAAAAGACGATTTCGATTTATGCATTCTGGATGTGATGATGCCATATAAAGATGGGTTTACGTTAGCAAAAGAGATAAGAGAAAAGAATACCGATGTTCCTATTGTATTTTTAACAGCAAAAACCATGAAGGAAGATGTTTTAAAAGGATATAAAGTAGGAGCAGACGATTATTTAAACAAACCGTTTGACAGCGAAGTGTTGTTAATGAAAATTAAAGCGATCATTCAACGTAAAGCTACTGAAACCATATCGGACAGTAAACAATTTGAGTTTAAAATTGGAAGGTTCGATTTAAATTCTAAATTACGTTTTTTAAAATTTAATGGGGAAAATCCAGTTAAACTTTCACCTAAAGAAAACGAACTTTTACGTTTGTTAGCTTTACATGAAAACGATCTAATGCCTCGTGAATTAGCGCTTACCAAAATCTGGCGAGACGATAATTATTTTACTTCTCGTAGTATGGATGTATATATTGCCAAATTGCGTAAGTATTTAAAATTAGATGATAAAGTAGAAATACTTAATATACATGGTGAAGGCTTTAGATTAGTGGTAAACTAATTAAAAGTATTTATTTTACAAATTAAAAATCCAGCTAGTAGCTGGATTTTTTTATGTTTTTAGTTTTGATAATTATAAAAATATAAATTTTGTTTAACGTGTTTGTATTTGTTTCTAATTAAGAATTATTCAAAGGTATAGTAAATTTGAAATCGCAGCCTTTGTCTTCTTTACTTTCAACCCAAATATTACCGCCAAGAATTGTTACTAATTCTTTACATAATACTAATCCTAATCCTGAACCCGTTTCATTCTCGGTACCCATAGTGATTACATTTTCGGATAAATCGAATAGTTTATCCTGGATATTTTTTATTATCCCAACGCCATTATCAGAAACAGTAACTTCAACATGGTTTTGTTCTATAACGTAGAAAACTTTGACTGTTCCTCCTGATTTTGTAAATTTGATAGCATTTGAAATCAGATTTCTTAGAATTACTTTTAACATATTTCCATGAGAGTAAATTTTAATTTTTTTTGATGGAATAGATTTTAATGATATATTTTTAACCGTAGCAGTAGTATTTGCCTGTTCTATTTCATCATTTATTATTGTTGACAAGTTTATTTTTTCAACATTAGTATTCAATTGCCCGGTCTGTGATTTTGCCCAGTTTAATAAGTTGTCAAGCAGTATAAGAGAGCTTTTAACTGATGAATCTATATAGTCCAAATAATTTTTATGTTTTTCACTATAACCATCCGTTGTATCTTTATTTAAGAGTTTTGAAAATTCTAAAATAGTGTAAAATGGACCTTTTAATCATGGGCGATAATTGAAAAAATCTTGGATTTAGAGTTATTAAGTTTTATTAATTGAGTTTCACTATTACGTAATCTTTCCTCTCCTTTCTTGCGTTCAGTAATATCGTGAATTATTCCAACAAGAAACTTTCTTCCTTCAGAATCAATAAACCTTGTCTTCCGGGTAGAAATTATTCGAGTTGGTTTCGCGCGTGTAGTAATGGTCTCTTCGTTAATGTTTTCAACTCCATTTGTAAGAACCTGTTTATCTATCTTTAGGAAATTATCTCGCTCGTGGGGAGGAACCTGTTCTGCAAGTGTTTTACCAATCATATCAGCCCTGTCGAGTTCGAAAATTTTGCAAAAAGCGTCATTCGATAACAGTAACCTGCTGTCTTCATCCTTGACAAATAGTGGGTCACCGATACTATTAATTATTGAATGAAAATAATATTCTCTTTTATCTTCTTGATATAAGTATTTTCTTTTTAAAAGTTCATTTTGTTTTTTTGAGTTCAGCAATTTGATTTTCTAATTCTTGATGGGATAGTTGATTATTATTCATTTTAAAAATTCTTACTAAAGTTCACACTACAAATTAATATTTGAATACTATAAGATAATAATTTTGGTATAATTAATATTATTTCTTCAGAATAAGAGGAATTACTTATCACGCATAGCGAATATGCTTTTGTTAAATTCGAAGTTAAACGAAGTTATAATATTTTTTTATAACATCAAGTAGTGTTTTATATATTAGCATAAAAAATCCAGCTAACTGTTGGATTTATTTTTTGATTTATTATTTAATAAAATCCGGCCATTTTTTTAAATACGCTATAAACTTTTTACCCAATCCTTCTTTTTTAAGATGTTCTTCTGAAACTGGAATTGTAATTGGATTAAAAGCAGGATTTTCTATAACCAGTTTTGGAAAGTTATGATGTAATATTGCTGAAGTTCCAATTGAGACAAAATCTACACCAGAATCTAAAATTTTTTGTACATCAACAGCGTTACTGATTTTTCCAGCAACGGTCCATTTTACTTTTTTAAAATATAAGTTATTATAATGTTCTAATAACGTGATATTTTGATATTTTTCTTCATAAGGAATTTTAAAGCTATCCCATAAGGATATGTCTAAAAAATCAATATTTCCTGCATTAATTAATCTCTGACAAACGGATTTAACCTCTTCAATATCCATTCCAAATCTTTCAGGAGATAATCGAACGCCAAGTAAAAAATCCTTGCCACATTTTTCTCTAATTCCATCAACTATTTCAAATAACAGTCGAGACCTGTTCAATAGCGAACCACCATATTCATCTGTTCTTTTATTAATTTCTGAACTTAAAAATTGAGTTAAAATATAACCATGAGCACCGTGAACTTCAACACCATTATAACCGCATTTTTTCGCACGAATAGCTGCAGTAATAAAATCGTCTCTTAGTTGTTTAACTTCTTCTAAGGTAAGACCGCGCGCATTGGTTTCCTCATTGTCAGAAGGACACACGGGCTTCTGATGTATTAATTCAAAAGGAGTGCGCATTCCTGCATGGTGTAATTGAATAACAGCTAAACTTCCATGTTCTTTAATATTGGTTGTTAATTTTATATGCCCTTCGTTTAAATTATCACTAAAAATACCTAGCTGTCCAGGGAATCCCTTTCCAATTTCCTGAACATGAGAGGCGCAAGTCATTACCAAACCAAATTGACCCTCCGCTCTCATCGTTAGCCATTTTAGTTCATCATTAGATAATTGACCATTCTCAAGGCTTTGTTGGTTAGTTAATGGAGCTAACATAAATCTATTTTTCATAATCGCACCACAAGGGAAAATTATTTTTGAATTGGCATTTATCATATTAAAATATTAAAAAGATTTTAGTTAAAATTTAAGCAGAAATTTTTATGTTTTCAAAATAAAGGTTTTTGGAGTAATAAATAAGAGTTTTAATAGTAGAAATTTAAATTTTAGTGCAAAACAAATTGATTTATTTTTCATCAACTATTATAGTAAAGTACTTTTTTTTAAATTACTTACGATGTGTAGTGAATATGATTCGGTTAGAATGAATGATATTCGAAGTTAAACAAAGTCGGTTAATTTTTCTGACAAGGTCATGAAGATTTTTTTTTGAGCATAATAATTCTGATAGTTATTCTATCAGGATTTTAATGTTTTAAGATCTATTTTTTGCTAAATGCGCGTACTTAACCAATTTTGCGAGTATTTTTAGATTGTTGATTATCAGTTATATAAATTATTAATTAACAAATAAGTTCGATAAAGTGTAATTTATATAAGATAAAAGAATATACTTGTAAGATATTAACCTAGATTAGTTAATTTTCTTCTCAACTCATCCGAGTCGATTACCAGCAAAATCTTTTAAAAATCCCCAATGAAAAAAACTTTATTAGCAGGAAGTTTGTTATGCGCTGCATTTTCTATTCAAGCCCAACAGGCTATTCCATCATCAGGAGGTAATGCCACTGGTAGTGGCGGAACTTCCAGTTATTCAGTTGGTCAATTGGCTTACCACACAGATTCCGGTAGTGGAGGCAGCTCCAGTCAAGGTGTTCAGCAAAGCTTTGAAATATTTACACTTAGTAATTCAGAGTTAAAGACGTTAACCTTAATGGCGTCCATGTATCCAAACCCAAGTACTGATTATGTGATACTGGCGTTAGCCGATTCTAAATTGACTGGCTTAAGCTATGCCATG
>Ga0102814_10003182_pt1 | contig 10796 bp, 9 predicted proteins | sample ColrivemetaGS741_FD_79112 | JGI IMG/M metagenome (GOLD analysis project Ga0102814, IMG submission 79112) | Estuarine microbial communities from the Columbia River estuary - Flood tide ETM metaG S.741 | ecosystem: Environmental > Aquatic > Marine > Intertidal zone > Estuary | place: USA: Columbia... | reverse complement strand
TGGCTTGGGCGTCGATCTGATCGGTTCCAATTGCGGGCTTGGGATTGATGGTATCTACACGATTCTGGAACATATGCGCGCGGTGACTTCCCTGCCTTTGATCGCTCAGGCCAACGCTGGTCTGCCGGAATTACGTGACGGCGAAACGGTTTTCCCCGGCACACCAGAAGAGATGACAGCCTACCACCAGCGGCTGATCGATCTTGGCGCTCGGGTCATTGGTGGCTGTTGTGGAACCACGCCGGCCCATATCCGGGTTATGAAGCAGGCGTTGTCCGGAATGGACCTCAGCTGGCAGCCGCCGGTGCGGGGAACCTTCCTGTCGAGTCGTAGTGGTGTGGTGCCGATCGGTATCGATGCTCCTTGTGCGATCATCGGTGAACGGATTAACCCAACCGGGAAAAAAGGTTACAGCGAAGAGCTGCGACAGGGCAAAACTGCTTACGTCCGACGTGAAGCGCAGGAGCAGACAGTTGCTGGAGCATCCCTCCTTGACCTGAACTGCGGTGCTCCTGGAGTGGATGAACCGTCAGCTCTGGAGCGTGCGGTATATGCTGCCAGTGGTGCCAGTAGTGCACCGTTGGTCCTCGATTCTTCCGACCCCGAGGCTTTGGAACGTGGGCTTAAGGCAGTCGACGGCAAGGTACTGATCAACTCGGTTTCCGGCGAGGAGAAGAGTCTGAAGTCTGTCCTTCCGTTGGCTCACAAGTATGGTGCTGCCGTGATTGGGCTGGCCCTTGACAGTCAGGGGATACCGGAAACCGCCGAAGGGCGATTGGATGTAGCAGCAAAGATCTTGCAGGCCGCCAAGCAGGAAGGTCTGGTGGCCAGCGATGTGCTGATTGACTGTCTGACCCTGACGGTTTCCGCTGAACAGAAACGAGCTATGGAGACGTTGCGGGCCATACGGCTGGTTCGTGATCAGCTCGGGTTGAATACGGTTCTTGGTGTCAGCAATATCTCCTTTGGCTTGCCGGCCCGTCCGATTCTTTCCTCAGTATTTTTTGCAATGGCGCTGGAGGCCGGTCTGGGGGCGGCAATCATCAATCCCAAGGATGAACGGATGATGGATGCCTATCGGGCGGCGCTTGTGTTACTGAATCAGGATCAGCGGGCAGAAGAGTATATTACTCACTACAGTCAGATTGCATCTCCGATCCATGTTCCGACAGTTCAGGAAGGGCCGGCAGACATCCGGCAGCAACTGGCGACGGCGATTATTGAGGGGGACAAGGACGGGATTGCTTCTCTGGTCGAAGATGCGTTTGCTCAGGGGCTTGAAACAATGGAGATCAGTAATCAAGGTCTGCTTCCTGGCCTGGAAGAGGTCGGCCGCCGTTTCGGAGCACAACAGATATTTTTGCCGCAAGTCATGTTGTCTGCTGAAACCATGCAGGTCGGCTTTCAGCGGCTTAAAAAAGAGATCAAGGGGCAACCCCTTGCCAGTCTCGGCAAAATCCTGATGGCGACGGTTGAGGGGGATATCCATGATATTGGCAAAAATATCGTTTGTACTCTGTTGGAGAATCACGGTTTTGAAATAATCGATCTGGGCAAAAATGTTCCTGCCGGGAAGATTGTTGAACGGGCACTCAGTGAACAGGTGGATGCTGTTGGGCTGTCGGCTTTAATGACCACAACACTGAAACAGATGGAAGTAACCGTCGAGCAATTGCGTCAGGCCGGGGTCAAAGTCTTTACCATGGTCGGCGGTGCGGTGGTTACTCAGTCTTATGCTGATGAGATTGGTGCTGATCTGTACGCCAAAGATGCGTTGGAGGCAGTGGCTAAAATCAAGCAGTTACTCTTGGCGTAAGGCGTATTTCCAGTCTTTTCGCGGACTGAAAAGCCCTTTTATTTCCGCCCGATAACAGGTCTGTTGCGCCATATCACGGAGTGTGTTAATTTCTCGAATTACGCTGTTTTTAAGGGGAATAATAATGATCGTCGGATTCAATCATAATATGACTTACCGAGGGGTCTGCTTTCATGTTCAGACCGAGGATAGCGGTATCAAAACTCCACATCTGATCACCTTGCTTTACCATGGTGGAACGATTATTTCTTCACAGAAGACATCTTACGCCGATATCCTCAATGTTGATAACCTCGATACTGTTATCGAGGATTTGGCCAAGGAACAGCACAAGGGGATGCTGCGGAGGCTAAAAAAAGGTGAGTTTGACCAGCGTATTATCGACTATGGCATTAAGATTACCAAGGAAGAGTCGGTTGCAAAATCGGAGGCAGTTGCTGAAACAGAAGTTCCGCCCAAAGAAGATGTAACTATTGAAACTCCTGAGAACGTAGAGCTGGAGAGCAACGATGCGCAGGTTAAAGCTGAACCGGAAATTGAGTTTTTAGAGCCGGAAGAATCCTTTGCTCCAGTTGATGAAGAACAGACTTCTAGCGAGACGCCTACGCCTGATCTGGAGAGTACAGACCTGGACGATTTGATTTTTTCCTATCTGTCCGGAGATGACGGAAAATAATAAATGGTTGGTTTGAAATCTGTCCAGAAACAGCTGGCACGGAAATGGATAGCAGGAAATCAGCGGGGAGGAGTTCTCCTGTTTCTGCTGGTTGCGGTCACGATCCTCGGGTTGTCTGCCGGGATCGCCGGATCGACCTGGACCTCAATCGTACAACGCTCCAAAGAGGCTGATCTGCTCTGGAAAGGCAACCAGATCAGAGCGGCAATCGGCAGTTATTACGAGACTCCCGGTGCCCCTGGTACCCCGCTTCAATATCCGCAAAGTGTAGACGATCTTCTTAAGGATAATCGAAGTTTGAAAGTTCGTCGGCATTTGCGGCAACCTTACTTAGACCCAATGACCGGGGAAGACTGGGAGTGGATCAAGGCTCCGGAAGGTGGCTTTAAGGGGGTGCGTTCCACTTCACATAAAACACCCTTTAAAAAGGATGGGTTCAGTGAGGAGAATAAAACCTTTGTTGGGATGTATCAGTATCGCGACTGGGAATTTATTTATCTGCCTAAGAAGAAAGTTGAGAAGCAAAAAGTCAAAGTGACACCAGGAACCATCCAAGGGACAGGAACTATCCCCGGGACTGGGACGGCACCGGGAACCGGAACGACGCCTGGAGCTACTCAGTAATCCACAGGACAACTGCCGATTTCGGCTTGAATGATTTATTGTTTATATGATTTGACGGGTGACCGTTTCCAGGAGAATGCCTTGTTTAAAAGTGTCATCAGTCGAGTGATTTTGCTGAATATTATGTTGTTGGCCCTCGGCATCGGGACCCTGTCGCTCTTTCATCTCCATCGTGAGCAGAGTCACCAGATTGCAGCAACGCAGAAAAGTGCCCGCCTACTTCTCGCTACCATCGAAAAATCAATTTTCAACTCCATGCGTCTCGGGAATTCTGCTGAAGTTCAAGCCATTCTTGAACTGGTCGGGCGTAGCCATGCCCTTGAAGGGGTGCGGATTTTCAGCCCATCAGGTCAAATCCTCAAATCTGCCAACCCTGAAGAAATTGGTCACTGGGTCAGCCCCCATGATTTTAGTTTATTTCAGCAGAATGCTAAAGAGGGTGTCTTCCAGTCGAAGAGTGGGCCGCGGGTTCTATCGATGGTGCGACCAATTGTTTCCGATGATCGCTGCTTTAAATGCCACGGACAAGGACGCAAGGTAATCGGTGTTCTCAATATGAATTTTTCTCTCAGTGAGATGTACTCTCAGTTGCGAGAAATCAGTCAGATGTTTGTTGTTTCGACTCTGGCGATTATTGTTCTGCTTGCGGCCGGAATTTCCTACATCATGATTCGCTTGTTGCGGCAGCCCTTGGAAAGAATTACCAGCAGTATGTGGCAGGTTGAAGAGGGCAACCTGACGGTGCGATTATCTCCGAAGAACAATGATGAAGTAGGCCGTCTGATGCTTGGTTTTAATGCCATGGTAGGCAATTTGGAGCTGGCTCAGAAAGAACTGCAGAGCATGCACTATCAGCAGATGGAGCGTGCAGATCGGCTTGCCTCTATTGGTGAAATGGCTGCTGGCCTGGCTCACGAAATAAAGAATCCGTTGGCCGGGATCAGTGGCGCAATCAGCGTCCTTTCCGATGATTATACCGACGAAGATCCACGCAGGGAGATCTTTAGTCAGATTCAGGATCAAATTAGCCGACTCGATAAAACTGTCAACGATCTGCTCTATTTCGGCCGGCCAGGAGAGCCTGAATTTTCGTACGCAGATATCAATAATCTACTTAAGCAGACATTACTTTTTGTTGCCCAGCATCCAGAGGCAAGAAATATCGGCCGGGTTGAGGAATTGACTCCTGATTTGCCGCCGGTCTGGGTTGATCAGAAGCAGATTCAGCAGGTTTTACTCAATGTCTGTATCAACGCGTTGCAGGCCATGGATGGCAGCGGCATGCTCTCAGTTCAGACTAAAACCATCAGTCATGATGACAAGGACTGGGTGCGGGCAGAGATCCGTGATAACGGCCCAGGAATGGCCCCTGCAGTACAGGAGCAGATATTTACCCCTTTCTATACGACTAAAACTCAGGGTACCGGACTTGGCCTGCCCATCTGTCGTCAGTTGATGGAGAATAACGGTGGAACCCTGCAGGTTGAGAGCCAATTGGGTCGAGGCAGTTGCTTTATCCTGGAGTTGCCGGTGCTGAAGGGTGTCGAAGTTATGGAAGATGGTAGGCTGGAAGTGTTCTAAGTAAGATTCGACCACTGAAACAACAAGGAGAGTCGGGGCGTGCGCAGATACAAAATACTGGTTGTCGATGACGAACATCTGATCCGCTGGTCGCTGGAACAGAACCTGAAAAAACAGGGTTATGAGATTATATCCTGTGGTTCCGGCGAGGAAGCACTCCGACTTGTGCAGGAAGAGACGCCGGACCTGATGTTGCTCGATATCCAATTGCCCGGGATAAGTGGCGTTGAAGTTCTGGAACGAGCCAAGGAGATCGATGAGGATCTGATTGTCATCATGGTGACTGCCATTGGTGTTCTGGAGACTGCCGTCAATGCCATGCGACTCGGAGCTTACGATTACATCAATAAGCCGTTTAATCTTGACGAATTGGCAATCGTCATCAAAAAATCTCTGGAAACACAGGACCTCAAACGTGAGGTCGCCCATCTGCGAACCAACCAGCCTAAACAATTCAACATCGACTCAATTGTTGGTGAAAGCGATGATCTCAAACGCATTCTCAATATGGTGTATAAAATTGCCCAGAGTGATGCTGGAACAGTATTGATTCAGGGGGAAAGCGGGACCGGAAAGGAACTGATTGCTAAGGCCATTCATTATGAAAGCGGTCGCGCCGACCAGCCTTTCGTCGCTATTAACTGTGCTGCAGTCCCGGAAACGCTACTGGAAAGCGAGTTAATGGGACATGAAAAGGGTGCTTTCACCGACGCCAGAACACAAAAAAAAGGTTTGTTCGAGATTGCCGACGGCGGCACTGTCTTTCTTGATGAAATTGGTGACATGCCTCTGTCAATCCAGGCTAAACTCTTGCGGGTTCTCGAAGATCGGGTTTTTCGCAGAGTTGGCGGTACCAAAGATATTCATGTCGATGTGAGGATTGTCTCAGCAACCAATAAAGATCTCCTGACCTCCATTTCGGAAAAGACCTTTCGTAATGACCTTTACTATCGACTGCAGGTTATCCCCATTCTGCTAACACCATTACGTGAGCGCCGCGCGGATATTCTTCCCCTGGCCAGAACCTTTATCGAGGGGTTCAACAAGGAATTCGGGAAAGATGTCAAAGGCCTATCGCCTCAAGCAGAGGCATTTCTCCTCGGTTATGACTGGCCGGGGAATGTGCGCGAACTGCGCAATGTTATTGAGCGGGCGATTATTCTGGAGAGTGACGAAATCATGCAACTTGAACACTTGCCGAGTGAAATGATTTCCAAAACGACCATGACTGAAAGTAGCTCATCGCTGACCTTCAACCTTCCGTCCGAAGGGATAGACATCGAAGACGTTGAACGGGAATTGATCAATCAAGCTTTGGCTGCTACTGACGGCAATCAGTCTAAGGCGGCAAGGAAGCTGAATTTAGGTATTGATGCCTTCCGTTACCGGATGAAGAAATTTAAGTTACTATAGCTAACTAGGGGGGTGTCCCTATTTGGTTGAATTTTATGTCAAGACAGGGCTCTTCGATCAGCAGAACCCTTTCTTTTGCAACGTAGAAAATCTTTATTTCTGAGCATTGACAATTACTTCATGCATCGCTTCAGCAATTAAACGGTAGCCTGTGGCGTTGGGGTGAATTGAGTCGCTTTTCATGTTGTTATCAGTGAGAAGGTCAACAAGTATATTCCCCTCGTACGGAATCTTATATTCCCCAGCAACTGATGCACAGAAATTAGGGACTTCAAGTCCGAATCCCAGTTTCGGCACACCGATTAATACAATATCAGCGCCGCTGGATTTGATCAATTCGACCATCTTTTCGAGGTTGTGTTTGGTTTTTTTCAGATCAAGGCGACGTAAAAAATCATTACCCCCGTGGCAAAGAATGACCAGTGATGGTTTGAACTTATTGAGTTCACCGGGAAGTCGCTTGAGACCCGCAGCGGACACCTCTCCAGGAATGCCGGCGTTGATGACTGTTTTGCCAAGGAGCTTGGCCAAGACCTCAGGGTAAGATTGACCTTTAGGCGCTCCAGTACCATAAGTAAGGCTGTCGCCGAAAGCCAGAATTACCGCGTTATGTTCAAATGGTGCGAGAGAGGGTCCTGAATCGCAACCGGAACCGATGACCAATATCAACACAAATAAAACTATAATCTTTAGGCGCATAATATCCACGGGTCAGAGGCTTTCAGTCGCTTAGCTAGCAGAAGGCTCCTGTGCCACCTCGGAGTTGTTTTCCAGATAAACTGTCCGGCTGGGGAACGCGATCTCCAGACCCATCCCTACCAGAATATCCATAATCTTCAGATTGACATCCTGTTGTGCATCCAGGAATTCCTGCCAGACGGTGCTGGTCGTAAAGCAGTAGACCATAATATCGAGGGCAGACGTGCCGAATTCGGTAAAGTTGACAAGGACGAACTCTTGATCGATGGCAGGGTGCTCGCTCAGCATCTGACGGATATCGTTGACGGCTTTACGCATCTGGTCGGGCTTAGTGGCATAGGTGACACCAACATTCATCCTGATGCGCCGTTTTGGCATGCGGCTGTAGTTGTTGATCGGCATATTCATCAGCACGCTGTTTGGAACGGTGATTTGTGTTTTGGCGAAGGTACGGATTTTGGTAGAGCGGAAGCCGACTTCCTCGACGGTTCCTTCAAGGTCGCCGGTCTGAATCCAATCTCCAATTGCGAAGGGTCGGTCGAGCAGAATCATGATCGACCCGAAGATGTTAGACAGAGCATCTTTTGCTGCGAGGGCGATAGCCAAACCTCCAATGCCGAGGGATGCGAGCAGGCCGGAGATCGAGTAGCCAAGATTCTGGACAACCATAATGATGGCCATAACTACAATGAAGATGCGTAGTGACTTACGGATAAATGGTAGCAGATGATCGTCCAGATCAGTTTCTGTTCTGTTGGCCCACTTTTGCATCAGTGAATCGAGAACATCAACCAGATTATAGAGCGCCCATGCAATGTCGAACGCAACTAAAAATTTGATGCTAGCTGATGATAAGTTTTGTGCCTCGTCGGGCAGATGCAGCAGGGTGAAAGCAACGGAGAGTCCTGCTATGATAGCGAGGAATTCGGCCGGTTTACGTAGCGCCTGAAAAGCCAGATCGTCGAAATCGCTGTGGGTCCGATCAGCGATCGGGTGGAGAACACGAACAAAAAATTGACCAATTAACTTTTTAACCAGAAAGGCGCAGAGGAATACAGCGAAGGCAGCCGCAAAACGGCCCAGGCTGATTCCAAAAAAAGTCTGGTCCATCTGGGCGAGAAACTCTTGCAAGGCTTCCATGACACTCTCCTTGGGAAGGTAAACAGGTTGGACGATTATCAGCGAAAACTAAGGCTTTGGCAAGGGGTGCGATTTGCGGATGATAATTATTTCCAGAGACCGACTCTGGATTTCTTGGCCTGCTCTTCTACGGCGAGGAAGTCTTGTTTGAGGCGGAAATCAAAACGTCGGTAGACGCTGGCCAGACCTTTTTCGATCAACAGGCGATTGAGCAAGGTGCCATCAGGGAGATAGACATAAGCAAGAGTCCGGCCGAATTTGTCATATTTTTCCAAGTCGAAGTCGAGCTTGACCTGTTTGCCTTTGACCTGTTGGATATTAAAGGTGAGGGTTTGTTTGGCGATCTTCCTTAATTGTGCTGAAGAGATCTGATAGCGGTCACGATAATAATTGTCACGGGGAGAGTTTTCTCGTTCGGGGGTGTCGATCCCGATCAGTCGGACCTTTCCGATCCCGTCAACTTTGAGAGTGTCGCCATCGTAAATCCAGCTGATCCGACCGGTGACCGGTGAGGCATAAAGTGGGACAGACCACAGTAGCAGGAGGGCCAGAACAAGCTTCAGAACAAGGTTCAATAGGGTACCGTTTTTGCGAATCAACGGCCCCATAGTAGCCGAGTGAAGACACCGGTGAATAATCCCCAGACTAGGTTGGTGAAGAGGACGAAAAACGGCGTCAACAGGCCGAGCTTCAAGCCCGCCTGACCCAGGCCCAATTGGAAGGGGAAGATAATAAACAGCATGGTGAGGGTTGGCAGAAAACTGCACCAGAGTGCTTTTCTGACCCAATGCCGACGGGTGCGCGGCAACCCGACCGCGATGAAGTAAGGGATGCCCCAGAGACCACCCCAGATCAGTCGCGGATAGAGCCAGTCGGAGGTCAGAGCAGGGGTCAGCTTAACCCCGGCCATGGCGGTCAAACCCAAGTCACCGACCATCCAGAGGAACAGGCTGCTGGCAAGACCGCCAATCAGTCCGGCGCAGAAGCAGACGGCAAGTAGGGCACTGTTTCTTGGCATGACTCCTCCATAAAAAAATGTACAAATTTTCAGATCAATATATAGGTTCTGTTTCTGAGCAACAAGGTTAAGTGTTTAAAAGCAAAATCTCATTACTGTCAGTCAGGGTTGAGGCAACGTTTCATTCATACTGCCGGTTCGGTAACCCTGAAGATCAAGAGTCACATAAGTAAATCCAGCTTGTTTGAATTCTTCTATCAGGGCCTCACGTAATTTGTCCTCAAACATGCGGCTAATTTCCTCAGGAGCCACCTCAATACGGGCAATCTCATGATGATAACGAACCCGATAATTTCGAAAGCCCTGCAGGCGCAAAAAGTTTTCACACTGGTCGATCTGGGTCAGGCGTTCGGCAGTGATCCGGGTGCCGTAGGGAAATCTAGAAGAAAGACAGGCAAAAGGTTGTTTGTCCCAGGTCGGCAGGCCCAGTTGCCGACTCAATTGCCGAATATCATCTTTAGTCAGTTCTGCTTCCAGTAACGGAGAGTGAATCTGTAATTCATCAATGGCATCACGGCCCGGACGATAGTCGCCTAGGTCGTCAAGGTTTGAGCCGTCAAGAACCGTGCCTCGATTCAACTCAGCGGCTTTGTTCCGGAAAAGAGTGAAGAGTTCGAGTTTGCAGTGATAGCAACGACGGGGACTGTTCTCAACGAAGCCCGGAACCTCCAGTTCCTTGCTATCGATCACTAATTGATCAACGCCCATCGTTGCAGCCAGCTTAAGGCTTTGCTCAAATTCGAATGCAGGATAAGTGGGAGAATTAGCAGTTAAGGCAAGAACCTGCTCCGGGCCCAGAACGTCACATGCTACCCGGAGAAGGAACGTTGAGTCGACTCCGCCGGAAAAGGCAACCACGACAGATTTCATCTCCTGCAGCATCTGCTGCAGGAGGTTGTATTTTTGAGTGAGAGATGGCGAAAGTGGGGCTTTAGTCATAGATACCGGTCGAGAGATAGCGTTCGCCGGTATCGCAGAGAATGGTCACGACGGTTTTTCCTGCGCCGAGTTGTTTTGCTACCTTGCGAGCAGCGAAAACGTTGGCACCGGCAGAAATTCCGGTGAAGATACCGCTTTCACGGGCCAATTGGCGCGTGGTCGCGATGGCTTCTTCGTTGCTGACCGTTATGATTTCATCATAAATAGAGGTATCAAGAGTGTCGGGAATAAATCCGGCTCCGATCCCCTGAATTTTGTGCGGTCCGGCGTCACCTCCGGAAAGGACCGCAGAATCTTGCGGTTCCACGGCGAAAATTTTGATTTCAGGGTTCATGTTGCGCAAAACTCGACCGACTCCGGTGATTGTTCCCCCGGTACCAACGCCGGCAACGAAAGCGTCGATTTTACCGTCAAGAGCGGCAACAATTTCAGGGCCAGTAGTCTTTTCGTGAACCTGAGGATTGGCCGGATTCTTAAACTGTTGAGGAAGAAAAGCTCCTTTCTCCTCTGCCAGAGACTCGGCTTTTTCAATCGCACCGCGCATCCCGAGACTCCCCGGAGTAAGAACCAGTTCCGCACCATAGACATTAAATAAACGCCTGCGTTCAAGGCTCATGGTATCGGGCATGGTCAGGATCAGGGGATAGCCCTTGACCGCTGCAACCAATGCAAGCCCAATCCCTGTGTTGCCACTGGTCGGTTCAATAATCGTCATACCCGGCTTGAGCTTTCCACTTTGTTCAGCATCTTCGATCATTGCCAGAGCGATACGATCTTTGACGCTGCCGCCAGGATTGGTTCCCTCCATTTTTCCCCAGATGGCTGCTTCGTCATTGGTTGCAGTCTTATTGACTCGAACTAGTGGGGTTTTGCCGATCTGCCCCAAAGGG
>Ga0102814_10003171_pt1 | contig 10811 bp, 4 predicted proteins | sample ColrivemetaGS741_FD_79112 | JGI IMG/M metagenome (GOLD analysis project Ga0102814, IMG submission 79112) | Estuarine microbial communities from the Columbia River estuary - Flood tide ETM metaG S.741 | ecosystem: Environmental > Aquatic > Marine > Intertidal zone > Estuary | place: USA: Columbia... | reverse complement strand
CTGAATTAGGATCAACAACACTTGCATTCACTTCATTAACTGTCTCACCTACACCCAAGACAACATTTAAATCTCCGGATTTAATAAATGCAGCGTATTGATTGGGAAAATCAAAGTGGACCGTATAACTACCAACTGGTAATTGATCAAAACTATATTGACCTGAGGTATTTGTAATTTTAATCTCTATTTCATTCTGATTATTCACTAATTTAACGATTACGCCTGATATTCCAGATTCGAAATAATCAGGTAACCCATCTCCATTTTCATCATAAAATACAAACCCTCCAATGGACCCCGTGTTTGGATCAACAAAACCTGCATCAATTGAATTAACAGTCTCTCCTGCGAGTAAATTAATAGCTTGAGAAATATGGGTATTAGGTGGATTAGCTGTGAATGAAGAACCACAGGTGTTAATGAAATCAGCAAACTCAGAACTGGAAGTAACTTCTACAAAATACTGACCTGCAGCTAATTGTTCAAAACTATATTGACCTGCATGATCCGTAGTTGCAGTTTGAAGCACCGCATTCTGATCATTCAATAATTTAACTATTACGGCTGAAATTCCGGATTCACCTGGTTCCTGAACTCCATTTCTATTATGATCGTACCATACCTGGCCACTAATGGCAGCCGTAAAAGGATCACAAAATGAATTTTCATCCAAAGGATCCGTTCCACAGGCAAGCTCTTCTACATCTGACACCCCATCATTATCATCATCTGTGTCCACGCAATCTGCCTGTCCATCCCCATCAGTGTCTGCAAAGCCTTCATCCACGCCTTCATTCAAGTCATTATCCACACCATCACAAACTTCACAGGTTGAAGCTGCATTATACGGATTGCTGCCGCAAGCAAATTCAGCTTCATCTGGTATTAAGTCATTATCATCATCAGGATCTACACAATCTGCCTGTCCATCCCCATCTGCATCTGCAAAGTATTCATCAATTGAACCGTCACAGTCATTATCTTTTCCATCACAGAGTTCAGGAGCTCCGGGATATATGGTGGCATCATTGTCGTTGCAGTCACCGTTACAATAAGAGACGCCATCGCCATCATTATCAATTTCGGTCGCAGGAATGATCCCGTCACAATTGTTATCTATTCCATCACAAAGTTCAGGAGCTCCGGGATATATGGTGGCATCATTGTCGTTGCAGTCACCGTTACAGTAAGAGACGCCATCGCCATCATTGTCGAAGTCAGCATCAATTACACCATCACAATCGTTATCCAATCCATCACAAATGTCCGGATTCCCGGGAAACTTGTTGGGATTGCTGTCGTCACAGTCGGTATTGTTGGTCACATATCCGGCAAGTGCTGTACAGGATGCTGCAGAAAGAGCGGCATCTCCAAATCCATCACCGTCTGAATCTACATAAAAGGTGATAGGAGCATTAATTATTGGAATACTACTACAACAAAGACCTTCACCCGTATAAATACCTACGCAATGACTATCAATGATGCCCACGTTGTAGACAGTATAAGCGTTGTTAATTGTCCCGTAATTGTTCAGTGTGCCCCATGCAAAAACCCAAATCAGGCCGTTGTTGTTGTTGTAATAAATCCCATGATTGTTGAATTGCGCCCCAGCAGGGTATTGATAGTTGCCTATATCAAATTCACCGAAGCTATATACATTACCTGAGGCATAATTATTCACGGTCCCGCCCCTGTTTCTCAAGACCATGTCATAATTAATTGTCAGTATGTTGTAATTGTTCAACGTACCTCCGTAAATAAAAAAGCCACCATCAATTATCAGGATGCCTGAAGTACCAATTGTAATTGTTCCACCGTCGAGAAAAACTTGCCCATTCATGGTAACAATACCGTTAATAATAATATCCTGACCAGCATAAATGGTAGTGCCCGGATAACCGGGACTCCAATTTCCGACAGAAGTCCAGTTGCCGTTGCCCGTGAATGTGTAAGTTGTTGCAAACATAGAGCTCATACCCAGACTCAGAAAAAGAGCTATCAAAATGAGCTTTGATTTGAAAATTGCTTTTATATCCCTTAATAAAAGCCTTAAAGTTTCTTTTTTATTAAAATGACCGTCTTTCATGTTTCTTATCATATTGCGAATAAATAAATATTATAAAGGCTGAATTTCAAAAAAATCAATGTTGAATAATAGCCATTTCAAAGGCTGAAAGTAAAATTTTATGGGAACGGAGATACATCAAGCAGGGACGCGTGATTTTATAATTGCTTACTGAAAGGATATTTCAGAAAAAAGCATATAGTATTTTGATTATATTCTATATTTTTATCAATTTAATGATTAATAGATTTTGATTTTTAAGAAATTTACTAATAGAGGATAAATCTAATCAAATACATTATAGCTCCAAATAAATATCTATTTATATTTAGTCTAATTTTAGTTTAAATAGATAATTACTTGTTTTTCTGTTTTACGGATATTGTAGGTAGCCCATTAAAATGGGTGCAGTTATACAAAATTTCTACAAAAGTTTCTTTGAGTTGAAATACCAATAAACAGCCAATTGAAAACAATTGAGAAGCCCAATTGGGGATTTGGAATATTATAAAGTCACGGATCATAGCCGCTTAATCGGACAGGTCAAACGACTTAGATAATAATTACTTAAAGGGGATCAAGTATTAAATTTTACAAATTTATTATAACACAATTTAGTTACAAGTATAATATATCTTGAAGACAAGACTTCTTCATTTTTTGCTCACATGTAGTATTATACCAATTTAACTCTAAATTGGCGCATTGAATTCGGCTGTAATGCCGATGTATGTTTAAAGGAGCAGATGAAATAGGCAACTTTTTAAACAACAATCGGTATTACTTAATTGAAGCGTCATAAACAAAAAAAAAAAGAGGCTGACATTTAAGGCAGCCTCTTTTATATCTTGAAGTATGTTATTTTTATTTACTTACTTGGTATCAGTTTAAACTCAACTCGCCTGTTCAATGCACGACCTCTTAAAGTATCATTAGATGCAATCGGTCTAGATTCACCGAATCCAACAAAATTAAGTCTATCTACCTCAACCCCACTACCAATCAGGAATTCATAACATGATTTAGCTCTATTCTCTGAAAGTACCTGATTTTTAGGCGCTGTTCCTGTATTATCAGTATGCCCGTTTATGGTGAGACTATAATCAGGATATTTTTGCATAAGCATTACGATCTGACTTAATATTTTATAAGACTCTACTTTCAATGTCGCTTTTCCAGTTTCAAACTGTACCGCTCTCATAGCCACATCAAGGGTTTTTTTATCTTCAATCTTAATTTCAGGACAACCATTGTTGGCTACAGGTCCGGCTGAATTTGGACATTGATCTCTTCCATCATCCAGTCCGTCACCATCTGTATCAGGACAACCCTGATACGCCGCAATACCAGCTTTTCTTGGGCATCTGTCAGCAAAGTCAGCAACGCCGTCTCCATCCGTATCCGGACATCCACCTGCTTTAACACTTCCAGGTTCATTCGGACATCTGTCCATATTATCAGGAACGCCATCGTTATCTTCATCCGGACAACCTTCTGCTTCTATGGAACCAGCCACATTTGGACATTTATCTTTATTATCTGCTATCCCATCATTATCCGTATCTGCAATCTCTACATTTTCAGGGCAACCATTATTTTCAATTGGCCCAGCTACTTTGGGACATTCATCTTCATTATCTGAAATACCATCCCCATCTGTATCAGGACAACCCCTTAATGTTTTAAGCCCTTTCATTTCAGGACAGGCATCTTTATAATCAGCAACCCCATCGCCATCCGTATCAGGACAACCTTTTAGATTTGCAGGCCCGGCAACCTGAGGGCAAAGGTCAATATCATCTGCAACCCCATCTTCATCGGAATCTATCAACTCAAGTTCATCAAGAACATTCTTTTTCGATCCGGTTTTACCAAATGTATAAACGACACCCAATCCATGATGCAGATTGTTGTCGTTTGATGCCAAACTAAATCTATATTCAGATTGCCAGTTAATAAATGCCCGTTTGTTGATCTGAAAATTTAAGCCAAATCCTATTGGAAATTGAACGCTTTGACCATTATCTTTTTGAATTGAAATTCCTGCACCTGCCAATACATAAGGAATGAGTTTACTTTCCGGCTTTACAAAATGATATTGAAGATTCAGGTCAACTCCATAAATTAGTTTTCTACTATCTGCCAATGAATCTTTTAAAAGTCCTAATTTGAAAGGGATCCCAACTTTTATATTATCAGTTACTCGTTGTAGATATCCTACTTCCAGTCCCTGGCTATACTCTCTAAAAGCAGTTATATTCCCTCCGTTTTGTGATTGGTAATCGAGGAATATCGTTTTAATAGCAATTCCATTATTATAGAATTCAGATTGGGCTGAGCCTGCATACACAAAACTAATCAGCAACCCAATGATCAATAATTTTTTCATAGCTTAAATTTGTAGATTGTCCTATTTTGTACATACAAAGGTATGATTTAATATTTAATAATAATATTTTTTATATTAAAACATTATACTAATTATTAATATATTTAAAATTGGTTCTTAATCTTTTATATTATTATAATTTATTATTTAAAAAATTTCTTATCCGTTTTGCATCAATTTAAATGAATAAAAAACACTTATTCACCCAAACTTAAAATTTTAATTTCCACTCTTTGATTCTTTTTTCTGCCGGCCATGGTATCATTTGAAGCGATCGGAGCTCTCTTTCCATATCCTTTGTATTGGATTCTTCCGGATTCAATTCCCCTATTCACCAGATGTTCAGCAACATTTCTAGCACGTTCAGTTGAAAGTTTATCGCAATATTCATGCGGCGGTAAACCATTGGTATGTCCCCCTATCTCAATGACAATTTTCTGATTGGCATTCAAAAATTCATACACCTCATTCAACACGGATAAAGCCCGGGTAGTGACTTGTGTACTATCTGTAGCGAAATATAACTTATCAATACGCACTACTTGTCCAACAGTCATACTACTGGCATCCAGCTTGCTTAAACTCGTCTCTCCCTCCATCGTGAAATCCACAGAAGCTTTACAGCCCATAATGTCCGTGACCGTAGCTGTATGATCCCCTGGCGTTAGATTACCAACGGGGTTAACGGAAGAAATTCCATTAATATCAAGTAAATATCCGGGTGTGCCCCCATCAAAAGCGAATAGCGTAGTGGAAATGCCATCCTGAAACTCATCAATATTCATTTCTGAAAGATCAATTGACAGCTTTCTCGGCTCGATCAATGTAATCCTATGTGATAGACTATCTTTTTCATCATCAACTACAGTGACCCGGTATTGCCCGGCTTTAAGTCCATCTATATGTTTGATATCTTTGGCTCCGTTACTCCAATTAATTTTATAAGGTGGTTTCCCCCCTTTGAGATTCAATTTAACAGATCCGTCAGACTGACCATTACAAGTGGGCGATTTTGCAACCAATGCATATTCCATCGGTTCATAAGATTTTCTGATCCGTTCCCTTTCTTTGAATCCAACCGTAAATAAGCCTTGTTTTTCAGTTCCTATCCATAATTTATTGTCTTCATCTATCTCTAAAGCAAGGCATTTTTGGGCTATTAAACCTAAATCTTTGCCGTATCGTTCGATCTTCTCGCCATAAGGATCAAATCTTACTAATATATCTGAGGCTATAATCAGTCTGTCTTCTGAGTCTACAACAATGTCATTCACCATGCCTTTTTTAAGACCATCTTTCAGGTTAGCCCTGTACCAACGATTGTACTTATCTACATTATCAATATTCCAAAGTTCTTCTTCATTCAAAAGCCACAATCCTTCTTTGTTTTCAAAAATCCCTTCCATCGATTTCTTTTCATAGGCACGCCAGTCATCACCATCAATTCGTAGCACCCCATTTTGGGTCCCTACCCATAAAACATTGTACTTGTCTGAATACAAAAAATTTATCTGAGGAGATGGTAATTTTGAGTTTTTGACGGTATAAAATTTTGAAGCAGAAAAGTTCCGACTATTGATCTCATATAGACCGTTATTAGTACCAATCCACAAACTATTACCATGTACGACCATACATTCGATCAGCGCATTTTTGTCTTTCAAATAATTCAGTTCGAAATTAGCTGAACTCCCAAACATATCTCCACCTCCAAAAAAGAAGGAATTATTTTCACCATCGCATAAGGCTGTAATCAATCTATCTTTTATTATATATTTGGGTTCTTCTTCAAATGAGTTTATGTACAATAATCCTTCATCAGTTCCGAGGTAGACGGCCCCGTTTCCCTTCATAAGGATATCAAAAACCGTTGTTTCAGCTTGCAGATCAGGATACTGAACCATTTTATATTTTTCCTGAGCAAAACCCGGCAATAAAAAAAGGATGCTACAAGCAAAAGAAAATAATAGCCTCATAGATAGTTTTTTACTTTAACAAAGAATTTATAAAATTAGTATTAATTTTTATATAATTAATTCCAATATATGTAATTAATGCCAAATGTACACCGAATATCGTTTAAATAGCAGTATTCGCTGCTAATACAAAAAACACGCAAGGAATTTACAGAAAAAGGAGTGACCATATTATGATACACTCCTTTCACCTTATCGAAATATAAATAGTAATCTAAATTCAAATAGATTTTATATCTGTCAATTAATTTTCCTTTAATCTGGAAAGAATTCCGTTCTGATCTATGACCAGTTCAGCACCTGTAAAGCCCCGGTTGATCGCTTTAATTCTCGCCTGCTGAGCTTCTGTAATATTTTTATAACCACCCAAAAGGAAAATAGTCCATTGTCCTTTTGACCATTGCTCGATTACTCCGATGTCTTTAACTTTTTCAGTATCGAAGTACAAGGGATTAGAATACGCAGCTAACCTAACCTTGTATTCACTGGATTCAGAATCACTTTCAAATTGATCATTGTTCTGGAAGGTAAAACTTGAAATAATTAATTCCAAATCCCGGATATTTAATTGATCTTCTACCAAAAATGCATCCTTGTATCCTTCTCTCCTTATCTTGTTCAGAATATTTTTTGCTTCGGATTCCTCATGGAAATAGCCTAGTCTGATCTTGTAGCTTGTATTCTTTTTGACGCGATATACATTGCCATACTCAACGAGTGCCTTGTACTGATTGGTACTGCCCTTAGAATTACTTAAAGATGCCAATTGAACGAAGTATACTTTTGAAGTGGCATTGATGACTTTTCCTGTACTAACTCGGACTGCACCATCCAGTGAAAGATCATTTGGTGCCATTTTATACTCAGGATTCTCAACTGCTGACGAGGAAGAAACGGGTACGTCATGTGCAAAACCATCTTCCATACTCTCCAATAAAACAGCTTTAGGAATATTTTCTGATGCTTCTGCCAACATACCTGAAAAGTCTGATTCAACATTATTCAGTGGAGTAGATACATAAATATCATAATTTCCTTTACCTCCTAACCTGTTGGATGTATAATAGAATTCCCCTGTTTTATTATTTTTAATTAAATAAAGATCATCAGCAATGGAGTTAATTCCCTTCCCTACATTTTTAGGAGAGGACCATCCTGAACTCATTTTATTTGTTGAAAAGATATCATATCCACCTAAACCCGGATGAAGATCAGAAGAAAAATACAAATTGCCATTTTCAAATGAGGGACAAATTTCATTTCCCTGAGAATTAATGGCATCGCTTAAACGCTTTGCATCTGACCATTTTTTGCCATCAAAATTACTTTCGTATATGTCAAAATTATCCCGATTCCCGGTCATGTTAGAGGCAAAATATATATTATTGTCATTTTCCCCGAAACAAGCAAATCCAACAGCATAATCTGTATTATTGAAAGGAAGTGAATATTCATTATAGAAATCTCCATTTTCACTAACAGATGCCATATAGACGCTCAAATTCTTCTCATTTCCTACGATCTGTTTGTTATTGTTTCTGAAATTATTTCTTGTAAACAGCACTTTATCCCCTTTTGCAGAATAACTGCATGAAGAAATACCATCTGCATTAAATAATTCCGAAGTCAGTTCTGTCACATCAGACGCACTTGTTTTTCTGTCTGCATCAGAAATCATCAACATGCTCGCTGTACTATGAATTAAAGAAAAATCATTTGATTTACCGGACTTATCATTCTCATAGGAGCAATAGATGAGTTTGTCCTTCCAGATGGCGGGAGCAAAATCAGCCATTTCAGTGCTCGGCCTAAATAAAAACACATGAAAATCATCTTCATTATGCATTTTCTCGGATGCAAAATCACAACCAAGCGCCAATTGTTCAGCCATTATTTTTGACTCACCTTCCTGACAGGATGCAAACATGCTTTTAGCCTGCTCATATAATCCCAGTGATTTCAAGATCTTTCCATAGGCTATTTTAACCTGATCCGTTTTTTGCTCACTTTCTGTAAATAATTTATCATACCATCTGACAGAATTGATCAGATCATTGATCCTTTCATATGATTCTGCCAATCGCAACATCGCATGTTCATTATGAGGTTCTTGTTCAATAACGGCCAGGTATGATTCAATTGCCAGGTCATATGCCTGTAATTCAAACTGTACATCAGCACTGCCAATATTTTGTGCCAAATTTTGCTGTACCATAATTGAAAAAAACACAATAACAGTTAAAAATCCAGACAGATATAGTTTTCTCATGTCAAAAGTGAATTTTGTTATTAAATATAATCATTAACAAATATATAAATTAATTTGTATATCAGTCTTTAATATATGGTTAAAATATATAAATTATGAATATATTTAATACGTTATGAGTATTATTACATACAATTGGCTCGATATTTTTCAATTTTTGAGCGATTCCAAAGTGATGATTGAAGCTTGTTTGTAAATTAATGGGCTTGGTGAATGCTTATTCGAACATTCCTGTTGTTTAACAATCCGGAAGAATTTAATAAAAGCTATTTCCCCTGCCCTTTCACGAGCACTAGTAGAGTATAGAAGAAAATTTTAAAATCCAGTCCAAGGGACATATTTTCGATATAGAGTATATCAAATTTCAGTCTTTGAAGCATCTGTTCAACATTTGAGGCATAACCGTATTTTACCTGCCCCCAGGATGTTATTCCCGGTCGGACTTTGAGCAGATGTTTATAGTGCGGTGCTTTTTCCATGATCAGATCAATGTAATATTTTCTTTCCGGCCTTGGACCGACCAGTGACATCTCTCCGATAATTACATTCCAGAACTGAGGCAATTCATCCAATCTGAATTTTCGAAGCAGGATCCCTACCCTTGTTACTCTCTCATCCGTATCATGAGACAATTGTGGCCCGTCGTATTCAGCATCCTGGAACATAGTCCGGAATTTATAAATATCAAATGGTATTCCATTATATCCAATTCGCTCCTGCTTGAATAAAACAGGCCCGGGGGAACTTATCTTTACCCGAATCGCAATGATCAGATAAATCGGGGAAAGGAATAAAAGCGCAAGCAGACTAAAAATGACATCCATGATCCTTTTAATGATCCTTTCTCCTTTTGACATCAGTTCCTGCTCGATCTCCAGCAATACAGCGCCATAAACGTGGGTCATTTTAACAACACCCAACAGAATATCATACATGTCTGGAATAATCTTTACCAGGATCTTATCTTTGAAATCAAAAAGAATATTTAAGATCTTTCTTAGTTTGGAGTGCTCGGACGTTTCAACAGCGATCACTACTTCTTCTATATTATAATCCTGAATGACTTTTGACATATCGTCCAAACTACCCAGACAGGGGAGAAATTCCTCCAGCTCATTTGTACTATTACCATTCGAATCGATAAAACCCAGAAAATTATATCCTAGCTTATAGGGCATATTTTCAATTTCAGTATACAACTCAACCCCATTGTTATTCCCTCCAACGATCAGGGTATTATAGCTTATCTTACCTTTTTTTATCTGACTTTTGCTTTTGGTAAGGATAATTCCTCTTGAGAGCATTGTCAAGACAAAATGGAGACTAAAAATCACTAAAAATGATTGTACAAAATTGATGTAATACAACACGGCATCATCCATTAACAATGCAAACAAAATGATAAGACATCCGAATAAGGAAAGGAATAAGGTCCGTTTCAAAGTAGAATACCTTGAAAAATGATAAATGTCTCTGTATTTATCGAGCAGCGTATATATGAGCAACCAAAATAATGGTATCAGAACGATTCCCATATAAAATTTCTGATCATTCAAAACATCTGAATAGTTGAAGTCAGCTATTTCTATGGATTTTCGATAGGAGAAAAAACTAGCCCAGGCCAGAGCTGCAGCAATAAAATCACCAACTTTATATAGTATGACGCCCCATATTTTGTTATTTGATCCCATTCAACTAAAAATGTATTAGTTTAACATTATCAATTAAGATTTGCTCTTCTGAACCACTCCCTGAATATTCTGCTCTGAACAGGATCCGATATGCTGGCAAACCGGATAATTTTAATTCACTCGAAAGATTTACATAGATTTTTGTCCATTCATCCGTTTTCTTTAAGCCAAGATAATAACTGATGAGTTCTTCTGAATTCGCTTCAAAATCATAATACCCTATCATGCCAATAAACAGATCCCCCTCCGACTTATAATCAAGTTCCAGATAGACCGCATCACCAGATGTCGGAATGTCATTCAGTATAGTGGCATTTGCAACCTGTGAAAAAATGGTAGAATCATTCACCGTTAATAAACCTGCGTGCATACCGGAAATAGCATCTGTGGAAGTACTGATCATTTTGGTGGACGG
>Ga0102814_10003168_pt1 | contig 10815 bp, 10 predicted proteins | sample ColrivemetaGS741_FD_79112 | JGI IMG/M metagenome (GOLD analysis project Ga0102814, IMG submission 79112) | Estuarine microbial communities from the Columbia River estuary - Flood tide ETM metaG S.741 | ecosystem: Environmental > Aquatic > Marine > Intertidal zone > Estuary | place: USA... | reverse complement strand
GGTTCGGCCGCGACCTCCTCCGGCGTCGGACAGTTGCGCACCACGGTGGTCGCCGAGTCGCGCCTGGCCGACATGCTCGCGCCGCTCATCCGCGGCGCCGACGACGACGCGTTCGTCGAGAACTGCATCCATCCGCGCGACGGCAGCGAGATGCTCGCCGCCGCGGTGCGCATCGACAGCGGCGGCTGGACGCTGGTCTGCGCCAAGCCCCGCGAGGTGGTCGTCGCGCCGATCCGCGCCGAGGTCTGGACCAGCGCCGCGTTCGCGTTCGGCGGCCTCGCGCTGTCGGCGGGATTCGTGGGATGGATCGCCGTCAGCACCGGCCGGCGCGTGCGCGCCGCCGCCATCGCGGCCGACGCGATCGCCGACGGCGACCTCTCGTGCAGTGTCCAGGAGTGCCGGCTCGGCGACGAGGCGGGCGTCCTCCTCCGCAGCCTGCAGCGGATGAAGGGCAACCTCAACGGACTGCTCGCCGGCGTCCGCTCCGCGGGCGTCACCCTCGACTCGAGCGCGCTCGAGCTGTCGGCCACCAGCCGCGAGCAGGAGTCGGTCGCGCACCGCTTCGGCGAGTCTTCGGCGCAGATCGCGGCGGCCACGCGGCAGATCAGCGCGACCGGCGTCGAGCTCGCCCGCACCATGGCCGATGTCGACGGCGCGGTCGAGCGCACCTCGGCGCTCGCCGACGACGCGCGCGGCAACCTCGGCTCGGTCGACGGCACCATCCGCGAGCTTGCCGAAGCGACGGGCTCGATCGCCGCCAAGCTCTCGGCGATCAGCGAGCGCGCCTCCAGCATCAACGGGGTCGTGACCACCATCGCCAAGGTCGCCGACCAGACGAACCTGCTCTCGGTCAACGCCGCCATCGAGGCCGAGAAGGCCGGCGAGCAGGGGCGCGGCTTCCTCGTGGTCGCCCGCGAGATCCGCCGCCTCGCCGACCAGACCGCCGGCGCCACCGTCGACATCGAGTCGATGGTGCGCGAGATGCAGTCCGCCGTCGGCGCGGGCGTGATGGAGATGGACCGCTTCTCGGAGAAGGTCCGCCGCGGCGTCGACGAGGTCGTCGCCTCGAGCCGGCAGATGGCCGAGATCATCGCCCAGGTCGAGCGCAACGCCGAGCGCATCCGCTCGGTGTCGGACGGCATGGACAGCCAGTCGCAGGGCGCGCAGACGATCTCCGAGTCGATGGGCGCGCTCGCCACCGCCGCCAAGCGCGCGGTCGACAGCGCCGAGGAGTTCGGCCGCACCGCGACCGAGCTGCAGCGCGCGAGCCAGGTGCTCCGCCAGTCGGTCGGCGCGTTCAAGCTCTCGTGACGCCGCCGCGATGTCATGCGTGGGCGCCGCCCGTCGTGGGTGACGACCGATGTGGGTGTGGTCTGACGTCGGTGTCGTTCGATGCGCGTGCCGGTCGATGTGGGGGTGAATCGATGCTGGTGCCGATCGATGTGAGTGCTCGCAGACGAAGTCTGCGGAACACCGGACATCCTGGTCTCGATCGTCCGTCATCCGCTCCGCAGATTCCGGCTTCGCCTGCATCTGCGGGCACTCACGACCATCGTGACCCCGATCACCGTGACCCCGATCACCGTGACCGCGACCTTCGTGACCCCGGCCACCGTGACCCCGGCCACCGCCGTCCCGACCATCGTGACCCCGGCCACCGTGGGGGTCGCCTGATGTGGGTGCCCGCAGACGAAGTCTGCGGAACACCGGACATTCCGATCACGCCCACCGAGGATGCGGCCGCCGGCAGTGAAGTCCGTTCACGGCTTCTTTGGAGTCTCGCCCTCGCAGCACGCGGCGGCGTGCGCGCGCTCGGCGGCCTCGATGATGCGGCACAGGACGTCGACCGATCCGCGCCGGTCGAGGAACTCCGCGAAGCGCCGCAGCGCGACCGGATCGGCCAGCGTCGACGCGAGCGGCGAGAAGAAGTGGAGCGCCGCTGCGCCGAGGGCGTTCATCGGCCGCGACATCTCGAGGAAGGCGAGCGCGGGGCCGCTCATCCGGCGCCGCGCGAGTTCGTCGGCGAGCTTCTGGAGCACCACCCGCTCCTCCGGCGCCGGCTCGCACGGTTTCCCGTCGTCCATCGCGAAGGCGTTGCGGAGAAATGCGCGCATGGCGGAAGGCTACACTTCGCCCCATGACCGCGCTCGCCGCCACGATCCTGCTTCTCGCGATGCAATCGACGGCGCCTGCGGTCGGATCCCCGCCCACGCCCGCGGCATCGCCCACACCCGCGGCACCGCCCACGCCCGCGGCATCGCCCACGCCCGCGGCATCGCCCACGCCCGCCCCGGCCGACGCGCCCGCCGGGATGGTCTGGATCCCCGCCGGCACCTTCACCATGGGCTCGACCGACCCGCTCGCGCGGCCCGACGAGTCGCCGCGGCACCGCGTCACGCTGCGCGGATTCTGGATCGATGTGACCGAGGTGACGAACGCGCAGTTCCGCGCCTTCGTCGAGGCCACGGGCTACAAGACGGTCGCCGAGCGGCCGGTCGACTGGGAGGAGCTCAAGAAGCAGGTGCCGGCCGGCACGCCCAAGCCGCCCGACGAGATGCTTGCGCCGGGCTCGCTGGTGTTCACGCAGCCCGCGGCCTACCAGCCCGCCGACGACTACTTCAACTGGTGGGCCTGGACGGCCGGCGCGAGCTGGCGCCATCCGCAGGGACCGGCGAGCTCGATCGACGGACGCGACGACCATCCCGTCGTGCACATCGCGTACGAGGACGCGCTCGCCTACTGCGCATGGGCCGGCAAGCGGCTGCCCACCGAGGCCGAGTGGGAGTACGCCGCGCGCGGCGGCCTCGAGGGCAAGGTCAACGCGTGGGGCGACGAGTCGGTCGACCCGGGCGCCGGCAAGCCGTGGCGCTGCAACATCTGGCAGGGGGAGTTCCCGCGCCGCAACGTCGCGTTCGACGGGTTCGTGCGCAGCGCGCCCGTGCGCACCTATCCGCCCAACGGCTTCGGCCTGTTCGACACCGCGGGCAACGTGTGGGAGTGGTGCGCCGATCTCTACGCCGACAACGCGTATGCCGAGCGGGTCCGCGGACTCGCGCCCGGCGCGGCCGTGACCGACCCGAAGGGGCCGTCCAAGAGCCGCGATCCGCGCAATCCCCACGCGCCCGAGTCGCGCGTCCACCGCGGCGGGTCGTTCCTGTGCAACGACAGCTACTGCGCCAGCTACCGCCCGAGCGCCCGCATGGCGGCGTCGCCCGACACGGCGCTCGAGCACCTCGGCTTCCGCTGCGTCAAGGACGCGCCCGCGCCGGTGCGCCCGGCGGCGGCTGGGTCCACGCCCGAGATCACGCCCGCAGCGCCTGCGTCCACGCCCGCAGCGCCTGCGATCACGCCCGCGGCGCCTGCGACCACGCCTTCTCCGAAGTGACCCGATACGCTGCGCGCCATGAGTGCGCCCGTCCCGTCATCGAAGCCCGCCATCGACATCGCGAAGCTGCGCTACATCCTGGCCACCGACTGCGGATCGACCACGACCAAGGCGATCCTGGTCGAGCGCGTCGGTGACTCGTGGCGGCAGACGCAGCGCGCCGAGGCGCCGACCACGGTCGAGGAGCCCTTCGCCAACGTGACCATCGGCGTGTCGAACGCGCTCACCGAGATCGGCGAGCTCGCGGGGCGGCGCTTCATCGCCGACGACGGCACCATCATCCGCCGCAGGGGCGACGCGGATCCGGACGGGTGCGACCTCTACATCTCGACCTCCTCGGCCGGCGGCGGACTGCAGATGGTCGTCGCGGGCGTGGTCGCGCAGATGACCGCCGCGAGCGCCAAGCGCGCCGCCCTCGGCGCGGGCGCGATCGTGATGGACACCATCGCCTCGAACGACAAGCGCAAGCCGCACGAGCGCATCCAGCGCATCCGCGAGCTGCGCCCCGACATGGTGCTCATCTCCGGCGGCACCGACGGTGGAAACGTACAGCAGGTGGTGCAGATCGCCGAGCAGATCGCGCCCGCCAAGCCGCGGCCGCGCTTCGGCGGCGAGTACGAGCTGCCCGTGATCTACGCGGGCAACAAGGACGCGGCGCCGCAGGTGCGCGCGATCTTCGGCGACCCGAAGTACGGCGGCTTCGACCTCGCCGTGGTCGACAACCTCCGCCCCACGCTCGAGCAGGAGAACCTCGGGCCCGCGCGCGACAAGATCCACGATGTGTTCCTCGAGCACGTGATGGCGCACGCGCCCGGCTACGACCGGCTCATCGCCTGGAGCGACGCGCCCATCATGCCCACGCCGGGCGCCGTGGGCGACATCCTGCAGCGGATCGCCGCGCGCGACGGGCTCAACGCCGTGTGCGTCGACATCGGCGGCGCGACCACCGACGTGTTCAGCGTGTTCGGCGGCACCTTCAACCGCACGGTGAGCGCCAACCTGGGCATGAGCTACTCGATCTCCAACGTGTGCGCCGAGGCGGGCATGGACAATGTCCTCCGCTGGGTGCACATCGACATGGACGAGCGCGAGCTGCGCAACCGCGTCAAGAACAAGATGATCCGCCCGACCACCATCCCGCAGTCGGCGGAGGCGCTGGTGTTCGAGCAGGCGGTGGCGCGCGAGGCGCTGCGGCTCGCGTACGTGCAGCACAAGGAGTTCGCGACCACCCTCAAGGGCGTGCAGCAGCAGCGCACGGTGGGCGACCTCTTCGCGCAGCAGGCGAGCGGGCAGACGATCGTCGACGACATGAGGCTCGACCTCCTCGTGGCGTCGGGCGGCGTGCTCAGCCACGCGCCGAGGATGGAGCAGACCGCGGCCATGCTCGTCGACAGCTTCGAGCCGCGGGGCTTCACGCAGCTGGCGAAGGACTCGATCTTCATGATGCCGCACCTCGGGGTGCTCGCGAGCGTGCACGCGCCGGCGGCGATGGAGGTCTTCGAGCGCGACTGCCTGGTGCGGCTCGGCTGGTCGGTGGCCGCGGCCGGTGAGGGCAAGTGGGGCCGGAAGTGCTTCACCTACCGCGTGTCCGGCGCCGTGAGCGCCTCGGGCGAGCTGGCCTGCGGCGATGTGGCGCTCGTGCGCGTCGGTCCCGAGCAGGAGGTCGAGGTCGTGGTCGAGCCCGCGAAGGAGTTCGACCTCGGCGCGGGCCCGGGCAAGCCGGTCGCGCGGCGCGTGAAGGGCGGCACCGTCGGCATCCTGTTCGACGCGCGCGGACGACCGCTCATGCTGCCCGAGAGCGCCGCGGATCGACGCGCCGCGGTGGCGCGCTGGGCGAAGATCTGGGAGACTCGCTGACCCATGGCCAAGGCATACACGCCCGGTCTCAAGGTCTCGGCGCGCACGCTCTACCGCGCGCGGCGACTCCTGCCCGTGCACGGCGAGGTGCTGGTCAAGGCCGGCGACGCCGTGAAGTCCCGCGATGTCGTCGCGCGCACCTACATCGAGGGCGATGTGACCCCGGTCGCCGTCGCCTCGCAGCTCTCGGTGCCCGCGGGCGACGTGCCGTCGCTCATGCTGGTCAAGCCGGGCGACACCGTCGCCGCGGGCCAGCCGATCGCGCGCTCCAAGGGCATCTTCGGCTTCGGCAAGAAGGAGCTCGCCGCGCCCGCCGCGGGCACCGTCGAGTCGATCAGCGCCACCACCGGGCAGGTCATCCTGCGCGGCGCGCCGCTCGCGGTCGAGGTGAAGGCGTACGTCGACGGCCGCGTGACCGAGGTCCTTCCCGGCGAGGGCGCCGTGGTCGAGGCCGACGCGGTGTTCGTCCAGGGCATCTTCGGCGTCGGCGGCGAGACGGTCGGTCCGATCCGCGTCGCCTGCAGCGCGCCCGGCGAGGTGCTCGACGCCGCGCACATCGCGGCCGACATGAAGGGCTGCGTCGTGCTCGGCGGCGCGCGCATCACCGCCGCGGCGGTCAAGGCCGCGCAGGACGCGGGCGTCGCGGCGCTCGTCGCCGGCGGCATCGACGACGCCGACCTCAAGGCGATCCTCGGCTACGACCTCGGCGTCGCCATCACCGGCACCGAGCGGATCGGCCTCACCATCGTGGTCACCGAGGGCTTCGGCGACATCGCCATGGCCGAGCGCACCCATGGCCTGCTCAAGTCGTTCGCCGGTCGCGAGGCCAGCGTGAACGGCGCGACCCAGATCCGCGCCGGCGTGATGCGCCCCGAGATCGTCGTCGCCCGCACCGCCGCCGACCCGGCGCCGCAGGCGGGCGCGCGACCCGAGGAGGGTGCGCTCGAGATCGGCACCCAGGTGCGCCTGATCCGCGACCCGTACTTCGGCCTGATCGGCGGCGTCGCCGCGCTGCCGAGCGAGCCGGCCGTGCTCGGATCGGGCTCGAAGGCCCGCGTGCTCGAGGTCGCCCTCGCCGACGGGCGCCGCGTGACCGTCCCGCGCGCCAACATCGAACTGATCGAGACGTGAACAGGCGAGAGACGCGTGCGCGGAGCGACGCGCGCGCGCGGACCCGATGTGAGTTGAACGCGACCTGACCGAGACCAGCGCGGTGGCGGCGCACGCCGGACCGAACCCGACCGGACCCGACCCGACCCGCGAATCCGCCCGAGATGGAGCACTCCACGATGGATCGACCCCGCACCCACCGCCTCCGCCTCCGACGCGCGGTTGCGGCCGTGTTCGCGGCGGCAACGCCGCTCTGCCTCGCCGCCGCCGCGTGGGCAGATGAGGCGGCAACCGCGTCGGCCGACGCCGCCGCGAACGCCGCGGCCACGAGCGCCGCCGACCCCGCCACCGCCGTCGCCTGGATCAACACCGCGCGCCTGCCGCTGCTGGTCGCGCTCGTGATCATCTGCGGCTCGGTCGTCGCGGGCATCGCGCTCGCGCGCAGCGGCCGCCCGCTCCGCATCCGCCGCCTCGCCGCGCTCGACGCCGTCGACGAGGCGATCGGCCGCGCCACCGAGATGGGCCGCTCGGTCCTCTTCGTCCCCGGCATCCAGGACATGACCGACATCCAGACCGTCGCCGGCGTGACCGTGCTCGGCCGCGTCGCCAGGACCGCCGCCGAGTACGACGCGCGCCTCGAGGTCCCGACCTCGCGCTCGATCGTGATGGCCGCCGCCCGCGAGACGGTCCAGGCCGCGCACTTCACCGCCGGCCGCCCCGAGACCTACAACGAGTCGAACATCTACTACATCACCGACGAGCAGTTCGGCTACGTCGCCGCCGTCACCGGCAAGATGGTGCGCGAGAAGCCCGCCGCGTGCTTCTACATGGGCGCGTTCTACGCCGAGAGCCTGCTCTTCGCCGAGAACGGCAACTCGATCGGCGCCATCCAGATCGCCGGCACCGCCGAGCCCTCGCAGCTGCCGTTCTTCGTCGCCGCCTGCGACTACACGCTCATCGGCGAGGAGTTCTTCGCCGCCAGCGCCTACCTGTCCGGCGAGCGCGACCAGCTCGGCTCGGTCAAGGGCCAGGACCTCGGCAAGCTGTGGATCGCCGCGGCCATCCTCCTCGGCTGCGCCCTCGCGACCGCCGCGGTCTTCGTCCCGTCGCTCGCCGGCGCCGCCGCCTCGTTCAAGGCAATCCTCGGAGGCTGATCCATGCTGCAGCGCACCGTGCCCATCGCCATCCTCGGCCTCTCGGGCGTGATCCTCATGCTCGCCTACTTCTCGCCGCTGACGACCAGCTGGGGCGAGACCGTGCTCGAGTGGTTCAACATCCTCGCCGCCGTCGCCTTCGTGCTCGGCGCGGGCAACCTGCTCGCCGTCAACCTCGAGAAGATCTCCTCGCGCCGCCCCGGCTGGGCGTACGCCGCGATCACGCTGCTCTCGTTCTTCCTGATGCTCGGCTTCGGCCTGCTCAAGGTCGGCGCTGTGCCGAACCCGCAGCATCCCGGCGTGCATCTCGCGGGCAACTACGAGACCGCCGACTCGCCCTTCGGCTGGATCTACGAGTACGTCTTCTCGCCGCTCACCGCGACCATGTTCGCGATGCTCGCGTTCTACGTCGCCAGCGCGGCGTTCCGCGCCTTCCGCGCCAAGAACACCGAGTCGATCCTGCTGCTCGGCACGGCGTTCGTCATCCTGCTCGCGCAGACGGCCGCCGGCATGTTCCTCACCGGGTGGATCCCGGAGGACAGCGCCTTCGCCTTCCTGCGACTCGACTGGATGAAGGTCGCGATCACGGAGCACATCCAGACCGCCGGCATGCGCGCGATCACCATCGGCATCGCGCTCGGCGTGGTGGCGACGAGCCTGCGCCTTATCCTCGGCATCGACAAGAGCTACCTGTCCAAGGGCTGAACGGAACCACCCCACATGAACACCAACACGCATGACAGGCAGGGTGGCGGCGGCGGAGGCTCGTTCCTCTCCCGGCTCGGCGGCCTCGACCGCCGCTGGATCTTCCTCGCGATGGGCCTCTCGATCGCGGTGCCGATCCTGCTCAAGCTGCGCTTTCCCGAGGTGCCTGGACCGATGGCGCGCGCGACCTTCGACGCCATCGAGTCGATCCCCGAGGGCTCGCGCGTGCTGCTCGCCTTCGACTACGACCCCGCGAGCGCCGGCGAACTGCAGCCGATGGCGAACGCGATGGTGCACCACTGCGCCGCGCGCGGCCACCGCATCGTCTTCATGGCGCTCTGGCCGCTCGGCAAGCAGATGGCCGACGCCACCATCAAGGACGTGCTCCTCGAGTTCCACCCGCAGTACGCCTACGGCACCGACTACGTGCAGCTCGGCTACAAGGCCGGCAACGAGGCGGTCGTCAAGCTGATGGCCACCGACATCCCGCAGCAGTACTCGACCGACGCCGCGGGCGCCGCGCTCGCGAGCCTCCCGCTGGTCGCGGACGTAAAGAGCACGACCGACTTCAAGCTGGTCGCCAGCATCTCGGCGGGCTACCCCGGCGCGAAGGAGTGGGTGCAGTACGCCAACAGCGCCAACCCCGAGGCGTTCAAGCTCGTCTCCGGCTCGACCGGCGTCCAGGTCAGCCAGCTGCTGCCCTACTACCCGGCGCAGATGGAGGGACTCCTCGTCGCCGTCAAGGGCGCGGCGGAGTACGAGATGCTCGTCACCGCGGCCTATCCGTCGGCCGACAAGCCCGACCTGCTCGCCGAGCGCCTCGGCCAGGGCCGCGTGCGCATGGGACCGCAGCTGGTCGCGCACCTCCTCATGATCGGACTCATCATCCTCGGCAACATCGCCATGGTCGCGGGTCGCTCGCGCGGAGGTGCACGGTGAACGCACGGAACACGAACGACGACGCCGGCCAGCCGGATGGATGCCCCCCCGCGGCGCGTGCGACCACGCCCGCGGCGAGTTCGACCACGCCCGCGGCGAGTGCGGCCACGCCCGCGGCGAGTTCGACCACGCCCGCGCGCCCCAGCCTTCGGTTCCTCTGGCTCTCGCTAGCCGTGCTCGGCGCCTCGCTGACGGTGTTCGGCACGGCGATGGCCGCCCAGGACGCGGGCGGAACCGCCGCCGCGCAGGCGACCGTCGCGCTCTCGAAGTCGATCGGCATCTGGTGCGCCGCGCTGATGACGATCGGCATCCTCACCTTCCTCTACAAGGACAATCCGTTCTACAAGGTGTGCGAGAGCATCCTCATCGGCGTCTCCGCCGCCTACTGGATGGTCAACGGCTTCTGGTCGACGCTCGTCCCGAACCTGTTCGGCAAGCTGATGCCCTCGGTCGTGCGCGAGTACGCCATCCCGTCGCTGCCGGTGTCCGACACGCCCGGGTTCGACATGGCGCTCGCCTTCGTGCCGCTCGCGCTCGGCCTCATGCTCCTGTGGCGGCTCGCGCCCAAGGGCGGTTGGATCTCGGTGTGGCCGCTCGCCTTCATCATCGGAACCACCGCCGGCATCCGCCTGGTCGCCTCGATCGAGGCGGACCTCCTCGCGCAGGCGTCGGCCACCATCCGGCCGCTGGTGGTGATGAAGGAGTCCGTCCTCGCCCCGGCCGCTGGCGGCGGCTCGGCCGCGACCGCCGAGATGGCCGCGACCGCCGTGCGCACCGTCGACTTCTGGGGCACCGTCGGCGCCGTCACGGGCGTCGTCGGCGTGCTCTCGGTGCTGAGCTACTTCTTCTTCTCGCTCGAGCACAAGGGCGCGGTGGGGAAGTCGGCGCGTCTCGGGGTCTGGTTCCTCATGATCACCTTCGGCTCGGCGTTCGGACTCACCGTGATGGGGCGCATCACGCTGCTCGCGCAGCGGCTCGAGTTCCTCTTCAAGGACTGGCTCGGCATCGGCTGAAGCCGGAAACCGCGGCCCGCCCACCGACATCGCGTGGGCGGACCGCCGTCCGTTCAACGTCTCCGAATCACCGCGCCGAGATCAACGCCGCCGACGCGATGCGCAGCCGGCGAGTCCGAGCAGCGCCAGCGCCCCCGGCGCCGGCGTGGCCGTGCCCGTCACGCTGATGTTGTCGAAGCGAAGGCTCCCCGACGAGCTGGTGGCGCCATCGAGCACGAATCGCAGCGAGGCGAACCCGTCGTCCACGCCGCTCGCCCCGACGAGCTTGACGGTGATGAGCTCCCACGCCGTGCTGTTCGAGCTGAACGCAAGCGCGGACGCCCACCCCATGCCGTCCTAGTACTCGAGGCGGTTGGACGACGCGCCCGTCGCCGAGCGTCGCGTCGCGAAGCTCACCGTCAGGTCGCGGTACCCGATGGTCTCGAAGTCGACCCGCAGCGACGTCCCGTTCGACAGCGTGCCGATCGCAGCCAGCGCATCGCCCGCGACCTCGCCCTTCTGCGCGCCCAGCGTGGTGCCCTGCAGCGCCGACGCCGTCGACCCCAGTCCGCCGAAGTCGAGCCATCCCGTCCCGTTGGTCGCAACCATGACCGTGGTCTGAAGCGGGTCGATCCCGTTCATGTTCCACGACGCGACCACCGCGGCCTGCGCG
>Ga0102814_10003165_pt1 | contig 10818 bp, 6 predicted proteins | sample ColrivemetaGS741_FD_79112 | JGI IMG/M metagenome (GOLD analysis project Ga0102814, IMG submission 79112) | Estuarine microbial communities from the Columbia River estuary - Flood tide ETM metaG S.741 | ecosystem: Environmental > Aquatic > Marine > Intertidal zone > Estuary | place: USA: Columbia... | reverse complement strand
TCATAGCAGACGGCATATATTCAGATGCTGAAGACTTTACAAATCAAACAGAGAGCGATGAGATAACTCTAATTAATAATCTACCTGACGGGTCACAAGAAGAAAAAACAATGCTAAAGAGTGACTTGGCAAGAGACCTAGGTATTGGTGTTGATGATCTAGGTGGATACCAATATGCAGAAGGCGTAACAGTGGGTGAATCATAATGTCATATTTTAAAGCATTTCCACAGATAACATTTCAAGGCAAATCAGTTGCTGACATTACAAGAAAGGTAAAATTATCAAGTATTGTTAAGTCAGAAGCATTAGACTACATGGATTATACAATACAAGAAGGCGAAAGACCTGAAGATGTAGCAAACTTTTATTACGATTACCCATCTCTTGCTTGGTTAGTTCTACTTGCCAATGATATTATTGACCCATACACGCAATGGCCGAAGTCTCAAGAGAACCTTGAGAAATATATTATCGCACAATACGAGAGTCAGTCTGGTACAACAGGTCGACAGGTGATTGATTGGGCAAAGAATGCCACAATCGCAAGTAATATTGTGATGTATCAAAGTCAATTTGAAGAAGATATACGAGTAAATCGTGCTACATTTATTCAACTTGGTAAGAGTACAATTATCACTGCTGATAAAATGATCTTTGGTGAGCAATATATATTTAAAAGTGCAGGCGAGGTATCAACGAGTCAATGGCAAGTAATCAGTGGTGATACTAATTTTGTGACAGAAGATGGTAGTGTCTTCACTGCACAAGTCAATGGAACAGCAATAAATGCTAGTGATACAGCAAAAGTATCAGGCTCATCATCCACTAACCCCGCCCGAGAATTTATTCCACTTCGTGCATATGATTATGAGTTTGAATTAAATGAAGAGAGAAGACAAATTTCTCTATTAAATAAAGGTTACCTAGGTCAAATAAAAGATCAACTTGAGACTATATTAAAAGATGTCTAAACCACAAACACAAGCAGGGTTCTATACACTTAAATCATTTAAGGTAAAGCCTCTATTAGAAGAGAACTTAAATCGTGATAGCGAGAATAATTCTATGCCTGAGTATGTAGAACTTGCTAAGACAATTTCTAATTGGGGCATCAGTGAATCAATGGACTCTCCTTTTCTCACTGGCTACGCTAATATTCTGGAATCAGCTAATCTACTTGAAGACGTTCCGCTTATTGGAGAAGAATTAATTGAATTAACATACGAAGACTTCTATGGCGAAAGCGCCACGCACTATTTTTTCCTATATTCTATTGAAGACATCGGACCGGCAAGCCCAATCAACGATAGAATGATGAAGTATACAGTAAGATTCTGTTCAGTAGCAAAGTTACAAGGCGATCAAAGGTCAATAAGAAAGTCATATAATAGCACTAAAATCTCTGATATAGTAGACGACATCTATAACACATTCATGTTATCCGATAATCCACTATATGATAAGCCTATAGAGATAGAAGAAACGGATGGCGAACAAACTTTAGTCATACCTAATCTAAAAGCAGATGCCGCAATGCAGTTTTTAAGCAGAAGAGCATACTCTGTTAATAATAAAAGTTCTTTATATAGATTCTTTGAGACAAGAGAGAAGTATTATTTCTGTACGCCTGAGTACCTAGTGGAAAAATATGGCGATTTTGGGTCGAAAAGTGAAGAAGAAATAAACCGGGTTTCTTTTATCTACAACACTGTAGAAGACAACACAGGAACAGGTCAGCAGATTGCCCAACAGTCTGTAAATGATGTGGGCTACGGCACTAAGGTCGATACGTTTCGTGATATGAAGAATGGTATGTATCGGCGCATCGTGACCGAACTCGACCCTACAACAAGGACTCGTATCGAACGCCAGTATGATTACACTACTGAGGTTCAAGACAAAGACTTTCCACAGAAGGTTAAGATAACACACAGCGATACCTTTCTTGACAAATACATGGCTATGCATACAGCACCTGAGGAGTATCTACTGACAGACTTTCCTCAGATAGGACAGAACGAAGGTCGAGACAATATGAAAAGACCTTATGCACACTTCTATGAGAACTATACAGCGAAGCCTGTTGTGAACTATCATTTTGAGAGGAATGCCCTTACGATGGGTATTAACGGGCGTACTAGTCTGTACCCTGGCAGGGTGATTAATCTTGAACTGTATAAGTTTAGTAATACTGTAGAAGGCACGAGAGAGATTGATCATGAAAGAACAGGTAAATATATTGTATTGTCAGTGGGTCATATGTTTAATGAAGATGTCTATAAGCAAAGCCTTATTCTAACGAAGGGTGGGTTAACCTAATGGATTTGATTTGGAACGACTTTCTTGGAATATGTTTAATACTATCAATAAGTTATAGTGTCTATTGTATACTAGAGGATAAGCAATGAGTGGTGGATTTAATAATATGTTGCACTTTGTTGGTGTTGTGGAAGATAACCATGACCGAACGAATGCTGGGCGAGTTCGTGTTCGTGCCTTTGGTGTACACCCACCTCGTGTGAGTAAAGATATAGAGGATAGTGTTCCTACAGAAGGTTTGCCTTGGGCTACTGTACTAGATGGTTCTTATGGTGTATCGCCTGTGATACCAAGTGTTGGTGACTGGGTCTTTGGTTTCTTTGTAGATGGAGCAGAAGCCCAACAGCCCATGATTATTGGAAGACTGCCAGGTATGCATCTAAATGTCCCGGGTGGTATTGGTGAGCCTGGAGAAGATGGGTATCTACCACCAGAGTCTATACACAACTATGGCAAGCCAGAATTACATCGTTATCAAGGCGGTGAAGACTTAGATAAAGGGCAGACACTACTACAGAGAGCGTCTCAAGAGTCTGATATAGAACAAGCACTTAGTGAAGAGACTTTTAATGAGCCACCTATTGCTATGCCTGAAACAAATTATAACAATAGAATACTTTCTAGTAAGAGTGGTAATAACTTTATTGTGATGGGTGACGGCGCAGAGAGTGAGTCTAGTGATTACATTTTGATGTCCCACAGTTCGGGCTCCGTGTTTCAGATTGATCCGAACGGCACTATATTTGTTAAGTCCTTTGGTGATCAGTATAACACAACTGATGGGGTCTTGTCAACCTATGTTACAGGTTCTTCTCATACAAATGTACAAGAAGATTGGTCACTCAAGGTAGAAACAGGTAGTGGTAAAGTGTATGTGAATGGTGATCTTGACATCGAGTGTGAGAACTTTAATGTCACTGCTCGTTCTAATATGAATCTTCATGCGGGGGTGAAGACGAATATGTCTGCTTCTGGTGTGTCTGTATTAGCCACAAGTGATGACATTAACATGGGTGCAAAGGGTAATATGAAGTTTGCGACTGGAGATGCCGAGACAAAAGGTGGCTTTTATATACAAGCATTGAGTGGAGACTTCCATGTTGACTCATATAAAGCCAATATGTTTACAGAGTGTTACACCAAGATATCATCAAAAGGTACACCTGCAGTATCAGAACAACTACTTCCATATGCAGATGCGGGTCATCATGGTATCGAAATTAACTCGCCAGACATCGTTCACCTTGATTCTGGGGGTGCTTTTTCGATTAATAGTGGTGATTTATTTGCGATTAATGCCACTAAGTCGGCTACAATACTAGCTGGCGAACGAGTAGATTGTGTTGCCGGTAGTACATTTAACGCAGAATGTACCGGCAATGCGTCTGTACAAGGCGGTAAAGTACACCTAGCAATGGGTTCAGATCAGCAAGCAGAGGGTAATTATAACGCCGCTAAGGGTGCTAGAGGGGCTCAAGTTGCCCTCAAAGACGCACGAGAGTCAGTTACAGAGATAGCAAATGTAGTATCACCTGGCGAATTACCTAAGAGTAGAGCCGCTAAGACACCTGTTATACAACGAATGAAAGCATTTATTACGGGCATTATGCCAAGTGGAGACGACTAAACATGAGTATTGAATGTAATAATACCACACCATTAGGCTCTAGAGCAGGCGAAGAACTGCTTGATGCGAATAGTGCGGCACTCATAAACGCCATTATTGACCTTGCGAGCCTTGCAGAAGAGGACAATCCACTCAGTGAATTGGATAGAAATACGGTTCTTGATGTTACAAATGGACTGAATAACATATTAGAGAACACTCCACTTGATGGTCTTAACTCTCTACAAGCCAAGTTAGACGAGAATGGTGGGAAGCTATTACCAACTGATGTAGCAGAATTTGCCCTTAATACTAACACAGATTTAACAAAAATTAAAGAAGCAGTAGATAATTATAACACAAATCTACCCAATTCGTCAAGTCTTACGCCAGCCGGTACGAGTACACAAGCCGGTCAAAGTGGTCAGTTTAGTGATATATCAGGCATTGTTGGACAAGAGGGTGTAGTAAGTGATGGTAGTGGTACATTACCTGTAGAGACAGATGAAGACTTGAGCATTGGTGGTATTGGTGTTAATGGTAAGACAGACGATATAGAAGTGCCTACTACATCAGTACAGATAGATACTGGCTCTGGTGTTAGTACTGGAACAAGTGTGACTGGTGATGGGGGTGTTGGAGCAACTACTGGTGCGCCACTTGGTGGGTCAACGACTTCTACTACGACAACAGGCTTCTTTGACGCTACTGCTACTGGATCATCTACAAGTGGTACTGGTGTTGGTGGTACTGGTGTTGGTGGTACTGGAACTGGAACAGGTCTCGCTGGGGGTTCTACTTCAGGTTCTAGTAATGTAACAACGGCAAGTGGGCTTACTGGTAATGTAAGTGGTGTGACAAGTACAAGTGGAGTACAAATAGATACTGGCTCTGGTTCAAGTAGTGTGATTGGGGGTGCTACTGGTATTAATACTTCATCATTCTCTTCTGGTAATACACCATTTACTTCAGATCAATTAACAGCACTTGCCGTATTAAGTGCAGGCGCATCATCAGATAGTGGTTCTCTTCTTACAAGAACTCAGCTATTAAATGTGCTTGGTGGTAGACAAACACTTATGCCTGTTATATTACAGAATCTATTAAAGGACATGGACTTTAACTTTGCTACTAATCTTGGGCAAAATTTAACCGGTAGAGTGTGTGGTGCTTATAGTGATGTGCTTGCTGATTTAACAAAAGCCTTTGCTAAGATCGATACTGGAAAGAAAGCAATTGATCAGTTAAGTAATTTTATAGAGAAAGATGTTAAGAAATTAGCCGAGAGTTTAAAACAACGTGGTGTACTTGCCACATTAATGTCTATACTAGAGAAGATTATTGAGGGTGCTATTAAAGCCGCTTTGGGTCTTGCAATTGCCGCAGTTGGTTCTGTTGTTGCTGTTGTTAAAGGTATATCAAGTGCCGCCGCACCTATCATGAGAAAGATTAATAAGATGCTTCGATCTATTAATGACTATATGCAAGATGCCTCTGTCAAGAAGATTATTGAAGATATGGAGAGATTAATTGTTAACCTAGCAGAGCAGTTTGAAAGACTTACTCCACAGAACATTGCTAACATAATGTTTCGTCTATGTCAAATGGCGCAAGACTTACAAGCTAAGTTAATGCAACCATCTATTAAACTTCGTAGTATGGCTAATAGTGTAGGAAGAGAAGCAAGAGCAGTTAAGTCACAGAGTGCTTTAAATACACAGCAAGCCGTTAAGTATGGTGCTGTACGAGTCAGTGATAATGAACGAGAAGCAAAGAAAAAGAAAGCGTGGACATACTATAAATCGACACCCCCATCTAATAGAGAAGCAGACTATGTAGATGATGGAGACCCCACTTCAAGTGAGATTAGTACAATACAATCAGTAAGCGAATCTGGTCTTGGTGGTAATATTACATTCTCATCAGCAGTAGTTAATGAAGGCGATGGTAAGGGTTGGAAAGAGATAGATGATAGTGTATATGCTCGTCTACTTCGTATTGTTGCACAGACAGGCGAGTCGTATGAAGTCAAGCAAGGCTTTAAAGTAAGAGCAAAAAGTAGAGATAAACTTGGTGGTGCTAAGATGAATAGCCATCACTCAGGCTTTGCTATTGATATTGTTACGACTGAGAGCAATCGTGAGAATACTATAGTCGCCGCTAGTAGAGCAGGCTTTACTGGTATTGGTGTATATAATGGACATCTACATCTTGATCTTGCGGCTCGTAGAGGTTGGCAAAAAGGATACAGTGGAACGAAGTTTAATGATATACAAGACTTATTGGATAAACATACCATTGATGGCTTTAAGAAGAAACGCTCTTGATACACTATAAATATATAACAGGATTATAGGGATTACAAATGGCAAGGCTTACACCAAGAACAAGACCGATAGACTTCTTCTCTGACTTTGGATTAAATCTAGAGCAGATACCTGGTCGTTCAGATATTGCTCGTAGAGTAAATGAGAATGCTGTACGAGATAGTATTCGTAATATAGTCATGACTGATCGTGGAGAAAGATTATTTCAACCAGACATAGGGTGTGATATAAGAGGGTCATTATTTGAAAACATAGATCCCAATACTATACTCATACTTAAAGAAAACATTAAATCATCAATTAAAATATATGAGCCTCGTTGTGAAGTCATTGATGTCAAAGTAAGTGGTAATATAGACTCAAATGAAATCGCTGTAAAGATTATATTTCGAGTAATAAATAGTAACAGAGACTCATCATTATTAATCAATCTTAGTAGGGTAAGATAAATGACAGACATATCGCCAGTACAGACGCCGGATTTCTTTGCGACTAAAGAAGAACTCAAGACGTTTCTGAGAAATCAATCACAGTTTAAAGACTTCGATTACGAAGGCTCTAACCTTAATGTGCTACTTGATGTACTATCATATAATACATTCTATAATACATACTATTACAATATGGCGATATCTGAGATGTTTCTTGATAGTGCCACACAGCGTAATAGTGTATTGTCTCATGCCAAAGAACTTAACTATCTACCTACAAGCAGAAGAAGTGCAAGTGCAAAAGCCGCAATCACAGTAACATATCCCAATAACTCAAGCAACTACTTTGGCATACCAGAGGATACAGCATTTATTGGTCGATGTGGTAATAAGACATATAATCTATTAACTGATAAAGCGTATACTGCTGTTCGAAGTTCTACAAATCCAAATCAGTATATCGTAAGTGATGTAGAGATATTCGAAGGGCGTATGATTACAGAGACTCTATCTACTACAGATACTACTCTTGCAAATAAGAATATCGATACAAGAAGCCTACGAGTAACTGTAAATGGTGAAGATTACATCTATCGTTCTGACATATATGGCGCAGATAAGTCTGATAAAGTATTCTATCTACAGCCCGAGAATGATGGAAAGTATTCTGTACAATTTGGTGAAAATCGTTTTGGCAGTCAGCCCACTGTAACTGATTCTATTAAGGCGACCTATAGAGTAGCGTCTGGCGCTTCGGCTAATGGTGTTCAGTCATTAACTCTGGGCGCTTTTGGCGGCGCAAGTTCAATAGACATCGTAGTGACTTCACCATCTTCGGGTGGTAGAGAAAGCGAAGATATTGAATCAATTCGTACTTTTGCACCAAAGGCGGCACAGATACAAGAGAGAGCAATTACAAGAAGAGACTATGAGACTCTATTGCGTTCTCGCTTTCCTAACATTCAGGCGATTAGTGTGTATGGTGGTGATGAAGTTGATCCACCACAGTTTGGTAAAGTGATTATCTCTGTTGACGTAGTTGGTGGTGAGGGTGTTGCTGACTATGAGATTGCGAACTTCAAGCGATACTTAAAAGATAAGACTCCATTAACGATTGAGCCTATCTTTGTTGCGGCTAAGTTTCTATTTGTTAGTAGTGCGATTAATGTGGTATATGATCCATCACAAACAACAAAGTCTGCACAACAGATTCGATCTGAAGTGAATGATGGCATTCTACAGTATCAAGACGCTAATCTAAATGACTTTAATATCACACTACGACAATCACGACTATCTGCGTTCGTTGATAGTATTGATTCTTCTATTGTGTCTACTGATATTCTAAGTAAACCTATTATTGAATATGTACCAGATTTAGGCGCATCTAGATCACCTGCATTCTCTTTTGATACAGAACTAACTCAGCCGTATCCATTTGATGAGGCAACAGGCTTTGGTACATTCAAGCCAGCAATATCGTCAACAGCGTTTACTACAGAGAACACTCTTGTACAAGCAAAAGATGATGGTAAAGGTAATATCATGCTAACAACAGCAGGCACAGATGTAGAACTTGTGTTCAAGCCAATTGTTGGTGTGATTGATTATAAGACTGGTGCTATTAAACTGAGTGATCTAACTGTTACTTCATTTGAGAACAGTGCAATCAAGTTTACTGCAAACACAGTGAATAAAGATATTCGCCCACCCAAAGATCGTATTATTGTGATTCGTGGTGAAGATGTAACTGTTAATGTAACTCCACTGGAATCATAAAGTATGGCTGTTGAAGTAAGAGACAATATCTATTCTGACATAGCGAGTCAGTTTCCGGCTGTCTATCAAGAGAATGGCGAAGTTCTATTAGCTTTTATAGAGGCTTACTATAAGCATCTTGACGAGACAATTGACCGTGACATTCCAAGATTGCGAGATATTGATACAACTCTTACTGCGTTTTTAATTTACTATAAAAACAAATATATGGCTGGTCTTCCATTAGAAGTAAACCCGCCTATTGACATTCGCTTTATTGTAAAACACATAAAAAATCTATACACAAGAAAGGGCTCTCAAGAGTCTCTTGAACTTATGTTTAAGTTATTCTTTGATGAAGATATTAGTGTTGTGTATCCAGGTAATCGAATACTAAAAACTTCTGACTCTGTTTGGGGTAATGAAGAATTTCTAGAAATGACTTCTGTATATGATGTAGCTGATTATCCACTAACAAGAGGTAATACAATCACTGGTGATTTATCCAAAGCATCAGCATTTGTCGATGATATTGTATTTGTAAGTTTTAAAGGCGCATTGACCCCAATCGTTTATCTGTCTAACTTAAAGGGTACCTTCTCTCGTGATGATGCCCTCGAGGTTACTAGTTATAGTGGTGATACTGACACAACTATTAATGTTGGTAAACTCATAGCAGGTAGTTTAAGTAGTGTATCAGTTAATAAACAGAGCAGACTACCCACACAGCAAGTTGGCGATACTGTAGATATTGTATCAACCAATGCAGGTGTTGGTGCTAAGGGTGTAGTGACAAAAGTTTCTACTGATGCTATTGGTTCTGTGGAGTATGAAGTTATTGATGGTGGATTTGGCTATATCTTACCAGATTCGATAACTGTAGAGAATCAAGAATTTGGCGTGAGTAATCAGGTTATCACTCTTCCAGAAGATGGATACATTAGTGTTAAGCCTGGTGATACAATTGTATTCCCTGGCTCTACAGTTTCATATGAAGATCATGATGTATATGAGAATGGCAAACCCAAAGAGCAATTCAGTGTCAATGGTTCTGCTGTAGTTATTAAATATGTACACCCGTTTCTCTATATTCGAAGCAAGCAAGATAAACATGGTGTTTTTGATATTATGGGCGAAGTGTCTAGCAGTTCACCACTTAGAAGTCTAGCATTAGATGCTTTTGTTCATGCTAGAGCAGATACTCAAAATAATTTTACTGCCAGTGCAACTATTTTACCAGTAGGTTTAAAATTTTCTCAAATCGTTAGGCTCTCACCAGATTTTGCTCAGGGTATCCTAGGTAACTTTACTGGTATTAATCATGATGGTGACTTATCTACCATTGGTCAGGATATCGATGTAGAAGATATGTCAATCATAGCACATTACTTACTTGCAATTAATAATGGAATAGATGATGGGTTAGAAGACGAAGATGGTGCTTGGTTAAGAACAGGCGCAACCAGTACAGCACCCTACACACCATTTGTCTATAAAAATGATGCGGCAAGAGTTTACCCATCTTCACCAGAAGTGAGAGACGTTGCTGATAGAACACCAACAATACAGCCAGTTCCAACTATTAATTATCAGACTATGGTTATCGCCCCTAGTTCATTAGCTACTGATGTTGGTGTAGAAAAGTCTGACTTTACTGTGTCTTTGGGTGATCTAAAACATGGTCAAGTGTATACCATTATTCACTCTGGTACGAACTTCCCTGCTGAAGACTGGGTTAAGATTGGTGCAAGATATGGCATACCGGGTGAAGACTTTATTTTCAGTAGTGCTAGATTGAGTGAACTAACTACAAATGTTATTCAATTTGATAACCAACAAGAGTTACTATTATCATCTTTAAATAATTTTGATGCACTGTTCTCTTCTATAAAACAAATCTATGGAAGACTTTATAACTACTTGGGTTACAATGATGTGTTTCCTAAGATAACTATTGGGTCTTCTTACGGGACTCCAGAAGGCGATGATTATACTCATCGTGATGTGACTCATGTTTCTGTACACGATTTAGTTGCAGGGGAAACATATATCGTTTCTGATTTTGGTAATCTAACTCATACCGAGTGGACTGCTATGGGTCTAGACTTAGATAATCTAACAGAACACACAGTTCTTGCGCCCAATCTTTTGCCCGCAAGAACTTATATGATTCAAGATTTGGTTAATACTCCATTTGATGATTGGAGAGATGTCGGTGTTCCGGCGGAAGCTGTTATAGAAAAGGGTCTTGTGTTTCAAACAAGACCAGACTTGACAGCGGGTGTTGCCTCTGGTATTGGAGAAGTAATAGATATTACTGGACTTAATCATTCTGTTGAGACATTCTTTACTGCGGCAGACCCAGTACCTACTTT
>Ga0102814_10003163_pt1 | contig 10821 bp, 10 predicted proteins | sample ColrivemetaGS741_FD_79112 | JGI IMG/M metagenome (GOLD analysis project Ga0102814, IMG submission 79112) | Estuarine microbial communities from the Columbia River estuary - Flood tide ETM metaG S.741 | ecosystem: Environmental > Aquatic > Marine > Intertidal zone > Estuary | place: USA... | reverse complement strand
TAATATCGCTAACATTAACGTCTTCAACTATGATATAAAAATCTTCAAAGATTACTTGTTCTATATCGAATATTTCGTTTTCAAGAGTAACATATTCTATATTTATAGTAGAATAATCTTCGGTTGTCATTTGAGTTTTAGCTGTTACATTTAAAGCTAAAAACATACTGAAAATAATAACTAAACGTTTCATTTTATTTTTGGTTTTTTTAATTGTTTCGTTTACATAATAGACTACCCAAAACTAAAATTGTTACGTCCGTTTAGAAATATTTAACACATATTGATACGATTTTCACACTTGTTAAGAAATGATCATTAATATTATTAACTCGTTTTATATATCACATATTCTTAATAAATAGTTAAAGTAATTCACTTTTTATTATAAATAAATCAATGTCCAAAATGTATTTCTTATTTTCACTGCTTATAACTTATAAAACCAAAACACATTGAAAAATTCTTCATTAAAAGTGTTGCTTTTAGCTTTTCTGCTAGTCGCAACATCCTGTAACACAGCAAAGAAAACTGCTGAAGCTGAAGCAGCTAAAAAGGCTGCTGCTGCAAAAGCCAAACCAAAACCAAAAAAAGGAGACATTCAACCTTATAGTAAGGTTGTTACAAAAGAAGCTAAAACAAACGAAGGTTTGTTTAAAGTGCATACTCTTGATGGTAAATACCTATACGAAATCCCAGATTCTTTATTTGATAGAGAAATGTTAATGGTTACTCGTATAGCAAAAACTGCTTCTGGAATAGGATTTGGTGGTGGAAAGCAAAACACTCAAGTTTTACGTTGGCAAAAGAAAGACAAAAAAGTAATTCTAAGAGTTGTTTCTCACTCTGTAGTTGCTGCAGATTCTCTTCCTGTTCATGAAGCAGTTGTGAATTCTAATTTTGAACCTGTATTATATACTTTTCCTATACAAGCATTTAGCACAGATTCTACTAGTACTGTTATAGATGCTACAGATTTATTTGAAAAAGATGTTAAAGCTCTTGGCTTACCTTCTTCTTCAAGAAAAAGGTATAAAGTGTCTAGAATGGAATCTGACAAATCTTTTATCGAGAGTATAAAAAGTTTCCCTCAAAATATAGAGGCAAGACATGTAAAAACTTATGCTGCTAGTGAAGCACCTTCAAATTCTAGTACAGGAACTATTTCTATAGAAATAAATAATTCTATGGTTTTACTTCCTGAAGAACCAATGAAACGTCGTTTTTTTGATGAACGTGTGGGTTGGTTTGCAAGAGGTCAAGTAGACTATGGGTTAGGTAATCAACGAAGTAAAACTTTAACTTTTTTAGACAGATGGCGTTTAGAAGTAAAAGATGAAGATCTTGAAAAATTTAAAAACGGTGAATTAGTTGAACCTAAAAAACAAATTGTCTATTATATAGATAGAGCCACACCAGAAAAATGGCGTAAATACATAAAACAAGGTGTTGAAGATTGGCAAGTTGCTTTTGAAGCTGCAGGTTTTAAAAATGCAATTATTGCAAAAGATCCTCCAACTGTAGAAGAAGATCCAGAATGGAGTCCAGAAGACGTTCGTTATTCTGTAGTTCGCTATTTAGCTTCTCCTATTCCAAACGCAAATGGACCTCACGTAAGTGATCCTAGAAGTGGAGAGATTTTAGAAAGTGATATTAATTGGTATCATAACGTAATGTCATTATTAAGAGGATGGTTCTTTGTGCAAACAGCTGCTATTAATCCAGAAGCTAGAAGTCCAGAGTTTAAAGATGAGGTTATGGGACGCTTAATTCGTTTTGTATCATCTCATGAAGTTGGACATACTTTAGGCCTACCTCATAACATGGGAAGTAGTTGTGCATATAAAGTTGAAGACTTGCGTAGCGCAGAATTCACTAAAAAATATGGTACTGCTCCTTCTATAATGGACTATGCTCGTTTTAATTATGTTGCTCAACCAGGAGACGAAGGCGTTGCGTTAATGCCTGAAATTGGTGTTTATGATAAATATGCTATTTCTTGGGGTTACAGACCAATTTTAGATAAATCTCCTGAAGACGAAAAGGAAACTTTAAACGGTTGGATTCTTAAACATGCTGGAGACCCTTTATATAGATTTGGACATCAACAAGCAGGTGACGTGGTTGACCCAAGTTCTCAAACAGAAGACTTAGGTGATGATGCTATTCTTGCTAGTAAATATGGTATTAAAAATTTACAACGCATAGTACCAAACTTAATTGAATGGACCACTGAAGCTGGAGAAGATTATGACGATTTAAGCGAAATGTATGGTCATGTATTATCTCAGTTTGGGCGTTATATGGGACATGTTTCTAATAATATTGGTGGTGTTTATGAACATTACAAAACCGCAGATCAAGAAGGCGCAGTTTATACTTATGTAGATAAAACACATCAAAAAAACTGCTTAAACTTTGTAAGTGAAGAGTTATTTGAAACACCAAAGTGGTTAATAGACGAAGACATTTTTAGTAGAATTGAATACTCAGGCTCAATTGAACGTTTAAGAAGATTACAAGAACGTTCAATAAACAACATCTTAAGCTTAGGTAAAATGGCTCGAATGATTGAAAATGAAACACTTAATGGTAACGATGCCTATACATTAACTTCTATGATGCGTGATCTACGCAATAATGTTTGGAGTGAATTACGTACAGCTAAGAAAATAGATACCTACAGACGTAATTTACAACGTGCACATATAGATAGATTAGGGTATTTAATGACAGCTAAAAACCAAACTAAATTTAGAGGAAGTCCTTATGTTAAGTCTACTGCTGTAAATACAAGTCAGTCTGACATTAGAGCAGTTGTTCGAGCAGAATTAAAGACTTTAAAGCGTTCTTTACAATCTGCAGGTGGAGCTGATACTATGAGTAGAATACATATTCAAGATGCAGTTGAAAGAATAAATGACATTCTTGACCCAAAGTAAATTATAATACATTTTTACATAATAAAAAGGCTTCATTAATTTGAGGCCTTTTTTTATTCTAATATTTTGTTTATTCTTTCTTGATACCTTTTAAATTTTATTAAATTATTGTGACCACCACCTTCAATACTTGTAAATTCAGTTTTATCTTTAAAAGAAACATCATATAATTTTTTAGCTGATTTTATTGGAATAACTGCATCATCAGTACCATGTATTATTGAAGTTGAACAGTTAACCTTTTTAATAAATTCATAAGAAGGGAATTCATAACGCATCAGTAGTTTTACTGGAAATATTGGGAAGCGTTGTTTGGCTACATCCATAATACTGTAATATGGTGACTCTAAAATTAATTGTTTGGGATTATTTTTTGAGGCTAAATAAGTTGCAATTCCAGACCCTAAAGAACGTCCATAAAGCGTTATTTCTGATTCTGTATATTGCTGTTTTAAATAATCATAACAATACTGTCCATCATTGTAAAAGGCTTCTTCGCTTAACTTTCCTTTACTTTTGCCATATGTTCTGTAATCTATCACTAAAACATCATAATTTTTCTCTACAAAATATTCGGTAACAATTCCCCAACGTGATAAATCTCCAGCATTACCATGAAAATAAAGAATAACTCCTTTAGATTCTTCGACTTTAAAATGAAGTGTGTTTATAACAGCTTTGTCGTCTGTTTTTAGAAATAACTCTTCAAAAGGATGATTAAACTGATATTGATAGTTCTCTTCTAATACTGAAGGTAAAAACAATAACTTTTCTTGCAAATAATATAGTGAAGATCCAATCATGAGATAAATGGCTATTAATACAAATAAAACTTTCCTAAGTCTATGCTTTGTTTTTTTTTGAGGAATGAATGACATTAATACTTGTTGTTGATAAATCTATTGATTTTGGTTCAGAATTCAGGATATCGTCTAGCATCTTATGATAGGATTCAAAATTATTTAAATTTTTATGACCTCCTCCTATTACTATATGCAATTTTGTAAGTTTAGGATTAATTTTGGACAACTTTAAACTGGATTTATAAGGAATTAATTTGTCATTAGTACCATGTATAATATGAATTGGACACTGAACATACTTTAGCCACTTATATGTTGGTAAAGGGTATTTTATTAATAGTGACAGTGGCATAAAAGGCATATAACGAGCCGTAACTTTAGTTAAACTATAATAAGGCGCATCCAGAATAAGCATTTTTGGATTATTAGTTGAGGCTAATTTAGTCGCAAAGCCTGAACCCAATGAACGTCCATAAAGTATAATCCTATCTTCTGTTGTTTGTTCTTTTATCTTATTATAAACGACTTGAAGGTCTCTTTTTATATTTTTTTGAGAACGCCTTCCTGTGCTTTTTCCAAAGCCTCTATAATCAACCATTAATACATTATAATCATGACGCGTAAAATCAACTGCAAATTTTCCCCAGCCTTTAATACTCTTAGAGTTTCCTTTAAGATAGAGTACAATTCCTTTACTTTCCCCTTTAGGCATGAATCGCAAGCCGTTTATTATTGCTCCATCTCTAGTGGTTAGGTTATATTCTTTCGTTTCCTGGTTATCGTAATAAAATTGAAAATCTTCTGGTAGTTTTTCTGGTTTAAATAATGCATAATCTTGAAGATAATACAAGGCAATACTAATTATAATGTAAAGAATTACAATTGAGATAATTAGAGTAAACCAAAGTGGCATTGTAGATGACATATGAAACACAAGATACTGAAATTAAAAAAAGCTTCAGAGATTTTCTGAAGCCTTTTTTAATTCTATAAAATGAGTTCTAAAGACCTAAAGCCTCAACTCCTTGCTCATAAACAACATCTACAGGAATACTTGCAGAACTTAAACGATCTAAATCTGATTTTAATTCTTCTGAAATAACGCCTTTAGCAGCAACTAATGCGCCTACTCCATCGTAATCTCCGTTACCTTGTAATGTTAAAATTACATTAGATAAATCTTTCATTGCAAGAATCATATTCTCATAATTAACTTTGTAAGTTCCATCTTCATTTCTTGTGAAAGCTCCTTTTTCTTTAAAGAAGTTGAAACGAATCATGTTTGCTTTACCATGTGCACTTGATGCTCCAAATCGTACTGAACGGAAAATACTTGCCATAAACGTAGTCATGTAATCTTTCATATCGCCTTCAATCTCTCCTTTTTTATGTAATTGCTGTACCATATATAAACCTAAAACATCAGCTTTACCTTCTTCTAAAGCACTTGAAAGCTCTTTAAGCGACGTTCTTACAGTACCTTTTCCGTTTATAGTGTTTTTTATTCCTAAACCATGTGCCACTTCATGAAACATTGTATTAGCAAAAAAGGCGTCAAACGTTATATGTTGACGTTGACTTTGGTCTATTAACACCTCAGATATTGGTACTAAAATTTTATCAAACTTAGCACGCATTGCATTTTTAAGTTGAAGTCTTCTTGTTCCTTTTTGCAATTGTACTTCTTCGTCGTTTGGAAGATTAATTGCAATAGTTTTACTTCCAGAGTTACAATCTCCTGCATAGAAAACAACATCGTAAGCATTTAAATCGCTATCTGTTCCTGGTGTTTCTGTTTTATAAGCATCATCAACTGGTAAACCTATTTGTAATTCTGGTAAAAAACTTGCAAATCGTGCTAGTTTTGCACTCCATTCTTGGTCTTTAATTAGCACATAGCCTTCGTGAGCTGCTTTGTTCCCAAACATTTGATCTTCGTAAGTTTCAATTGGTCCAATTACAATATCAAGTGTATTTGTTTTCATATCCATCCAAGCTAAATCACTTGGTTGGTAATTGTCATCCAGCAATGCTTTTGCTCTTAATTTTAAATACTTTTTTAATCCTTCATCTTCAGCTAATCTAGAAGCTTCAATAAGTAACAATGAAACTTGAGCTAATTCATTTTCAAATTGTTTGTGGTAAGGAATTGAGTATAGTTTCCCATTTTCGTCACGACGTACAAAATTGTAAATACTTTCTTTATTTTCAATATCAGCAGATTCAAACTCTTCTTTTGTCATGTCTTTTGGATAGAAATTTGCGCCTTCAGGCTTATCTCCAATTCCATCTACAAAAGATTTATTTCCAGCTAATCTATCCCAAGGTCCATAGTTTATAACTACAAACTTTTTGGTGTCTTCATCTTGAATTGAGTTTAACAATTCTGTTTTATCTCCATAAGATTCATACCAGAATAAATCATTCATTTTATTAGCTGCTTCAATTAAAATTGGTAACATTTTAATTTCGTTTTCTGTAAGTTTACTGACATCTGAAGTTAGTTTTACAGTAACGTACTTTTCAAGGTTTTTCTGCATTGTGGTTTGCTCTACTTCAACTGGTTTATCGGTTTCTTTATTTTCTTTTTTACAAGAAAAAAGTACAACAATTATTAGTGATAGAAATAATGCTTTTTTCATTTTATTAATTTGGATTTATTGAATCTCAAAGTTAGATAATTTTTAGCTATTCTTCTACATGTTTTATTTTGAAAAAGCCTTTAGTTAAAACCTCGCAATTATAAATAATTACGAGGTTTTGGGTTAACTAACTAACCTGTCATCAAAACAAAAAAATCATATATACAATAATACCTTCAGCTATTCCTGTTATAATTGACATTCCTAAAATATCTTTAATCTTACTTCGCAAAAAGAAAACAGTACTAAGTATAGCAATAATTGCTGCTAATAATATTTCTAATGCGCCAATATTTGAAAGCAAGTAAGTTATAGCTGTAAAAACTGCTGTTATAATAACCGTTAAAATTGAAAATTTTACTATTTGATCTTTGCTATAATTGCCTTCTATAAAACCTTTTCTTAAATCTCTTAAAATTGAAAGTATAAATAACAATGGTACAACAGATAAAAATGGCGCAAAAATAACCTTGATACCTTTTTCTATAGATAAATGATTGTAAAAGAAAAATGCTATGGTTGTAAAAGCTAATAATCCAATTACAATAATTGATTGAAATGTAAATAATAATTCTCTCTTTTTTGAATTACTAGTTTCTGGTGATAATTTTGATACTAAGTCCATAATTAATTATTTTGATGATTAAATTTTTAATGTTTTAAACTGATAAAAAGAATACATGAATAGCAAGTGATAATAAAACACCACTTAATATTCCGTTTGCTTTTAAGTTGTTATATAAAATAAAATTGAGCACATAGCTACTAATAGTTGTAGAATTAACTAAGTGTGCAAAAATTAGATTTTCTTCAAGTTTCTGGTTCGTAGCCAATTCAAACAACTGCATAATTGCTAATCCACAAACAATACTTATTAATAGATATAATGTAGCTGGTTTTTGGTTTTTCAGTTTATATTCGTCTGTATTTTGTGGTAAAAAATGTTGGATTACAATAAACCTCACAAAAAACAACATTGGAATAGGAAACAAGATTGCTGCTACTATTTTTACAACATCTTTAAGCGTTTTAATCTCGTCGTATCCTAAAAAAACTAAGTAGATAAAAACTAAAACTGAAATTCCTGTAGTAACAAGAAAAGCTATATTAACCTGTTTTATTTTCATTTTAGAAACCAAAAGGGTTTGGCATTGCTACTGTATTATTACATAAAACATCAAATGAATTATTGCAACTATCTATTACGAATGTTGATATACTTTTAGAGAAAATAAGCGCTAATGCTAAAACAGCATAAAAAAATGAAAATAGAATAATTCGTTTAATCTGTGTCATAATATTTTGTTTTAATGATTACATGACAAAAGTGCATTACATTTATTAGCTCCCAAAAACATATAATTAATATTACTGACGTTATTTTTTAGCTATATATCGTTATATATCTTATTTTTAAGATGTCTTAATAATATTTACTGACGTTTAAATGAATGATTTAAAACAAATAGTATCAACTTTTTCTTCAGATGAGCAGCAGCAATTCATCAATTACCTAGAGCGTAAAAACAAACGGAACGATACTAAAAATATTCAGTTATTTAAACTATTATCTAAACAAGAATTAGATTCAAAAGCTATATGTTTGAAGCTATACAAAACCAACAAAAGCAATGCTTATCATGCTCTACGAAAAAGATTATATCAGTCTATTATAGATTTTACAGCTAACACAAATCTGTCTGAAGAGAGTTCAGAAAACATGCAGATTATTAAACTCATTCTAGCTTCTAGAGCTTTTTTATTTCAACGCCAATATAAAGTTGCATACAAATTATTGGACAAAGCGGAAGTTTTAGCTAAAGAACAATTCTTATTCCCTTATTTAAATGAAATATATCACACCAAAATTCAATATGCACACACAAATCTAGATATAGATTTAAATACATTAATTAAAACATTTAAAAGCAATCAGGAAAAGCATTTTTTAGAAGAAGAACTAAATTTAGTATATGCCAAAATAAGAAACGTTATGACTAACATAACTTATAAAAGTGAGGTTGTAGATTTTGAAACCATGCTTTCAAACACACTAAAAGAACACAGTATTAGCATTTCAGATTCGATGTCTTTTAAATCTCTTTATCAACTTATAACAATAGTTAGTATTTCTGCGTTGGCAACTAATGACTATTTTAGAACAGAAAACTTTTTAATAAAAACATACAACAAACTAAGCTCTCATAAAAACTTAGACAAACAACCCTTTTACCATATACAAGTATTGTATTTAATTGCCAATACCTTATTTAGAAACAAAAAATTTAAAGAATCTTTAAGTTATTTAGAGCTTATGCTTGAGCAGATGCTTCTTAATAGAAAAAAGTACTACAATACCTTTAAACTTAAATACAACTTATTGCTTGCTCTTAATTATAACTATACCAATTTACAAGAAAAAGCTTTAAAAGTATTAGAGAAGTTTATAACTAAAAAGCATCCAGACATAGAGTCACTACTTGATATTTATTTAAGTCTTATTATGATTTATTTTCAGAAAAGTGATTATAATAAAGCACATCATATCTTTTCAAAATTTTATCATACAGATAAATGGTATTCTGAAAAAGCTGGAACAGAATGGACTATTAAAAAAAATCTAATTGAAATATTATTACACTTAGAATTAAACCAAATAGATTTATTTGAATCTAGATTATTAAGTTTTAAAAGGAATTATTTTAAATACTTAAAAGACATTAAACAAGAACGTGTTATTATATATTTAGGTTTAGTTGAAACCTATTACAAAAAACCAGAGACTGTAACTTCTAAATCATTTTACAATAAAGTTGAAGATTCATTTGAATGGATTGGTGTAAAAAGAGAAGACATTTTTGTTATGAGTTTTTATGCTTGGTTAAAAAGTAAAATGGAAAGAAAACCTTTATTTGAAACTACTTTACAGCTTGTTGAAAGTGCACAGAAAGTTAATTGATTGTTAAAATAAAAAGTACAATTAAACTTTTTAGATTTCATTGAGTCCTACTACTGAATTTAAAAAAATGAAAAAATGAAACATATACTTTTATTTGCTATTGCTTTATTTACACTTAATGCAACAGCACAACAACAAAAGCCTCAACAAAAACAAGGTGACAGAACAGAAAGACCTCAACGCATAAATAAGTTCAAAGATTTTACTCCAGAACAAATGGCTGAACTTAAAACAAAGAAAATGACCTTAGATTTTGATTTAACTGAAGCTCAAAAAAAAGAAATTTATAAGCTTAATCTAAAAGAAGCTACAGACAGAAAAAAAATGATGGAAGAGCGAAAAGCTAGAATGGAGGAACGAAAAAACAGCAAAGGTATGAATGACGAAAAAGGAAAAAGACAAAACAACATGCGTTCTAAAGAAGAACGATTTAATATGGCCAACGACCATTTAGACAAACAAATTGCACTTAAAAAAGAAATGAAACGTATTTTAAATGATAAACAATTTGAAAAGTGGGAAAAAGTAAGTAAGGCTAGAAATAATAACAAAAAAGATTTTAAAAACAAGGATAGACATCAAGGTATGTCTAATAAAAAAGGTAGAAATAAATCAGATAAAAAATTTGATGAAAGATATTAATATTTATTGATTGGTTTGGTTAGTTAGTTTTGAAAAGGTATTGCTTTAAAAGCAATACCTTTTTAGTTATGGTTTGTATTATAAAATTTATTATTTTAGTCATCTATTTCAACTTTAATTATTAATATTCACAACATGAAAAAATTAATTACGCTTTGTTTTTTTGCAATGGCTTTGCTACTTGGGACACAAAATGGGTTTGCTCAAGATGAAAAATACGAACCTCTTAAGGAAGATGCTAAAGTTTTAGCAAAAGAATTAAAGAAAATTATGGGATTAGATGACAGTCAAACTAAGGTTGTTGCTCGTGCTCTTTTTGCTAAATCTAAAGCTAATTTTGATATCTCAGAATCTAACGAAGAAGTAAGAAATCCTGCTCAAAATCAAGAAAGAATAGAAGCAAACTATAAAACATCTTTATTAAAAGTTTTAACTGATGAACAATTAGATCAGATGAACACTTATCTATCCAATAGGATTAAGATGTAACTTATTTAAATTTGATACAAAAAAGCCTCACAATGTGAGGCTTTTTTTATTTAATTATTAAAACCTGACCTATATTCAAGTTTGTGTCTTTTAAATTATTAAGATTTTTTAGATTTTCAATAGTGAGATTATATTTTCTAGATATAGAATACAAGGTATCGCCTTTAACCACAACATGATTTGTGTCCATTGTTATTTCTTCAGCATAAGGCTTGCCTAGAACTTCTTCATCAATTTTATAAAGCTCAAATCTCTCAATTAAACTAATAAGTTTTTGTGGATACTTTTTATCTGTGGCATAACCTGCTCTTCTTAATTCTTTAGCCCAACCCTTATAATCATGT
>Ga0102814_10003160_pt1 | contig 10824 bp, 7 predicted proteins | sample ColrivemetaGS741_FD_79112 | JGI IMG/M metagenome (GOLD analysis project Ga0102814, IMG submission 79112) | Estuarine microbial communities from the Columbia River estuary - Flood tide ETM metaG S.741 | ecosystem: Environmental > Aquatic > Marine > Intertidal zone > Estuary | place: USA: Columbia... | reverse complement strand
TCCGATGTCTGTAAAAAATGGGAAGAAGAAGCACAAAAAGCGGAGATAAAACGAATTGTAATTCCAAGAATTGGAATAGTATTAGAGAAAAATGGTGGAGCATTAGGAAAAATGTTAACCCCATTTAAACTGTTCGTCGGTGGACCATTAGGTAATGGAAATCAATATTTCCCATGGATACACATGAAAGATGTAGTTTTTTCAATTCTAGAATCAATCGAAAATGAAAACTATTCAGGAGTCTATAATTGTGTTGCGCCGCAACAAGTTACAATGAGTCAATTCTCTTCGGCTCTAGGAACTGTTTTAAATCGCCCAAGTCTATTTGCAGTACCAGAATTCGCATTGAAACTAGTCTTTGGGGAAGCAACAGGTGCTTTGATTGCTAGTCAACGAGTTGTGCCTGAGGAACTCTTTAAATTGGATTTTCGCTTTCAATATGATGAATTAACCACTGCCCTTAAAAGTATTGTTTAACTCAAGAAGTCTGTTTGAGTAGTTATATAATCATATTTAACTTAAATAAAATCAATTCAATGTGCTAAAGAAAACCGATGTAGTTTTGAATGGTGAAACGATTACGGATTTTAGTTTTATCATCGCGATCGTAGTGCTGTCAATTCTGGAAAAAATTGATTAAAAAAGCCTATATTTGCACCTTGAAACGCTCCAAATTAGATAAAAAATGCTAAAATCAGCCATAGTTACCGGTCTCCTATTACTGGCGGGCTCCTTAAATGCACAAAAGCTGCCATCGTCAGCATTGTCATCCCAACAACCTAGTTCTTTATCAACAATGTCATTCTCGGGGAATGATGTTGAAATGCCTGCTCAGGTACATGTGGTAAATCCGGATACCTACATTTTACAGCCTGGCGATGTTGTTAGTCTTCAGTTTGAAGGAAACTTTACTCTCTATGTTCCTTCAATTCAAATTAATCCTTCAGGTTCTATTGTATTGCCCAATTTGGGCTCCTTTGCGATAAGTGATATATCCATTACTGAAGCCACAAAACTGTTAAAAGAATTTGCTAAAAAGAAGCTTAATAAAACCGAACTTACATATTTTGGTTTGGAAAAAGCACGGGTTGCAACCGTTGATGTTTTTGGAGTAAATCGAAAATCCGGTTCCTATACGCTTCCTGGTTTATCGCGCCTTGAAGCATTAATGTATAAATTGTTTGGACAAACCGATGTTATTACACTTGCCAATCAGTCTCAAACAGTAATAAATAGGCCTCCAAACTATTCTTTTAAAGAAATTCTCGATAATAGTGTTTCCTATCGTGATATAGTAATTCGACACAAAGACGGTTCAAAAGACACTATAGATTTTGTGTATTTCATAAGAGCGGGTATAGGCAGTTCGAATCCTGTGGTTCAAAATGGGGATCAGCTCTTTTTTACAACACAAAGTCAAAAGCAAGCTCGGGTTTCCATTTCAGGGGAAGTCAATTTTGAAGGAGAATTTTTGTACAAAAATAAAGAAACGCTTGCCGATTTAGTTAAACTGGGTTCAGGATTTACAACGAACTCAGATACTACATATGTTTATTTAGTAAAGACCTCAGGTGCGCAAAAAATTAAACGAGAAGAGTGGGAAAGAGTAGAATTAGAGCCTAATGAAAGAGTGGTTGTTCCTCAAAAAGTTCGGGAATTAACTTCAAGTTCCGCATGGGTTTATGGACAAATTGAAGTTCCCGGAAACTATTCTATAGCGGATCAGGAAACCTCTGTTTTAGAATTAATAGAAAAAGCAGGCGGTTTAAGACAATCCGCATTAAGAAATGGCGCATACATTATTCGAAGTCGCCAAAATACCAGCACAACCATTTCTGCTCAATCCGACTTTGATTTATTATTGCAGCGAACATCAGATCAGTTTATTCAAGGTTTGGAGTATCTGGAGCTGGAATCGAAATTAGGAAGAAACAGGATTAATCTGAATCTGGATGATAAAGAATCATTGAAAGCGGTTCGGATTTATGACGGAGATAATTTAATTATTCCTCAAAACCTGAATCTGGTAACGGTATTCGGACAGGTTATGATTCCTGGTCAATATGTATTTGATGCATCAAAATCTGCAGTTGATTACGTTAAACAAGAAGCGGGCGGAATGACCAACGCTGCAAATGAAACTCGGATTTTTATAATTAAAGCAGGTACCTTAAGCTGGTATAGACCTACAGAAACGAAAATTGAAAGTGGAGATTTGATATTTGTGGATCGTGTTCCTTATGCAGATTTTGATACGAAAACTCAAATTGATATCAGTAGAAATAATTTAAAATTAAGTATTTGGTCGTTAGTGATTAGTGCAATCGGCACCACTTCACTTCTTCTAAGCGTTATATTGAGGTAAGAGATGTATAAAGAATTTAATTTGTTAGACTTTCTTGTTCTGATTTTTGAGAAAAAGAAAATAGTTATTAAATGGGTGCTTGCTTTAACATTTCTATCTGTTGTTGTGGCATTTTTTATCCCAAAAAAATTTAAATCAACGACTCAGTTTTTCATTTCCACAAGTTCTGCTCCTTCATTAGGCGGAGTGCTCGGATCTTTAATACCTACTAGCTTTAGTTCTGCAAAAGTAAGTGGAGAGCAAGCCTTAGTTTTTTTAAATGGTAGAACGATTAAGGAAAAAATCATTGAAGAATTCAAAATAGATTCAGTAAATGGATTTGATTATATCGAACAGTCGTTACGCTTTGTTGAAGGAAATACTAAGTTAGTAGAGACTAGAGAAGGAGGATTTGGGTTTAACCCAATTATCTCCATTGAGCTATCTTATATTGATGAAAGTCCAGAAACGGCTTATAATATAGTAAACAGATATTTAGTTCATTTAGACAGTTTAATTACTGCAACGAATAAACGATCGTTACTTATCAGTTTTGAAATCATTAAAAAACAGTTTGAGGAAAATCAGAATAGTTTAAAAAGCGCAGAAAGTGCATTAAACGAATTTCAAAAACAAAATGGGATCATCCAGATTGATGAGCAAGCGAAAGCAAGAATTGAATCTTTTGCTCTTTTGAAACAAAAATCGCTTGAGCTTGAATTGCAAAAAAATATATTTGAAATGCAGGGCTTATCGAAATCAACTGCTTTAAATCAAATCAATACGCAACTAATGTCTTTAAAAACAGAGCTCGATAAAGTATTGCAGGGAACTCAAAGTGGCCAGATCTCATTCGAACATAGTTTAAATCAATATCCTGATTTATTAAAAAACTATGGTGAATTATACCGAGAAGTAATTGTTCAGAATAAAATTTATGAATTCATTTATCCGATTTACAGACAGCAAATAGCCCAAATAGATGGAATTAATTCAGGGATTCAATTCATAGATAAACCTTCATTTCCAACGTATAAAGACTCACCTAAGCGTTTGTTAATTATACTTGGTGGGGTTATTGCAAGTTTGATTTTTTCTGTGATTCATATTGTTTTCCAGACTTTTTTAAATGATGCGAGTCCGGAAACTCGTGAAAAACTGATGAAATTAAGACTAATTAAACCATAACATAGTAATGATTGCACTTGCCGCAGTTTTTGCAATTCCTGCAATCTTTGTTTTTTTAAACAAAGCATTGAAGCATAAATGGTTGCTGTTTGTACCTGCGGTACTTGGAATTTACTTTGGAACAATAGGGAACATAATTCAAGAAGGGTCTGTCCCTTTTTCCTTATTCCAAGTGTTCTTTTTGTTAGGTTTATTGTTGTTTGTTTTAAAGTCTATTTATAGTCATGACTTTATATGGCAACGGACAAACCTTGAGATGGAGTTTCTGCTTTTCTTTGGTTTAGTTTTTTTCTCCTTGTTATACAGTCCAAATTATGACGATGGGTTATTTTATGCGATAAGATCTTTATTGCAAATTATATTTCTATTTCTGTTGTTTAATACGCTTAAAGAGTTGAATCATGTAAAGATTGTAATCATTATGATCATTCTTTCTGCGCTAATACTCTCCTTATTGTCTTTATATGAGTATTATCAAAATCCATTAGCAAATATCATTTCAATTAAAATGGGAGGGGTAAAAGAGCGATCAATTGGTACTGAAAATGATCCTAATGTATTTGCAACATTCTTTTATTTGCCGATAGCAATAACGGCAGCTTATTTTTTTGAGACCAAGAATATGAAGCATAAAATCGCAGCTTTTGCTTTAATGTCTATATTCTTAGTGGGTATCATTCTTACATTTTCTAGAACGGCTTTTGTGGTAGTTATCGTTATGTTTTTTTACTTCACTATCAGGCACAAAGATTTCAAATTAATTGGAGTTATCATAATTGCAGTTCTGGTTTTGACTCTATTTAATGAGAACATCCGCTTAACTATAGTAAATGTAATTAATCGTTTTCTACTCATTTTCGATTCAAATGAGGATAGCACAGGAACTCGTTTTGTCTTATTTGAAGGGGCAATGAATATGCTGTTTAATAGCTGGTTCTTTGGTGTTGGATTTAGAGGCTTTCCCATTTATTTTGTGCAGGACTATGGTGTTCAGCAAACTATTGGTGTATATGAGCCACATAATCTGTTTTATACCGTATTATCTGAGCTTGGAATAGTTGGATTTGTTGTTTATATATCTATTTTTTTCAAACTATTTATAAGGGCAAGAGCCTGTATATCATTTGCAGAATCGTTTGATGAGCGAGTTCTTTCTTCAGGAATATTTATTAGCTTTGTCGGGCTGATTTTGTTTCATAACTCCTACGGTGGCGGTTTCACCGATAACAGACTTTGGATGCAAGTTGCATTGATACTTATATTGCATCGTTATTTTTTAGCAAAGAAAAAAGTTGTTGTGAACTGAAAAACTGTTTTAATTAAGTTTCTTTTTCCCTAAAAATGCACTGATAAACCCAGCGCTAAATGCAATATTGATTGTAATGATGATAAGAATGGATAATATTGGCGTAAAGTAAAATGGAATACTCGTTTTTGGTAATTCTGGGTTAACACTATTGTTTTCAATAAGCAGATAAAGAAAAAGAATAGAAAATAATCCAAACGCCAATATTGATAATTCAGTAAGAATCGACGATGCAAAAACTGGTAGAAGAGCTAAAATAAGTATAAGAATGGTTGAAATCGTAATAGGGAGTACTTGTCTGAAAGATAGAATATGATGCTTTTTATAAAATAGACACTTCGATATTCCGTAACGATAATATTGTTTGATCAGACTTTTAAAATTATTTCGAGGTTTATAGTGAACCTTTATGTTTGATGAAATGTAAACAGCGTTCTCCTGAAGTAAGCTTAATCTATAATTCATTTCGAAATCTTCATTAACGCCAACATCGGTTGCAAAACCGCCAATTTTTTTCAAAATTTTGGTGTAATAACAACCTAAAAAAACGGTGTCTGCATAACCAGAATAGGTATTGTTTTTATATTGTGCTCCACCGCTACCAAAGTTAGACTGTGTTGATAATTTTACAGCATATTCAAATACTGTCTCAGCAATGTAACGTTGTGCACCACCCGCATTAAGGCTTTTAGATTCAATTAATGCTTCAATACTAGTTTCTACGTAATCTTCTGAATAGATAGCGTGAGCATCTGCTCTAAGAAATAATTCCCCTTTGGCAACGGCTAGCATATGATTAAGAGCAAAAGACTGGAATCGTTCAGGGTTGTGAATTAATTTAACCCGTGAGTCTTCCTTGCTAATTTCTTCAACAATGCGCACTGTTTTATCACTACTTCCACCGTCAGCCACAATAATTTCTACAATATTGGAATAATTATTTAAGCGAAATGAATCAATTACACTTTTAATATACTTTTCTTCATTTAAAGCTGGAATGGCAACTGTTAAGGTTGGAAATAATGTATTATTCAATTGTATTAAAGCTATTTGCAATTAAAAGTGCTTAAATATATCAAATCAATTTATCTACAGAAAGAAAGTATTATTTTAATTACTGCCTAAAGAAACCTTTCCCTTTTGTTTTTTTGTGCAAATAAATACAACAAGGTTTAACAATTATTAAGGTAGTCGGTTTAAATATTCAGCAAAATAAAGTTAAAGCAATTAATTAAAATTGGTATTTCTTTATTCTAACTTATATTGATTACACACATGAACTTAAGGTTATTCTTATTTTAGCTTAATTAATTAATTAATTCAATTAATACCCCTTAATGAATATTTTTAAAAAAAATACTACTATAGCCGTTATAACAACCGTGCATGATCCGAATGACACAAGAATATATCACCGTCAGATTGCGAGTTTAGTAAAACACGGATTTAATATCATCTATTGTTGTAAAGAAATACCTAAAACAGAGTTGGGCGTCAAGATTATTTTATTGCAGCAGTTTGGTAATAAAATTCTTCGAATTTTACTTTCACCACTTGGCGCGTTTTTTACAGCATTAAAACTTAAAGAAGCCCAAGTTTTTCATTTACATGATCCTGAGTTAATCATAACAGGTTTGTTACTTAAACTTTTTGGTAAGAAAGTAGTGTTTGATTTACATGAAGATGTGCCAAGTCAGATATTAACAAAAAACTGGATTGCGCCATTTTTAAGACGTTTTGTAAGTAGATTATACTCCAGATTGGAATCGTTTTCATTAAAATGGTTTGATCTAGTTATTACCGTAACTCAGCCAATAGTAGACCGATTAAAAGCCAATGGAATTCAAAAGATTTCTATGGTAAGAAATTTCCCAATTAAAAATGAACTCGTGAGTAGTGAATGGAAAGCTATGGCAACTAGAAATTACGATGCGGTTGATCTGGGAGAAGCATCCGTTCCTAGGGGCTTAAAAATTATGGTAGAAGCTGTATTAGAATCTGAAAAAATTCAATCTTTATTAATCATGGGGCGACTTAACCCAGAAGATTTTTTACAGAACTATAAAACGCATAAGAATTTTAGCAGAATAAATTATGTTGGTACAAAAAACCGAAAAGAAGTTGCTCAGCTGTTAAATGATAGTAAAATAGGAATTGTACCTTTACCTGGAAATCCAAATAACTTGGTGGGTTATCCTACCAAGCTTTTTGAATATATGTCTTGTTCTTTACCTGTAATAGCATCTGATTTACCACTGATTAAGGAAATTAATGATGTGGCTCATTGTGCATTGTTATACTCATCTGAATCTTCATTAGAGTTGAAAAAAAGATTAGACGAATTAATTGATGACGCAGACTTACTTGACGAACTCGGAAAAAATGGACGCTTGGCGATTGATTCTGTGTATTCTTGGGAAGCTGAAGAGAAGCAACTATTTGAATTATATGAATCACTTTTAATTTTGGAAAATAAGTGATTCAGATATTCTCAAATCTTTATCCTAGAATAGGATTCCCATCAATGGGAATCTTTGTGCATGACCATGCGCAGATTATTGCTGAACTTACTGATACCAAAGTCAGTGTTTTAAAGACTATTTTTCCTCCTATTAATAGTGATTGGGAAATGTATGGTGCGAACCCAATGACCCTAGATAAGATATATGAGATTGAAACGGTTCCATTTTTTACTATTCCAAAGTTTAAAACAATATGGGAAAGCCAACTCAGTATTGATTGGTATTTGAATAGTAAGTTGGAAACTTTTATGCCAAAATTGGCAATTTTACATTTTCTTTACCCATCTGGATTAGTAGCTAAAACCTTACAGAAAAATAAAATACCCTTTATTGTTCATGCTCATGGTTCAGACATTAGTAAATTTTTGAAACAAAAAACACTTCTTGAGCACTTTGAAACATTCCTGCCAAATGCAGAATATATTTTTATTGCAGGGAAATCGAGTATGAATGAATTTTTGCATCATTTCCCAAATTTGAAGAATAAAACAATCTGGTTCCCAAATCCAATATCAGTTGATTTAAAAAAAGTAGATAGTAAGAATACTATTTCAAATCATAATAAGAAGGTTATTACAGTTGCAAATATTGCTAAAGAAAAAGGTGTTGATTTAATTTTACCGATAGCTCATTCAAATCCGGACATTAATTTTATTATTGTTGGCAATATTAATTCGTCATCGTATAGTCAGTCCTTTGTAAAAGCTGCTTTGAATTATTCGAATATACAATTGATTAAAGCTGTTCCAAGAAATGAATTACAATCACTAATGCAAACGTGTAACTTGTATCTTCATACTAGTAGAAGTGAGGCATTTGGCTTAGCAGTTTCAGAGGCAATTTTATTAGGTCTTCCAATCTATGGAAGGAAAAATGGAATATTACAGGATTTACCTAGTTCAGAACAGCTTCATTATTTTGAGTCAAAGCCTGATGATTTAGTATTGAAAGAGTTAATATCTCTTCCAAAGCAATCGAATACTCATGCACAATCGTATTTATCTGGATTGTATGGAAAATCAATTGTAAAGGAGTCATATAAGCATTACTTGAAACCTTGGTTGTAATTACACAAATAATATTGACAGAAAACAAATTAATAAACAGCAATCATTTCAATACTTATATAATTAAACTGTAATATGATTTTTGATTCAAGCCAAAAAGTAAGTGTATTGTCTAAAAGTATTGCTAATTGAATTACAAAATTTGATAAATGAGAAAATTAATAGGATTATTTAAAGGCGGTTATGTAGCCAAAGCATTTGCTCTATTTTCTGGAGGAATATTTGGGCAAGCTATTCCATTTTTTCTTACACCTTTGCTAGCAAGCTATTATTCGCGGGCACAGTTTTCTGAGTTAGGAATTTATATTACTTTTATAACGATTATCTCAATGATCGCTACTTTGAGACTTGAGCATGCTTTTTTAATACCAGATGATGAATTAGAAGTGGAAGAATTAGTTACAATATCACTTGGTAGTTTAGTTATTATAACAACGATAACAACAGTAACATCCCTTCTTTTCAACATTCCTTTGTTATATAATCTTCTTGGTATGGGGGCATTTCTTTATGGATTTTCACAAATTGGAATTCAATTGTTGAATAAATTAAATGAAAACAAAAAATTAGTTATTCATAAATCGTTGATAGGTCCAACAGCGGTACTAAGTCAAATTATGCTAAAATCGAGCACAATGGGGTTGATTTTCGGGAAGCTTATTGGGGATTTAATATCTATTCTACCCTTAATTTCTGTGATGCTGAAAAAAAGTATAAAGCAGATTTCTATTCATAAAATTAAGGAGCTTCTCATTCGATATAAAAATTTCCCTACTATTAACGTATTACATGGAATTTTGTCTCTTCTCGCATCAAAATCTCCAGTTCTAGTTTTTGGATATATGGGTTTAGCTAATGCATCTGGTGAATTTGAAATGGTTACAAGAATTGGTTTAGCCCCTTTAACGTTAATTGCAAGTTCCTTGTATCTTGCATTTAGTCAAAAATTTGCAGAATTAGAGAAGAATAATTCGAATGTGAGAGCTTTTTTAATAAAGAATATAAAAGGAACTTTGTTATTAATTATCTTGCCTTTAAGTATTGCTTGTTTAATGGCGCCTTACATTATACCTTTAGTACTAGGATCGGAGTGGTCGAAAACAGGTTTTTATTTCTTATATATGTTTCCGGCATATAGTGCTATCCTGTTAACAAGCCCATATGTTTATATTCCTCAATATTATTTTAAACAACATTTAGGATTAGTTGGATCATTTATAATTTCAATAATTCAGATTACTTGTTTATTGTCTGGATTATATTTTTCAGTAGACTTAGGCGTTATTTTATTTTCGTTTGGAACTGCTATAGGGAATTTAGGCTATTTATGGTTTGTTTTTTCACTTTTACCTCGTTATAAAGATAGTGAAGAAATTAAGTAGTCTTTCTCTTGAGGAATTAATACATAGTTAACATAATCTTTAGAAGTGGCATTATTTGGAGTGATTTCAACCTTTTTTTCTATGCCTATACCCTCATTTATTTGATAGTACAAATAATTTTTCCCATTTAACATGGTATTTAATTGACTTCCAATTTCATTGTTTTGAACTTCTATTAAAAGAATAGGTCTATGATCAAAAAAAAGTGATCCATAACCCTCTAACACTTGAATTTCATACGTTTCAACGTCTATTTTAATTAAATCAACTTTTTCGATTTTTTTTGAGATAAGAACTTCGGAGAGAAGTTTTACCTCAACATCAATAGAAACTTGTTCATTGGTGTTCCAATCCTTATTTAAGCTGCCTGCTGTAGTATTATAGTCCGTAAATGAGTCTTCACCAAAATTGTAAAATGGTAAAATGCCTTTTTGATTAGATAAGGCATAATTTTCAGCTTCGATATTAAAGGAGTTGGCGTTAATGTTTTTCAGCAATGCTTCATATATGTTTGGCTGTGGCTCAAAAGCAATAACTCTATTTAAAGGATTGATGGCTTTTGCAATTATGGAATAAATTCCAGAGTTAGCACCTATATCTAAAATAACGCCTTGTGTTTTTACTAACTCAACCCAGATTTTCCTAGAAGTTAACTCCCAGGAAGAGGAATTAAATCCTTGCCAAAACAATATTGTTTCGATTGGAAATGCACTATTATAAAGTTTTGCTTGGGCAATACCTGAAATATCTATGTTAAATAAACCATGGAAAGTAAGTTTGGGAATAAGGTTTTGAGGAGGTAAATAAAACTTCTGTACAAGGGAATAAAAACCGATAGGATTTATTTTATTTAACCCTTTTCTTACAAGTCGTCTTAGTGCTTTTTTTGCAGTCATTATAATCGTTAGCTTTATTATTATAATACTAAAGTTGTGAATATGATTTAAAGTTCTAAAGTCAAGTATAATGAAATCGTGCCTTTGAAAAATGGACTTTTGTTGAATTATTACTGTTT
>Ga0102814_10003157_pt1 | contig 10833 bp, 13 predicted proteins | sample ColrivemetaGS741_FD_79112 | JGI IMG/M metagenome (GOLD analysis project Ga0102814, IMG submission 79112) | Estuarine microbial communities from the Columbia River estuary - Flood tide ETM metaG S.741 | ecosystem: Environmental > Aquatic > Marine > Intertidal zone > Estuary | place: USA... | reverse complement strand
TGCCTTGCTTCGCCATATGAATGAAATCAGTTATAACGTGACTCTTTGGACTTGCTGGGTCTTCATACCCATAAACATTCCAGAACCTGCATATATGACCACCTACTGATCTAGTATACCTCTCCCCTAGATCCTTCAGGAATCCATAGTTAGTGTGGTGCATATTGGACATTTGGCTGGATGCAAACAAGAATGGCTTTTTGTGTATCTGTAGCAGCCTAAATGAGTTATCCATCAGCCTAACATTCTCAGAGATGTAAGGTAACGTCTTGTCTGCTTTCTCTAAGAACTTGGAGCCTCCAACTTCAAAAGCAAGAAACAATACAACGTCACAAGATCCCAATGCATGATCTAAACTTTTATACCCAAGATCAGTAGATAGATCTTGGTCAAATGCAATCTGCTTATCAAATGTTATTACGGTATGCCCGTTTATTCTTGCATACTCACAAAACGGCTTTCCAATCTGGCCTTCCGACCCTAGAACAAGTATTTTCATATTATTATTTTAGACAAATGAAACTAAACACACCTGTAGAATCATAGATGGTGTTTAAATTTAAATGTAAAAAAGTTTTAAAACCTAGAGACTTGAAAAAGTTTTTCCATTCAAGTTTTGTCTTACAGTTTATGTGAGTTTTGTCTTTTCTAGAAATTTCTAAATAATAATTTTCACTTTGCTTATCTGCCACAGGAATTCTCGCAACAACCAAGTTAGGATTAGAAATGTGTAGATTAGAAATTATATCCTTATCTTCAATGTGTTCAAAAACATCTAGGCAAAACATAATATCGAAATTTCTCTCAGGAGTGCTCTTTTCCACCCTCAAGTTTTTAGCAATGCACTGCTGTCTTGCCCAGTCAGAGATCTCAACCCCGCAGATGTTTTTATAGCCCTGTTGACGTAGTCTGTCCAAGAGAAACCCTACTGCGCAGCCAAAATCAATAATGGATGAGTCTTTATTTATCAGACCAAGTTTATTTAATAAATCTAAGATCTCATCAGTAAGCTTCTCATACCTTTGACCCCGCTCTAAGTAATTAGAATAATTATTAGAAGTGTAATAGCTCTCGTCATAAATGCTCATGGGAAGTTTCTATCCGGTAACTCTGAGTTCACTGTGTGCAGAAGCTTATTGTTAAATTTATAGTAACAATACTTACAAGACTTATCCCAATCCTTACCACTATTGCATTTTATTTCGTATGGATAATTCTTTTCCTTAAGAGACTTATTCATATTCTCCCAAATCTGCAATACATCATCAACTGATCCCAAGGAGTAGCTCAAATCATAGCATCTATGGTTCAATACGTGGCTAGTGCAGATATAAACTTGGTAATCTCCTCCAGTGGGGGAGGGGGCAATGTAGGGTCTTATCCCGCCCACATAACATCCATACTTGTAGGCATCATCGTTTACATCTATGTCTTTTATAAAGAACTTATTATACTTATCAACTTTGGTAACTATGTCATAAAATTTATCTTTAACATTCTTGTTATTACCCTTGATAAGGCAATTACCAGCGATCCTTACAAATTTTATGCCTGGGTGAAGTGACACCAGTTTAGCTATTCTCTCAATAGTCTCTGGCGTGGTTCCTTGGTAAACTTTATTTGTTCTTGATAGGGGGTCTGCTACACCACCAGTCTCGTATATTATATAACTAAATGCTAACTTAGAGTAAGGGAACCCATTAAAATTATAATCTTCTGGATTGACCCCTTCGTCTAGCTGAATCAAAGAAATTCTTATCCAAGAGATATAATCATGAACTTCCTTCTTTAGGATTTTTAGATTTGAGCTATTGGTTATAATACCAATTTCAAACCCCAAAGAGTTTGCGTAGGCGATTACGTCATTTATAGTCTCCCCAGAATCCTTATCTCTATACAGAAGAGGATTTCCCCCTCCAGTAATCTCTACGCTCTTTGCGCCTAAGTCTCTGAAGTCTTTAAGCAGCTTTTTAATTTTATCGAATTTTAAAAAGCTCTTTAGAGGTCTACCTGCAACTGAGCAAAAAGGGCAATCACTATTGCAAGTCTCAGTTGGTGCTAACTGAACTGTAATAGGAGTTATTTTTTTGTTATGCTGAATGTTCCAAAGAACTTCAGTGTGTTGTAGGAGCTTATCACCCCAAGTGCTATATTTTTGAGTTAATTCTTCGTGTGATTCCATAATAAATGACTAAATCTAGTTTTGTTGTTCTCTAAGTAGGCTGGGAGCCCTGCATCGTTGGTGTTGCTAATAGCAAATCCTCCCCTATCATACGGATCAATTAAATTTAAAGACCGTCGCTGTATGTTCTCTAGGGAGGTATAGTGGTCGGAGTTATACTCTGTATGTGAGCTTGCTAGCATCTTCACCCTCTTCTCCTCTAACGTCCCAGTGTGAGAGAAGTGCCATCCTGCATTAGGGATAGAGGGGAGTCCATCCTTGTTGTCTCTAAGTGCTCTAAGATTACTATTTTTAAACTGTCCGTAGTTTATAACTATTGGACAGTTAAACCATGCATGATTAGATGGTGCAGATATCGGAGTATCACAAAACCAGTAGTATCCTCTAATAGAAAGAACTGAAGGATTGGATTGTAGCCCATTAATTTTTATGTTATTTATAACATCATGCTTAGGAATCTCGTCTAAGTCTGAAAAAAGAATTAAATCAGAATCATCTAATGAAAGTTCTTTCAGCCCTTCTAACATAGATTCCCGCTGCAAATACATTAACAAGTGCTGGTCTTGTGATATTCTGCTACGATGGTCTAATAGATCAGCTTTTTTGTATTTTATATTAAAATCTTTGAACCTATCATAAAATTTTTCTAAGTGGTAGTCTTTTTTAATCCCTGAACCAGTTATATTAGATTCAACTATTAAAAAACAATCTACCACATCCTTCAGTTCATTCAGCCTGATTTCAAGCAAGTCTAACTCTTGCAAAAAACAAAAACAATCTATTAGCTTCATTTTAGCACTCAGAGGGTAACTTCTAGGTCCATGTTGAAAGCTACTAAACCTGTTCCTGATCCATGTCCGACTTTTGAGATATCCCACTTCTTCTCTGGGATTGAGTTCCAGAATGATACCATTCCAGGGAACATGAAATGAGTGCCTGGGGTAGAGATATCATCAAGAATAACTATCCCTCTATATCCTATGTTTCTCAAAATCTCAAAGAATCTTGTCTCTTGCACTCCATCATGAGGATCTAGATCCAGGAAGATCAAGGGTGACTGGAGCAACACCTCTGGGGACTCTGTAAGGAGGTCCTTCTGAAAGAAGGATATATTCGTGTATTCACTTCTATATGCAGGGGATACTTGGATTAGGTCGTAGCTTCTCACCGAGTTTCTCTTGTTCGCACCCAATGCCAAAGCACTCATTCCTGTCCTAGATCCACCGTCAATTATGTTACAATTTTCGTATAGCGTGGATAAGAATCCTAATAACTTGTAATGCTCCCCATGCTCAAGGCCATCGTTAGAGTGGGTTGGGCTGTTAATCTTATGGTGGTTATACTCAAATGGATACCACCGCTCCATGAAAGATACGTCATGGTCCTTAACTAAATTCAAATCAAGCTTCATAGACTTTCCTGTAAAATTAATCTCAAATTTTTATCGGGGGATGCCCAATTTTTGTAGGTGTTGAAGTTTTTACTAATCACCTCAGTAAAACCATTATAGTAATCTTGGGTGCAATTATTTAATAATTTCAGGCAGTCCTCTATTGAATCAAAATTCAATATCCCGCCTACGTCAAAATACTTATCTATGTTAGGGGCACCCCAGTATAGAGGGACAGTCCCGACCGAGAGACAATCTACTATTTTATCCGTGAAGTAATTGTCCATTCTGCTGTTCTCTATCACTATTGAGAACATATAATCTTTAAAAGGCATCAGTCTGCCTTCGTTTGTGTGGGGGAACTCATTATACCCAGTTCCATATAAATCAACAGAATGATTACCTAGTGAAGAAATTAAGGAGTGTCTTAGTCTATGCCCTGGGGCGTAGTTCTTGTTTGAGGCTACTATGGATATTAGTTTACTCTTTTTGTGTATCTTACAGTTTTCCTCGGATATCCAGCAGGCCCCAAACGGGAACAACTTTATCTTTTCAGGATTTGATTTTACTAAATTTTCATCAAAAGTTAAAATCAAATCAAAGCAGTTTTGGACTAAAGGATTTTTTAATAACTCATACCCTTCTGATTTTATTACCGGAGGCTCAATTAGCCAAGCGACTTTCTTCTTAGAGGTTACCCTATTAACTAATGGTATGCAATCATCTACAAATACCGTGGTTCCGCTGTAGTTCTGTATATTTTTGACAACCTTTAGATTGTCATCAGGCCACCACATATTGGCGTAAGAGTCCTTGAATGGGATGGTATTTGATATTAAATTAATTTCCATATAAGTTCTTGTAATCAAGTTCCATAGCTTCTTTCTTATTGCCATTACCATACCTGCATGGGCCAGCGTAATGAATAAAATTGGCTTTATATCTTTCGTTGGTTGGGTCGTTTTTCCCTAGATCCATTCTGTTAAAAGAATAATCTAAAGATTTAAAGGGAATTTTATGTTTGCTAACAACATAGTTCAAGGGAGTTTGTTCGCTAGAATCTATGGAAAAATTCTTATGGGTAAACTTCATCTGAGCCATCAAATTTAATATATTCCTATGACTCTTATTGAGCAATATACACCCAGTATTGAAGTATTGCTTTCTTCCGTTATATACGGGCCAATCAAAGTCTGGACTATAGGTGTCTATCCAGCTTTCTCGCTGCATCCACTCATCATCAGAGTTTTCGTTAAAGGCAAACAGAAAGTCTTCAGTGTATTTTTCAAAGATATTTTCAGCTTTTGGAGTAACTAATATATCACAATCTATAAGTAAAACTCTGTCATAATGATCCAACAAATCTAAGCATTGTAATTTTTCGAAGTATACAGAGGGTCCGTTTATCCTAGTTTTGTTAGATATAAAATAATCTGCTTTACCTTGAGAATAAGACTTTACTGAGTTTATACATAGCTTATACCCTTCATGGGGTTGTCCTATAAAAATTTGGAATATTGCTGTTTTCATGATATTTTATTGTTATATGCTTGCTGCAAAAATTTTAAAAATGGCTCAACCTCTAATTGTCTTTTTCTTACATTTATATAATTACCTAGATATTTTACAGGTTGGTTAGGATTACTAGAGATATCGTGAACATGCTCCCACGAACAGTTCTCTGCTTTAGTAACAGAATACCCTACAGATGCGACTCTGAGCCCGAACTCTACCTCATCAGCTAACGGGCTAGCTATCTCTCGGAATCCTCCAATTTCAAGGATTACTTTCTTCCGCACCCCAAATAAGAATCCTTTTGGTGTTCTTACTTTGTCTCCATCAAAGCCACCTAGATCAACCCCGACCATACCCACCCTATCCTGCACTAAGGATGCCATCATGTTCTCATAGGTCGTATGCCCTACTCGACAGTCATCATTCACTACTATGCAGTATTCGCAGTTATTAGAGTGTAATGCAACATTCCAGGCAGTAGCACACCCTATATTTTGGCTACAATCAATCCATCGAGTAATTCTAGAGTCAGACTTTACATAGTTACGTATTTCAGTTGTGTCCTGATCATTATATGGGTTTATAACTACCACAGTCTCTGAAGGCTTGAGTGTTGAATTTGAAGCATCATCAACAACTCCTTTAATGTTGTGTAAGCTTTTCCAAGCTACAGAAATTAGACAATAACTCATTTTAATGAACTCAATATACCTGAAATCATCAAATCTAGGTCAGGGGACTCACAATCCTTATTACACACAGAATCTAGTGTAGGCCACCCAGATAAATTAGTTATCGTAGATTTGCATCTAGATAAACATTTAGAGTAGCACGCTTCATCATAGATGCCATTGGACAATTTGAAGAAGTGCGGCTTGTTAATTTTTTGAGCACCAAGTAAGTAAACTTTAGTTCTCTGAGAATTAAAAATGTGATGCATTCCACCATCAGATGTTATGCCCAGCCTCATGGATTTTACTAGTTTAGCCAATTCTAGAATTGGTAACTTAGATATATGGTAATCTCCTAAATTATTATTATCCCTAGAAAATTCATATATCTTTATGCTGCTGTCATGCTTTCTTATGGCAGACACGATTTGCTTCCAAGATTCAAGTCCCTTAGGCCCAGACAGCCTATACCCAATTCCATCGCATCCTGGATGAGGGGAGGGCCTTCCAGCCAGCTTTGTATCAGGGACTATTGCGACAGCGTTCTGCTTAGGGATGTCCTCACAGAAGACCTCGGGGTAGTAATTTTCTGCTGGCAAATCTAAGGGAAGCCCTAGCTGCAAACAATAATTTAAAGTTATTATATTTATTGACGGATGCTGATAGAAGTGATCAAAGTTAGCATTCCAAGTCTTCCATAAGTCTGGATGCCACTCAGGGTATACTGTTACTGCTGCCCTGTTAAACGCTATGCTTTTCCAGATGGAGTGATTGAGAAGTTCATTTGGCTTGGGCTCTCTCACATGGTCCACATTCTTATCTTTTCTAAAAACTTCCCCAAACTCAGCATCTGTTATTACCGTCAATTCATCGGGTTTAATAGCCTTTAATATCTTCGGTATAAAAGTTGTCATTACCGAATCCCCTAAGTTATTCGGCCACAACCATCTAGGGTAATAAAAATTAATCATTGTAATCTTGCGTAAGGTTTTTTATTTTGGAGTTCTACTGCACAACGTATTTGATCAGCCAATTTAGAGTTATTAGAGTGTTCATTGTTTTGGTGTATTCTGTAATACACCAAATCTTCATTGATAAACCTAATCCTGTCTTTCCCACAAAGTTCTAATATTGGTAAGAATATAGCTACATCAGGTGCAGAACTAAACCATTTCCCAGAAGAGTCTTTCATATCTTCTTCTAATAGGTTTGGGATGAGGCTAGCTCTAAAGGTTCTTAGGTGGGACCAAGACCATCCGATTTTTTTAAATGACTCCCTAAAGGGTAAGTTATTTAACGGAGCACATACTGATCCCTGCCTAGAAGTGTAATTCCCATAAGTAGCCCAAACATCATTATTGGAATAAACATACCTCAAAATTTCTAAACATCGGTGATTTATTAGTTTGTCATCCCCGTCTAAATGAATTACTATATTATTTGGATTCGGGCTTATTTTCTGCAAAGTTTCAAAGTGATTCCTACAAGCCCCTTTATTTTCCTCATCAATGATAACATGATGAACAGAAGATAAGGTTTGCATTCTAACTGAATGAATACATTCATCCAGCCAATGGATAGGGCCTTTATATGGAGTTATTATGTGAAAAGTAAAGTCTTCCATGATTCTAGTATTCTCTTATTATCCCAATATTCTGCTTTAGTGTCATTCCCTTCTTTACCATTATACTCTACCCCAGCAGCAATACACTCAGGCTTAATTAGGTTAAATGTCTCTAACATTGGGGAGTGATAGACATGGCTAATTTGAGAGTATACTTTATCCATATCCACAGCCACACCCCGATAGGTAACTTGATCTGATAGTAAAGGAAGGACTTTAGTCTGGAAGTATGGGGCGTCAGTTAGATTGCCATAAAGTCTAATATCTGAGAACCCATCAGCCTTTGCTCTTGCGATTGATTCTTCCACTCTCTTATTTGGGTCTATGCTACCTATGATACCAGCTACTTTAAAATCTTTCTTCGTCTTTGTAAATTTTCGGATAGGATTAGGGATAATTGTTCCCTCAATTCCTTGATACGATTTTTGGAACTCAGAAACAAAGTGAACTTTATCATAAACCAAATCTGGTAATTGCTTTAGGGGAAATACCACAGTCTCATGGCAAGAAAGAATTTGTCTCCTGCATGGTAGCTTATTCTTTATTGGGATGAAATGATAGATTACTACATCATCCTGGTTAATCTTAAGGTGTGTCTGTAAATTAGAAAATTTACAAGTTATCCCATCCCAACCAAAGGGGCCATATAAACAAGAATCAATTCCATTTTCGTTAAATAAATTAACTAGAGTGGAAAGAGCTATTGTAGACCCTCCAGGGCCAGAAAACCCAGTTAATACCTTTACTGATCCCATGGTTTGTAGTTCATCATTTGGAAAGACTTGTCGTAAATCTCAAGTCGATGCTTTACGACTTTGTTAACATCGAAAAGCTCCTCAGTTATCTTGTGAAGATTCTCCCCTAATTCCCGCCTATGCTTATGGTCCTTCACTAGCTTTGATAAAATTCTTAGCCATTCAGTCTTGGGGGCTCCAGGCTCTATGAGATACCCAGTCTCGCCATTTTTAATAACATCACTATAGCACCCAATATTAGATGCCACAACAGGAACCTTATATCTCCCCGCTTCCGCTACTTTGATATCCGACTTGCTATCGTTAAATGCATTCATCTGAAGAGGAGCAATAGCTATATCCATATTTGCGTAAAAGATCCCATAGTCAGCAGGACCTACAGCAAAGTGGGTATTCCAGTTTCTCTGCCCTTTAAATCCCTTTAGAAGTTCAGATTTGTAGAAGTTCCATACCTGATTTTGCCAATCCTTCTTTTCCTTCTCATCCTTGGGAGGAGGCGGCATCCCATAGAAGTCCCAAAACACGTTCTCTCTCCCTACCTTTTGGTTTACTAAGTGAGGAATAGCTGAGAATATCTTAACATCTGGGTTATGGTGGATGCCTCCTGCCCAACCAATCCTAACAGCCTTAGAGGGCGTCTTAGGGGCATTCCAGCCGGGAAGACGGTAGTCAATGGCGTTCTTCACTACAGCCAGGATACCTCTGCAAAACGGCTTTATACGCTCTGCAAACTTAGCCTGGGTGACGGTTACTAGGTGAGAGTTATAATACAAATGCTTAGTAAGCTCACTTAGCCCTTGATTCTTATATACATCAATTAAATGATGCTCATCATAAAGTTCGGTAAGAAGATCGTCAGTATCAAAGTGAACGAACTTCCCTGCTCTGTGAGCCATTTCTTGGACCTTAGCAGTATAGGGGCCTCCAAAGTTACTTATGTTGTTAATTAAAACAACATGAGCCCACTTCATATCTGCGGGAGCTTCCCCTAACTCTGCTCCAGGATACTCAAACTTACCTGTTTGTAAGTTAAGTTTTAATGGATTCTCATCAAACTTAATTTCTACCAATTCTGGGTAAAGCTCTTGAAGTTTGTGGTAGGGCATTAGACTTCTGTAGTATGCACACCCGCCCTGATTTGGGTTTACAACTAATATCTTTAATTTCTTGCCGTCGAACATATCAGATATTATAGCCTAAAAATAAAAAACCCCCTGTAAGATTTTTCATTACAGGGGGAAAACTTTAAGTTTTCAGACGCTCAAGCATCAAGCTTGAGGTGGTGGAGCAGGAGGTTCTACCTTCGTGTGCCTTACACCCAGAGCCTTCAATACGCTAATCAGCGCATCCTTCAGGTCTACGCTACCGTTAGAGGGTAGAATCGCTCTCGCTGCATCTGCATAGTGCTGACGCTTTCTGCGTGACAGCATTGTGAGAAGAGCCTCCAATAGAGCCAACTGAGGGATAAACGTAGCTCCGACACCAGCGAGAAATGATCCTACCTCCAGGAACCAAAGGGCTAATCCACCCTCCTCTTCCTTGATGACAAAATCAATCTTCGGTGCTCCAGCCTTAACCAAGCTATCGGGGGCAATTACAATTTCCTTGCCCTTAAACTTCTCACTCTCTGCTACCTCTGGCGGGAATGCCTGCTTAGGGATAACAGTCACATCTGGACTTGCTAGACCTGGAGGGTCAATCAAGTAATCAGACGTAGTCATATTAAGCCCGTCAAGTGAATCATTAGAAACACATGCGGGGACGAACAACAATAAATTAGCTAACAATAAGTTCTTCATACCTTCAACTCCTTATTAAATCTCTTCTCTCCAAGATCATCATCCTCGTCAGTGTTTCTCTGAGGACCTCTTGCACCATCAACATTAACACGAAGCATGTCTACCAGCTTCTTACCTTCATCATAGTCTCCGATCTTGATAAGACCATGAATGTCGTGCATCGACTCCATCCAAGCCCGAACCTCACGATCATTACCCGCAGGGGTCTTCTTGATACGGAACGTGCTTTGATCGTAGTTATTGAATTCACCACTCTTGCCAAGCTCAAGAACAAAGTCGTTACCCTTCTTGACAGAAAGAACGGTGGTGTTATCGGGATCGTTCTCATCCATGTAGTCTGAGTTAAAGATACCGTCCATGATCTTCTTGAACACCTTTTGGCCCGTGCTGAAAATCTTAACAGCACCCGTCGTATCATCTGGGTTGCTCTCTTGGAATCTGCGGTCAACTGCATTCAGATAGTAACGAGGAGTGCCCTTGATCTTGGTTGCAAGATCGCCAAACTTGCTCTTCGTCTTTGGTGGGAGGCCAAGCTCCTTGTGCATCTTCCACAGCTCAAAGTAGAAATCACACATAGGGCACGACTCGTTCTGAGTCTTGCGGCAGTAGTAGTTCTGGATTCGGCCTTCCTCAGACTCATACCGATGGATGACAGCCTCAGAGAAGAACTGCTTCGAATCATCCTTCCAGGGAAGGATACGAATGATGTTCTTCCCAGGCTCCACCTTCAGGTAGTTGTCCAGGTTGTTACCAGAGCTAGACTTCTGTTGTCCGCCCTTAAGGAGTTCTTCGTGCTTCTTACGCAATTCATTCAAATTCATGATTTTTCTCTATTTTTAATGGTTGTAAAGTTTTGTCTCGGATCTGAGGTTCGCACTAAGCTGAATCAACATGTCC
>Ga0102814_10003155_pt1 | contig 10835 bp, 11 predicted proteins | sample ColrivemetaGS741_FD_79112 | JGI IMG/M metagenome (GOLD analysis project Ga0102814, IMG submission 79112) | Estuarine microbial communities from the Columbia River estuary - Flood tide ETM metaG S.741 | ecosystem: Environmental > Aquatic > Marine > Intertidal zone > Estuary | place: USA... | reverse complement strand
ATGATTACCTCGTGAAAATTGCACAAGGTGGTCTTACGGATACTGCATCTCAATTACAAGCTGAGTATGTTGATACAATTAGAGACTTCGAACGTATCGGAGATCATTGTACGAATATATTACAATTCTTTGAAATGAGACAGGAAGATAAAGTTGAACTAAGTGAAGACGCAATTAAAGAATTAACAAAGCTATATGATGTTGTAAAACAGACATTTGAATTTACATTAGAGGCATTTAGAAATGATGATAAGGCAATCGCTCAACGTGTTGTAGAATACGAAGATGTGATTGATCGATTGGTTATTAAAAATAGAAAACGACACATCAGAAGAATAAACACAAACGAATCGGCAGAGACTCAAGATGCATTGTATATTGATATCTTATCAAATATTGAACGTATCGGTGATCATTGTTGCAACATCGCTATCAACATTATTCAAGACTCGTATTACAATGAAGAATTAGATTATGAAGCAGCTTTAGACGACTAAAACTATAATGAAAAGAATAAAAGGGTCACCTTTTATTTTTTTCTTGCGTTAAAATAGTCTATAATATATAATAATGTAGCATTAATTATTTTATATAAAACGGAAGTATGCTATAATAATTTTTGCGGGTGATACATATGGAAAAATTGAAAGTATTTTTCGAAATCATATCAATGGATAGTAAAACAAGATTTGATGTTGATGGCGAGAACAAAGATAATCGATTAAGATTTACAGATCCAGATGGAGATGTAAACTACGTTATATGTAAAGAAGAAACCGTTGAGTACTACAAAAAAGGGAATGTAGATATGAAATATATCTTCAATCTAGACCTTGTAACAAAGGGATATTACGGTATCCATGGCAATCGATTTGATTTTCAAATCGTAACCCATATATTAACGATAGATGAAGATGAAATATTTGTAAAATATGACTTATATCAAAACGAAGATTTGGTGAATAAAACCGAACTTAGAATAAGTTATAAAAATAAGGAGGACTCTTAATGTTAAAAGAAGGATTATCACTAGTTGACATTGCTTCACAAGTATTATTAGAAGCAAGAGAACCAATCAATTTATATGATTTATTCAAAGAAGTCATTAAAAGAAAAGAAATCATTGTGAAAGATAATGGGAATCTATTAGCTGGTTTTTACGCAGATTTAACAGTTTCGGCAAAATTTGTCTATACTGGGGAAAATATGTGGGATCTAAAATCCAATCAGAAGATTGAACTTTGGGAAAAAGATGGAAGTTTCTTTAAAGAGTATACAAAAATTGATATACCAGCAGAGTACTTGGAAGAAGAAAAACCAAAAGCAGTGAAAGTTGTGAAACCAAAAGCAACGCCAAAAGTTGAAGAACCTGAAGCAATTGAAGTTCCTGTCGTGGAGCCTGAAGTAAAAGAAGCTCCAGTTGTTGAGGCCAAAGAAGTTCCGGTTGTAAAAGCAGAGCCTACTGTTGCTCCTGTAAAAGACGCTACAGAAGATTCGGGAGACGAATTCGAAGAAGAATTATTTGATGATTTTGACGAAGAAAAATACAACGAATATATGGATACTTATGAGGATCAATACGATAAGTAAAAAGAAAAAATGATTGTACTATTAGAATTGTTTTGGTATAATTTTAAAGGGCACACTAAAGAAATAGTTCTCCTATATTGGGAGAACTTTTTTTATATATTATATGAGGTGAGAATATGAAACAAACAAAGTATATATTTGTTACAGGCGGGGTGGTTTCTAGCTTAGGTAAGGGTATTACCGCTTCAAGTTTGGGACGACTGCTTAAAAATAGAGGACTCAAAGTATTTATGCAAAAGTTTGATCCATATATAAACGTAGATCCAGGAACAATGTCACCGTATCAACACGGTGAAGTTTTCGTGACAGATGACGGGGCAGAAACAGATTTAGACCTCGGACATTATGAGCGTTTTATAGATGAGAACCTAAGTCAAGCTAGTAATATCACAACTGGTAAAGTCTATGCTAGTGTTATTGAAAAAGAACGTAAAGGCGTATACTTAGGTGCAACAATTCAAGTCATACCTCATATAACAAATGAAATTAAAGATAAGCTATTACAAGCAGCCAAAGAAAGTGATGCAGATGTTATTATCACTGAAATTGGTGGAACAGTTGGAGATATTGAATCATTACCATTCTTAGAAGCGATTCGTCAAGCGCGAAGAGATTTTGGATATCGTAATACAATTTACATTCATAATACATTGGTTCCTTATTTACATGCGGCAAAAGAACTAAAGACAAAACCGACGCAACATAGTGTTAAGGAATTACGTAGTCTTGGGATTACTCCGGATATCATCGTGTTGAGAACAACGCATGAAATCACCAACTCAATGAGAGAAAAAATTGCTTTGTTTTGTGATGTTCAAAAAGAAGCTGTTATTGAAGCAAGAGATGCCGAAGTATTATACGATGTTGTTTTAAAATTGAAAGACCAAAATCTAGATGATCTCGTGTGTAGACATTTCAAATTAGATCCACCTCAACCGGACTTAGACGAATGGAGACAATTAGTTGAGACTGTGAAATCATTAGATAAAGAAGTGAAAATAGGACTTGTAGGAAAATATGTTTCGTTACAAGATGCATACCTAAGTGTTTCAGAAGCACTTAGTCATGCGGGATACCATCACAAAGCAAAGGTGAATATCAAATGGATTAATGCTGGAGAACTTGTTGATGGAAATGTGGAAGACTATTTAAAAGATCTCGATGGAATCGTCGTACCGGGAGGGTTTGGACCCAGAGCCATCGAAGGAAAAATCAACGCAATCCAGTATGCTAGAGAAAACAACGTTCCATATTTAGGTCTTTGCTTAGGTATGCAAACGGCGACTATTGAATACGCTAGAAATGTCTGTAAAATGGTAGGAGCAAACAGTACTGAAATGGATCCCGATTCGCCATATCCAGTTATCGATTACCTTCCAGAACAATACGAAGGTATTGCTATGGGTGGTACACTTCGATTAGGTCTTTATAATTGTAATATTACTAAAGGAACACTGGCCCACAAGGTGTATGGCACTACTTCTATTAAAGAAAGACATAGACACAGATACGAGTTTAATAACAAGTTCAAGGAACCTCTTGAAAAGTGTGGACTTGTCTTTAGTGGAATCAATCCCGAAACAGGACTTGCTGAGATTGTAGAAATTCCAGATCATAAGTTTTTCATCGCTTCACAATTTCATCCTGAGTTTTTATCAAGACCACAACGATCACACCCACTATTTAGAGAATTTATTGGGGCCGCTTTACAAAAATGAAATAAGAAAAACATTACAATCCAGTAATGTTTTTTTAAATGTCACCGAGATGGTTGTGTGGGGTTCTGTTTATGAATGTGACATTTATGATGAAAATGTCTTATTGTTTTTTAATAAAAACGGCTAAATAAGGCCGTTTTATATTAGTGACACAACGTCGCTTTTTGCTTTGTTTTCTATTGATTTTATGATATAATTCAACTATAAAATACAATATCACATATTAAGGAGGATTTTATGTTAGATAAAGTACTGATAAAGAAAGTTTTAGAAGCGGCTCTTACAACAAGCGCAGATTTTGCTGAAGTATTTATAGAAGATAAATTTCAAACAGATATTTCTCTGTTATCAAGTGAAGTTCAATCGGTAAATAATTCAAAAGTGTTTGGTGTTGGAGTACGTGTAGCAAAAGGTTACCAAAGAGTGTATGGATATACAAACAGTCCAGAAGAAAAAGATTTGGTAAAACTAGCTACAGATTTAGCACAATCATTCCCTGGGGAGAGCGCTAGTATTACGTTTGAATTAGAGGAAATGAAAAAAGGTGGAACGCATAAGATAAAAATCTTACCATCAGAAGTTATGGTTGATGAAAAAGTTTCAATCATAAAAAGAGCAGACAAAGCGGCAAGAGAATACAGTGAAGAAATATCTCAAGTCGCAGCACGTTATCAAGATTATGTACAAAATGTATGGATTGCAAATACAGAAGGTACTTATGTAAATGATACACGTGTTCGTACAAGGTTGGCTGTAAACAGCGTTGCTTCGAATGAAACAGATAAACAGTCAGGTCACAATGGTCCTGGAGGACATTGGGGATTTGAATTCTATGACATGATCAATGTTGAAGAAGAAGCTAGAGAAGCTTCTAGAATCGCCGTTACAATGTTACATGCAGATGAATGCCCAAGTGGTAAAATCCCTGTTATCATTGACAATGGATTTGGTGGAGTTATTTTCCATGAAGCGGTAGGACACAGCCTTGAAGCGACTTCTGTTGCAAAAGGGGCAAGCGTATTTAGTGGTAGAAAAGGTGAATTGATCGCCAACCCATTAATCTCAGCTGTAGATGATGGAACCATTCCAAATGCATGGGGTAGTGCAACCTATGATGACGAAGGAAACTTACAAAAGAAACGTCAATTAATCAAAGATGGTGTCTTAACAAGTTACATGATTGATAAATTAAACGCAAAACGTATGGATGACGAATGTACAAACAGTGGTCGTAGACAATCATATAAATTTGCACCAACATCAAGAATGACAAACACATATATCGAAAACGGTGATTCAACATTTGATGAAATCATCGCAGCTACAAAATATGGCTTATATGCAAAAAAAATGGGTGGTGGATCTGTAAATCCTGCAACGGGTGACTTTAACTTTAGTGTTGGGGAAGGATACATTGTTCGTGATGGTAAAATAGCAGAGCCGGTACGTGGAGCTACATTGGTAGGTACAGGTAGAGAAGCGTTACTAGGAGTAGATATGGTAGCAAACAACTTACTATCAGCACAAGGTATGTGTGGTAGTGCTTCAGGAAGCATCCCAACAGATGTAGGACAACCAACGATTCGTATCAAAGAAATGACCGTTGGTGGAAGAAAGGGGGCTAACTAATATGAATTTTGATGTATTATTTAAGAAAGCCAAAGAGGCTGGAATTGAAGACGTTCAAGTAACGTATTCAGCTGGAACTGAGTTAGACCTAGAAGTATTCAAAGGGCAAATCGAAAAATATCAAATCGCAGACAGTGCCGGATTAAGTGTAAAAGGGATCTACAATGGAAAAATGGGTACGGTGCGTACAGAAGTTATCAACGAAGAAGCGTTTGATTTTGTTGTAGATAACATAATTCAATCAGCAAATGCGATTGATTCTAAAGACGAGGTATTCATTTACGAAGGTGATGCGGAATATCCTAAAGTAGAAGGCTTATTCGATCAAACGTTGAATGATGTACCTGTTGCTAAGAAAATCGAAGACACTAAGAAATTAGAAGCTCTTGTTATGGAAAAAGATAAGAGAATGAAAATGGCTCAATCGTATTACGGACAAGGAACGACAACTGTTGTTATGGAAAACTCTAAAGGATTAAAATTAGAGAAAAAAGTAAACAGTGCAGCATTTTACGTTCAAGCAATTGCAAGTGATGGAGAAGATCAACGTTCTACATTTGAATTTGCATTCTCAAATGACTACAATGATTTTGATTTAGACAAGTTAGCTTCTGCTGCTGTTGAAAAATCAACATCATTATTAGGAGCTAAGCCTTGTGATTCTGGAGAATATGAAATTCTTCTAACCAATACAGCTTCTTGTGCATTGCTTCATCCATATGTTGGAATGTTTAGTGCTGAAGCGGTACAACGTGGTGTGTCATTATTGAAAGATAGAGTGGGAGAAATCATTGGTAGTGAATTAATTACAATCGTTGATGATCCATTCAAAGCGAAATCACCAAGATCTGGATCTTTTGACAGCGAAGGTGTGGCAACGCAATACAAAGAAATGGTAAAAGATGGAAAACTAACTGGATATTTACACAATTTAAAAACAGCAAAAAAAGCAAATACAAAATCAACAGGGAATGCAAGTGGATCTGGTGTTGGACCATCAAACTTTTACATTACTCCTGGTAAAATGAAATATGATGATGCAGTTGCATCAATGAAAAAAGGACTTATCATTACTGCATTAGCAGGTACACATTCTGGAGCGAATCCGATTTCTGGAGCTTTCTCACTACAAGCATCTGGATTCCTAGTGGAAGATGGCAAAGTGGTAAGACCGGTTGCTTTAATTACTGTAGCTGGGAACTATCTAGATATGTTAAAAGATGTTGAAGGTGTATGTGATGATTTAGACTTTAACTTTGGATACGTTGGAAGTCCATCATTAAAAATTAAAAAATTAGTTGTAGCTGGTAAATAAAAAAAAGACCGAAATTATTTTCGGTCTTTTTTTAGCCTTATTGTGAAAACACTTTAGTATTCTGTTTGGTTTACATTATTCTATGAATAAAGTATAATATTGTTGAACGTACATAAAAATTAGGAGGAATCAATTATGGGACTAGTATCTGCAAAAGATATGTTAGTAAAAGCAAGAAAAGAAGGATATGCTGTAGGGCAATTTAATATCAACAATTTAGAGTGGACAAAAGCTATTCTACAAGCATCTGAAAAAGCACAATCACCAGTTATCTTAGGTGTTAGTGAAGGTGCAGCAAAATATATGACTGGATTTGAAACGGTTGTAGGCATGGTAGAAGGTATGATGAAAAACTTGAACATCACTGTGCCTGTAGCGTTGCATTTAGATCATGGTAGTTTTGAAGGTGCAAAAGCATGTATCGAAGCTGGATTTAGTAGTGTAATGTTTGATGGTTCACATTTTGACATTGAAGAAAATGTAAAACTAACAAAAGAAATCATCGCTTATGCAAAAGAAAGAGGAATTAGTGTTGAAGCCGAAGTTGGAAGCATTGGTGGAGAAGAAGACGGTGTTGTAGGACAAGGTGAAGTGGCAGATGTGAATGAATGTAAAATGATCGCAGACTTAGGTGTTGATATGTTGGCTGCTGGAATCGGAAACATTCATGGGAAATACCCTGCGAATTGGACTGGACTTCGTTTAGACGTATTGGGTGAAATTCAAGATGCTACTGGAAAAATGCCACTTGTATTACATGGTGGAACTGGAATTCCAACTGCTATGGTTCAAGAAGCTATTTCATTAGGTGTTTCTAAGATTAATGTAAACACTGAATTACAGTTAGTATTCGCTGAACAAACAAGAAAATATATTGAAGCAGGAAAAGATTTGCAAGGAAAAGGATTCGACCCTCGTAAATTATTAAAGCCTGGATTTGATGCGGTAGTAGCAACAGTATTAGAAAAAATGGAGATTTTCGGATCTGTTAATAAAGCTTAATAGGGGGCGTTTCTATGTATGAATGGATTTATAATAATCCCGTACTAGCGGCCTTAATTGGAACGTTATTTACATGGGCAGTGACTGCACTAGGAGCTAGTTTGGTATTCCCATTTAAAAAAGTTCCAAAAAAAGTCTTTAACGGTATGTTAGGATTTAGTGCTGGGGTAATGATAGCTGCTTCTTTTTGGAGCTTATTGAATCCTGGTATTGCATTGGCTGAGGAAATTCAGCAACAGTTTTCTGAAGGAACCTTTAAATATTTGTTGTTCACACCATGGCTTCAGGCAGCACTTGGTTTCTTATCAGGAGGTTTGTTTATCTTGTTGATTGATAAATATTTACCTCATGAACACGTTAAATCGCATCACCAAGAAGGAGTTCAAACATCTTGGAGACGAAGCGTTTTACTCGTATTAGCTATTACATTACATAATATTCCAGAGGGGCTAGCCGTTGGAGTCGCGTTTGGATACGTTGCATCAGCGTACACGTCATTCTCTGATCCAGCTGTTGTTGGAGCTATAGGTGGAGCAATAGCTTTAGCAATAGGGATTGGACTTCAGAACTTTCCAGAAGGAGCCGCAGTTAGTATTCCATTAAGAAGAGAAGGTATGTCACGTAAAAAAGCGTTTAGTATCGGACAATTCAGTGGGATGGTAGAACCAATTGCCGGTGTGATTGGAGCCTTATTAGCTTTATCCATGAGAAACATCTTGCCATACAGCTTAAGTTTTGCTGCTGGAGCAATGATTTATGTAGTGGTTGAAGAACTAATACCAGAATCTCAAATGATGGAGACAACCAAAATTGCGACCATAGGGGCAATGATTGGGTTCTCTGTTATGATGATATTGGATGTTGCCCTTGGATAATTTAATATACAAAGACTATGCAGCCTGGAAGTTAGAGAATCAAGAGATGTTAGAAAGATTCAAAGACAATAATAATGTTATTTATGATCGATTGGAACCTGTTTATGCGGTTTTGAATCACATTTATGATCTTGTTGTTGAAGGGATACAAGTCGATGAGGATTATGACTTAATCTTTTATTCGGGATTCGACTATTTAGGTACCCAGTTTGAAATTATTAAAATCTATTACAATACTTTATTTCAAGAGAACTGTGATGACTTTATAGAGTACAGTGATTTATTGTTATACTTAATCTATATATCGGATGTTAAAAACGATTTAGAATCCAATGATATAGAATCAGATATTCCATCTTTGAATGATCTTGAAGTTACACTTGAGAATATGATTATGGAGCGAAACAATGATAAAGTATATGCAACAAATCTATTCAATACCGTATTTGAAGAAGTGTTTCAAAGTTTAAACTATGAGTATGTAAGTATTGTTGATGTATTCTCAGAAATAGCTGAAGCACTAGGTATTTACCTTTATGAAGACAATGATTATGTAATTGGAAAAGATATAAAATAAGCAAGTGAACGTTTTCACTTGCTTTTCTTATGCTTTATTTGCACATTATTTTTATTTATAGGTTATAATGAGTTTTCAAAAGAGGTGAGGTCATGGGAATTAGAAGTGACATCAAAACCATTAAATTAAAAGACCCTGCAGCAGGAAGTTCGTTAAGTATATTATTGACGTATAACGGAATGCATGCGGTGTGGGCATATAGAGTATCCCATGTAGTGTGGAAACTAAAATTGAAGATTATCGCAAAAATGATATCATCATTTGCAAGAGTGTTTACTGGAGTTGAAATACACCCAGGAGCTACCATTGGAAAGAATCTATTTATAGATCACGGACAAGGAGTTGTAATTGGTGAAACATCGGTAATCGGTAACAATGTATTAATTTACCATCAAGTTACCTTAGGTGGTACTGGCAATCAAAAAGAAGGACGAAGACATCCTTCTGTATGCGATAATGTTATGATTGCAGCTGGTGCTAAAATTTTAGGAAGCATACACATTGGAACAAACGCAAAAATTGGAGCGAATGCAGTTGTCTTAAAAGACGTACCTCCAAATGCTACTGCTGTTGGTATGCCAGCAAGATTTATTTTTAATGGTGATGTAACAGAAGAAGATTGTAGTCTAGTAAAAAAGGAAAGAAAATAATTTCTTTCCTTTTTATATTACCTTTTCACCTTTAACATACATGATTTCATTTTGTATTTTATTTGATGGGTCTAAAATACCTCTATAAGAAGCGAAATACTTATCGTATCCACCTTTTGAAGTACCAATAATGTCTACTTCTTTACCTTTAAAAGGTATTGTTTGAAGGTAAGATCTCATATACTGACAAATTCTCCCAGCCCATACTGGACTGACTAATGTAACTTTGTCGTACTTAGAGAAATCTATTTCGTCTATCTCATAATATACTGGTTTATTTGTAGCCGTTTTAAATCCATATACTAATAACTGGAAGAAAGTGGATTTATAGATTCTATCTCTTGGCCAAATTCTATATAAATCGCCGTCTAAACCTTCGGCAACTTTCTTACTACATTCGTTTTTGCTTATTGAAAAATAGATTATTGCATTCATAATAAGCCTCCTTCTAAATTTGCATCTATATTATAACATAATAAAGTTAATCATCATATAACTCAGTTGATAAATAACGTTCTCCATTACTTGGGGATACAGTCAAAATGGTTTTACCTGCTGGAATTGTCTTGGAAAGTTGATATGCAGCATAGACATTTGCCCCAGTCGAGATGCCTACAAATAGCCCAAGTTTTTTCGCAAGCAACCTTGCAGTATCAAATGCACTATTGTCATCAACTTTGATGATATTATCATAAATAGTGGTATCCAAAATATCTGGAATAAAACCTGCTCCTATACCTTGAATTTTATGTTTACCAGGTTCTTCACCAGATAAAACGGCTGATCCGGTCGGCTCAACTGCAGTGATATGAATCCCTTTGTTATGCTCTTTAAGAATAGTTCCAACACCAGTGATTGTACCACCTGTTCCAACTGCTGCTACAAAGTGTGTTATGTTTGGAAGATCCTTAAGTATCTCCAAAGCAGTGTGTTTCATGTGTGCTCTAGGGTTGTTTAGATTTTTAAATTGCATTGGCATAAAGTATCCTTTTTCCTTCACTAGGTCTTCGGCTACTTTGATGGATTCTTTCATTCCTTTTGCTGCTTCTGTAAGAATCAATGTTGCCCCGTATCCTTTTAATATTTTTCGGCGTTCAATGCTCAAACTATCAGGCATAACTAAAACTGCACCATAACCTTTCGCAGCAGCTATGAGTGCTATTCCAATTCCTGTATTACCGCTCGTGGGCTCTACGATTGTACTACCCTCTTTTAATAGACCTTCTTTTTCTGCTTCTTCAATCATATTCAAAGCAATTCGATCTTTGATAGATCCTCCTGGATTGTACCATTCTAATTTTAAATAAATATCAGAATGTAAATCTTCGAACAGATCATTTATCTTAACGATAGGAGTGTTCCCTATTAATTCATATACTTTGTTGTAAATCATATAATCACCTCTGTTATATTATTATAATATTGGTTGATTAAATAAACTAATCATATACATAAAAAAAGAGCTGAAATCAGCTCTTT
>Ga0102814_10003154_pt1 | contig 10836 bp, 8 predicted proteins | sample ColrivemetaGS741_FD_79112 | JGI IMG/M metagenome (GOLD analysis project Ga0102814, IMG submission 79112) | Estuarine microbial communities from the Columbia River estuary - Flood tide ETM metaG S.741 | ecosystem: Environmental > Aquatic > Marine > Intertidal zone > Estuary | place: USA: Columbia... | reverse complement strand
GAATCAGGCGCGGCACGAACAGTTGCAGCGGCACCGGCAACGTGCCGAAAATCACCGACCGGATCTGGGCCCAACCCTCGTCGTCCACCCAACGGAAATACAGGATCAAGGGCGCCAGATGCTCGTCGCACAGGCGCGTGATGCACAGCGCCCGTGCACGCCCTGCAGCATCCAGGTGCGCGTCCAGATCACTACCGGCGGCTTTCAGCCTGCGCAGGATGATTTCGGAATCGGCAATCACCTGCCCGTCCAGCTCGATGAAAGGCAACTTGCCCTTCGGCGCCTTGCGTGGATCAAAGACCGGCCTGACCTGGAAATCCAGCCCGGCCATGCGCAGGTAGGTTTCCACTTTGAGGCAGAAGGGACTGAAATTGGGGACATTGAACGCGGCGGGAAACTGGTACAGCTTGAGCATCATGCTAGTCCGGGGAAAGCGCAGAGCTTTGAGGTTAGGTAAAAACCTCCGCTCTGGCTACCCGGCAATCAGAAGATCCGATACTAGCGTGAAGCCACGCTGCCACGGTTCCCGGAGCAGATAATCCACCCGGGGCCGTGACAGCCTGTACTCAGTGCAATATCTGTCCGAGGAACAACTGGGTACGCTCATTCTTCGGATTGGTGAAGAAGGTCTCGGGATCAGCCTCTTCAACGATCTCGCCCTTGTCCATGAAAATCACCCGGTTTGCCACGGTACGGGCAAAGCCCATCTCGTGGGTTACGCAGAGCATGGTCATACCGTCTTCTGCCAAACCGACCATGGTATCCAGCACTTCCTTGACCATCTCAGGATCCAGTGCCGAGGTTGGCTCGTCAAACAGCATGATCTTCGGCTTCATGCACAGCGCACGGGCGATCGCCACGCGCTGTTGCTGACCACCGGAAAGCTGACCGGGATACTTGAGGGCCTGCTCCGGAATACGCACGCGCTCAAGGTAATGCATGGCCACTTCCTCGGCTTCACGCTTGGGCATCTTGCGCACCCACATCGGCGCCAGCATGCAATTCTGCAGTACCGTCAGGTGCGGAAACAGATTGAAGTGCTGGAACACCATGCCGACTTCGCGACGAATCGCCTCGATATGCTTGAGATCGCTGGTCAGCTCGGTGCCGTCCACCACAATCCTGCCCTTCTGATGCTCTTCCAGACGATTGATGCAACGAATGGTCGTCGACTTGCCTGAACCCGAAGGCCCACAGAGCACGATACGTTCGCCAGCCGCCACATCAAGATTGATATCCTTGAGGACGTGAAACTGCCCGTACCACTTGTTAACACCCTCCATCAGAATCATTGATTCAGTTGCGGGCTGCTGCTTGGCTTGACTCATGCTTCACTCCTAACGCTTATGACCGGTTTCCAATTTGCGCTCAATGCTCATGGAATAGCGGGACATACCAAAACAAAAAATCCAGAACACCAGGGCTGCAAACACGTAGCCCTCGGTTGCCATACCCAGCCAGGCCGGGTCGGTCGTAGCCTGCTTGATGCTGTTGAGCAGATCGAACAGACCGATAATGATTACCAGGCTGGTGTCCTTGAATAATGCAATGAAGGTGTTGACGATGCCGGGAATCACCAGCTTCAAGGCCTGCGGCAGAATCACCAGACCCATCATCCGCCAGTAGCCAAGACCCATCGCTGCAGCGGCCTCGTACTGACCCTTGGGAATTGCCTGCAAGCCACCACGCACCACCTCGGCGATATAGGCCGACTGAAACAGAATGATGCCGATCAGCGCCCGTATCAGCTTGTCGAAGTTCATTCCCTCGGGCAAAAACAGCGGCAGCATCACCGAGGACATGAACAGCACAGTGATCAACGGCACACCACGCCAGAACTCGATGAAGGTCACGCACAACACACGGACCGCCGGCATGTCAGAACGCCTGCCGAGTGCCAGCATGATGCCCAGTGGTAACGCGCCGGAAATGCCGATAGCCGCGATCACCAGAGTCAGCATCAAGCCACCCCAGCTATCGCTGCGCACCACTTCCATGCCGAAGAACCCACCTGATAGCAACACGTAGGCAATCACCGGGTACAGCAACAGAAAGCCAGCAGCATAAAGCACCTTGCGCGGCATCCAGCTGACAAATAACGGTGCAGCACCAAGGATTGCCAGCACCAGAGTCAGGTCAACGCGCCAGCGCAGGGCCTCTGGATAGAAGCCATACATGAACTGGCTGAAGCGCACTTGAATGAATACCCAGCAAGCACCCTCACCGGTACAAGCGGCACGGTCCGTACCACTCCAGTCGGCGTTGATAAAAGCCCAGTTCAGCACTGGTGGAATGATCAACCAGACCAGATAGACAGCTGTCAGCGTAAGTAGCGTATTGAACCAGTTGGAAAACAGGTTGTTACGTAGCCAGGCCAGTACGCCAACGCTCATCAGCGGTGCGGGTTGATCCGGCTTGAAAGTATGAGTTGCCATCTTGTTACCTCTCGACCAGAGCAATACGCGAGTTGTACCAGTTCATCAGAATCGAAATGCTGATACTGATGGATAGGTACACGCTCATGGTTATGGCGATCACCTCGATAGCCTGACCGGTCTGATTGAGTACTGTCCCGGCAAACAGGGAAACCATATCCGGATAACCGATACCTGCAGCCAATGAGGAGTTCTTCACCAGATTGAGGTACTGGCTGGTGAGGGGAGGAATGATCACTCGCAAGGCCTGCGGGATGATTACCTTGCGCAGTGTGACGCTCGGTTTGAGGCCCAGCGAGCGAGCTGCCTCAGTCTGCCCGTGACTGACAGCCTGAATACCGGAGCGCACAATTTCGGCAATAAACGATGCCGTATAGATACTCAGCGCCAGAGTCAGAGCGATGAATTCGGGGATCACTACCAGACCACCGCGAAAGTTGAAGCCCTTCAATTCAGGTACTGTCCAGGCAAAGGGGTTACCGAAAATCAGTATCGCCAATCCCGGTATCAGCAACAGCATGGCAATTGAAGTCAGCAGCGCCGGGAAAGTCTGCCCGGTAGCCTCGAAACGCTTGCGGACCCAGCGCACCAGTAAAAATATACCCGCAACCGTCAATCCAAGAGCGATGACAAACGGCCAGAAACCATCTCCCGGGGCTGGTCCCGGCATATTCAGACCGCGGTTACTAAGGAAGAAAGTATCGCCAAGACTGAGACTCTGTTTCGGTCCCGGCAGTGGCAGCAATATCGCAAAGTACCAGAAAAATATCTGCAGCAGCGGCGGGATATTGCGGAAGATTTCGATGTAAATGGTAGCGACTTTGCCGATTAACCAATTGGGCGACAGCCTTGCTACACCGATGACGAATCCGAGGATGGTCGCCAGCACAATGCCTATTGCCGAGACCAGCAAGGTATTGAGCAAACCAACAAGGAATACGCGACCGTAGCTGTCGCTTTCACTGTAATCGATCAGGTGTTGTGCAATGCCGAATCCGGCACTGTTATCCAGAAACGAAAATCCCGAAGTGATGCCCCGATTAGCGAGGTTGGTCTGAGTGTTATCAAACAGAAACCAGCCAAACGCCACGACAAAAACGACTGAAAGGATCTGGAATACCCAGGCGCGCACCTTTGGATCGGTCAGCCAGGATGAATGTATTTGCGGAGATGAAGCTGACATAGGCAAGACAGTCCTCTTGCAAACGTCCGCTCGCAAATTGCGAGCAGACGTTATCGACTAAGGAACAGCACCGCCCCGAAACGGGGCGGCTAGACACGGATCAGCGAATTGGCGGTGCGTACTGCAGGCCGCCTTTGTTCCACTGCGCGTTGAGGCCACGCTCGATCTTCAGATCACTGCCAGCGCCAACGTTGCGGTCAAAGCTTTCACCGTAGTTGCCCACTTGCTTGATGATCTTGACCACCCAGTCTTTGGGTACTTTCAGATCCTTGCCGAACTCACCTTCAGCGCCCAGCATACGAGCGATGTCAGGATTCTTGGTGGTTTTAGCCAGCTCTTCGACGTTGGCCGAGGTAACACCCAGCTCTTCGGCGCCAACCATGGCGAAATGGCTCCAGCGGACAATATTGAACCACTCGTCATCGCCTTGACGCACGACCGGACCCAGAGGCTCTTTCGAGATCACTTCTGGAAGTACTACATAATCCTGCGGTGCACCCAGCTTGATGCGCTGAGCATAGAGTTGCGACTGGTCGGACGTAAGGACGTCGCAACGGCCAGACTCCAGAGAGGTCGCGCTTTCGTCGGAAGTATCGTAGGTGATCGGGGTGTACTTATGGCCGTTGGCCCGGAAGTAGTCTGCAAGGTTCAACTCGGTTGTAGTACCGGCCTGAATACAAACGGTCGCCCCGTCAAGCTCTTTGGCGCTGGTCACGCCGAGGCTCTTGTTCACCAGAAAGCCCTGGCCATCGTAATAATTCACGCCAGCAAAGTTCAGGCCCAGACCGGCATCGCGGGAACTGGTCCAGGTGGTGTTGCGCGAGAGGATATCAACTTCGCCGGATTGCAAGGCAGTGAAACGCTCCTTGGCAGTCAGGGGGCTGTAGCGAACCTTGGAGGCATCACCGAATACCGCAGCGGCTACGGCACGGCAGACATCCACGTCCAGGCCCATATAGTTGCCCTTGGAATCGGCATAGGAAAAGCCTGGCAAACCATCGCTGATGCCGCACTGTACGTAGCCTTTTTTAGTCACCGCATCAAGAGTTGTACCTGCCTGCACGATGCCGCTGAGGCCGAGAGCGGTTGCTGCCGTCACGATAGCTAAAGTGGATTTCATCATCTTCATAAAAACTCCAGATTTTGTTTTCGGAATTCAGATCCGCCCACGGCAAGATTTCCTGTCGTGGAACGATTGGACCAAACCTAAGACTAGTTGATGCAGCGCGCTTGTTGGGAAAAATTCTCAGTCAATCGCATAAATGATGAAACCGCGTCGCGCTATCAGATCATGAAGCAAGAACTTTGCCAGACCCTAGGCTATAGCGAAAACACAGAAATACCTAACCATCTGATAGCAATGCAGGCTCTCAAGCTTAAAATCAGCCCATGCATAATGAATACAATGCTGCCTGATGCAGCAAGAACACTTTTTCGGAGCACTACATGACAGAGCCATTGATCATCCAGCCCTCTCAGCCAGCAGATGCTTGCGTCATCTGGCTGCATGGTCTGGGCGCTGATCGCTATGATTTCCTGCCCGTCGCCGAAGCCTTGCAGCAAGTGCTGCCCAGCACGCGCTTCGTGCTTCCCCAGGCGCCAACCCGCGCGGTAACCATCAATGCCGGCTACAGCATGCCCAGCTGGTACGACATTCTGGCCATGAGCCCGGCGCGGGCGATCAACCGCGAACAACTGGAAGCCTCGGCACAGCAATTGATCAAGCTGATCGAAGCGCAGCGTGACAGTGGTATTGACCCTGCACGCATTATCCTCGCAGGCTTTTCACAGGGTGGCGCAGTGGTGCTGCACTGTGCCTTTCTGCGCTGGCAGGGTCCACTGGGGGGCGTTCTGGCCTTGTCGACCTATGCGCCGACCTTTGACGCGGCAATGCAACTGCCAGAAGAAAAACGGCAACTGCCTACCTTGTGCCTGCATGGCAGTCAGGATGAAGTGGTCGATCTGGCCATGGGCCGCGCTGCCTACGATTTTCTTGCCGAGCGTGGTGTCGCTGCTGCGTGGCAGGAATATCCGATGGGCCATGAAGTACTGCCGACTGAAATCCGCGATATAGGCCTTTGGCTGACTGCACGCTTGCGGATATGTTGATAGCGTTCAGACTGGCCGGCATGAACTATCAGGCGGATGCGGCTGGATAACGACTTGCCAATGACGCATTCCTGCGCCTGCCGCCGACCAACCTTGCCCAACCAATAGCCCACGCGGAGCAGCATGCTGAAAATATTAGGCACGATAGCCCTGCTGGCGATCTGCAGCGTCGCGGCACTGGTCTATTACAGCGCCCCGGAGATACTTCCTTACACGGATAAAACCCGCAGCGATAAGGCGCTGGTTACCGGTGAACACTATGCCGTGGTAACCGGAACGCCCGAGGCTACCCGGACCGCCATGGCTGTATTGGAAAACGACGGCAGTGCCTGCGACGCGGCGGTTGCGGCGCTGCTGATGATCAATGTCACCCATGGCGAAGCATCTGCATTTGGCGGTGTCAGCCCGACCCTGTACTACAACGCCAAAGACCAGAGCGTTCGTTCCTACATCGGCGTCGGCAAAGCGCCGGCTGCCGCTTCCATCAGAAAATTCACCGATGCAGGCTACACCGAAGTACCCAGCCTCGACATCCGCGCCCAGCTGATTCCGGCAGGGCCGGATGTCATCGCCGCACTTCTCCAGGATTGCGGCAGCAAGTCCTTCGCAGAATTGGCCAGGCCGTCCATCGATCTGGCAAAAAGCGGCTTTGCGATGCACGCCATCATGTACCGGAACATGGACCTGCCCTGGTACCAGCGACTGGGGATGCGCGTGCTGATGCCGAGCACCGCCGAGGTATGGCTGCCCCATGGCTGGTGGCAGCCTGTACAACTGCACCAGAAGGTTACCTTCCCAAAACTGGCCGACACCCTGCAGAACATGGCCGATGCCGAAACCGCTGCGCTAGACAATGGGCTATCGCGAAGGGACGCCATTCAGGCCATGCGCGACTATTTCTACCGTGGTCCGATTGCCAAACAGATAGCGCAATACCATCGGGATAACGGCGGATTTATCAGCGAAAACGATCTGGCGCATTATCGGGGCGGCTGGGAACAGCCCATAACCGGGCACATAGGCCCATATACCTTCTTCGGCAACGGCACCTGGTCACAGGGCATCATGGAGCCTCTGGTGTTGCAGATCCTGGAAACCTTGCCCTTGAAGGAGCTTGGTCTCAACAGCCCGCAGTACATCCATACCGTGACCCAGGCCATCGAGCTGGCTATGAGTGACCGGGATACCTACGTCGCCGACTCCGCGTTTGTGCAGGTGCCTGTCGATAGATTGCTCAGCCCTGAATACGCCCATGAGCGGCAATCGCAGATGACTGCCAGCGCCTTTCAGGGGTCGGCGGTTGCAGGTGAAATTGCGGGCTTTGGCGGGACACGACAAGGTCGGAAACAGGCCGTTTCCGACACTCGCCTCCACGACCGGAAACTGGCTGATTTCGCCATCGGTCAGGACACCTCGCAAATCGCCGTGATCGACAAGCTCGGCAATGCCGTGGTCATTACCCCTTCGGATTTCCCGAAAAGTCCGATGCTGCCTGGTACCGGGCTCAATCTTGGCGATCGCATGACCCAGTTCCAGCTGGACCCCGAGCACGTCAATGCGCTGCAGCCGGGCAAAAGGCCCAGAATCACCCCGCACTCGGTGATCGTCTTCAAAGACGGCAAATTCTTTCTGGCCTTCAGTACTCCGGGCGGCGACATGCAAGCCCAGGCACTGGTACAGGTTTTTCTGAACATGCGGGTGTTTGGCATGGATATCCAGCAAGGCATCGCCGCACCGCGCTTCTACAGCATCAACTCGCCTTCATCCTTTTCTCCGCACGAAGCTACGCCGGGCGGACTCAGACTTGAGCAAACACTGTATCGGGAGCATGCCCAAGCGCTGGCGCAGCTGGGCTACAAGGTGCTGCAGGATCCTGACTGGGATAAGGACTTCGGCGCTGTTGGTGGCATACTCAGGAACGATGACGGCACGCTGCTCGTGGGCGCAGACCCCAGAGAGGAAACCACTGCGGCCGCCGATTGATTTGCAGCGCAGTCCAGTCATAAAACAATAATCAGAAACGGGAAAACCTCCATGCGCAAAGCCCTGCTTGCCCTGTTGATTCTTGCTGCCATCGGCCTGACGGTTTTCTTCAACGTCCCGGGTTATGTCGATCGGGACATGAACCAGGTGCTCAACCCGGCGCCCTACAGCTCAAGCGAACAGGCCGCTGCGTTGCACTCCCGGCTTTTCGTCGCCGACCTGCATGACGATGCTCTGCTCTGGCAACGCGATCTCCTGCAACGTATCGACTATGGCCATACCGACCTGCCGCGGCTGATTGAAGGCAATGTCGGCTTGCAGGTGTTTTCTACCGTGACCAAGACGCCGCGCGGTCTCAACTATGAGCGCAACAGCGGCGACAGCGACAGCGTGACCCTGCTGGTCATGGCCCAGCGCTGGCCCCGCGCCACCTGGAACAGCCTGCTGCAACGCGCCCTGTACCAAAGCGAAAAGCTGCACCAGGCCGCTGCTGCCAGCAAGGGTCAGCTTCGCATCATTCGCACCCGTGTTGACCTTCAGCAGTATCTGGCTGACCGGGAAAAGCAGCCCGAACAACTGGCCGGACTGCTCGCCACTGAAGGGCTGCACCCGCTGGAAGGCAAACTGGAAAATATCGACAAACTGCATGACGCCGGTTTCCGCATGACCGGCCTGACGCACTTTTTTGACAACGAAGTAGGCGGCTCCGCCCATGGCATCGACAAGGGTGGCCTGACCGACTTTGGTCGCCAGGTGATTCCGCGCCTGCAGGAAAAGCACATACTGGTGGATCTGGCCCATGCCTCCAAACCACTGATCGACGATGTACTGGCGATCAGCACGCAGCCTGTCGTGGTTTCCCATACGGGTGTCGCAGGCACGTGCCCAGGACCACGCAACCTGACTGACAAACATCTCAAGGCCATCGCCGCAACCGGCGGAATTGTCGGCATCGGTTACTGGGACGGCGCCATCTGCAATCCGTCGATAGACAGTATCGTCAAGGCGATCCGCTACAGCGTCGACTTGATCGGTGTCGAGCATGTAGCGCTGGGCTCGGACTATGACGGCGCCACCACCGTGCCGTTCGACACCACTGGACTGGTACAGATTACCCAGGGGCTGCTGGAGGCGGGTTTCAGCGAGTCCGAAATTGCTGCGATCATGGGCGGGAACATACGTGATCTACTGCTGAAAACCCTGCCGCAGTGATGAATCGCTGGCGCAGGCCACCAGAAGTTTCGCCGCCAGCCCTTCTTGCTTTACACTGGCCGGTGTTCATTCCTTAATCAATTAATGAGATCACCGTGCTCAAAGCACTCAAGAATATGTTCAACAAGGGCGAGACGCCCTTGAATGAAAGTGCCGGCAACCCCCAGCCGACCCAAGCCAACACCAGACAGCAGAGCAAAGCTGTGCCTGCCAGCCCGGCATCCGTCGAAAAATCGGCTAATAGCGCGCGCAAGCCCCGCGCAGAGAAGCCGCGCACGGTCAAGCCTGCACGCGAAAAAGTAGCCAAGCCGGTTGATACCTGGAAGCTGGAAGACTTCGCCGTCGAGCCGCAGGAAGGCAAGACGCGCTTCCACGATTTCAAACTGTCCCCTGAACTGATGCACGGTATCCATGACCTCGGCTTCCCCTATTGCACGCCGATTCAGGCTCAGGTTCTGGGTCATACCCTGCGCGGCAAGGATGCCATCGGCCGGGCCCAGACCGGTACTGGCAAGACTGCAGCCTTTCTGATCTCGATCATTACCCAACTGCTCAGAACGCCACCACCGGCTGAACGCTTCATGGGTGAACCACGCGCTCTGATCATCGCCCCGACTCGCGAACTGGTGGTGCAGATTGCCAATGACGCCAAAGAACTAAACAAGTACACCGGCCTCAACGTGATGAGCTTTGTCGGCGGCATGGACTTCGACAAGCAACTGCGTCTTCTGGAATCACGCTACTGCGACATCCTGGTCGCCACCCCCGGCCGCCTGCTCGATTTCAACCAGCGCGGTGAAGTGCACCTGGACATGGTCGAAGTGATGGTCCTCGATGAAGCCGACCGCATGCTCGACATGGGCTTTATTCCGCAGGTCCGGCAGATTATCCGCCAGACCCCGATGAAGGGCGAACGCCAGACCCTGTTGTTCTCCGCGACCTTCACCGAAGACGTGATGAATCTGGCCAAGCAATGGACGACCGACCCGGCTATCGTCGAGATCGAATCAGAAAACCTCGCCAGCGACATGGTCGAACAGCATGTCTATGCCGTGGCCGGTAGCGACAAGTACAAGCTGCTGTACAACCTGATCTCGCAGAACAACTGGATCCGCGTGATGGTGTTTGCCAATCGCAAGGATGAAGTGCGCCGTATCGAAGAACGCCTGACCCGCGACGGCATCAGTGCCGTGCAGATGTCCGGCGACGTGCCACAACACAAACGCATCAAGGCACTTGAAGGCTTCCGCGAAGGCAAGATTCGCGTGATGGTTGCTACTGATGTCGCGGGTCGCGGCATTCATGTTGATGCCATAAGCCACGTGATCAACTTCACCTTGCCGGAAACCCCCGACGATTACGTGCACCGCATCGGCCGTACCGGTCGTGCCGGCGCCAGTGGCACCTCGATCAGTTTCGCTGGCGAGGATGACGCCTTCGCCCTGCCACCGATCGAAGCCCTGCTCGGGCGCAAGATCAACTGCGAACAACCACCAGCCGAGTTGCTGGTTCCAGTGCCGCGCAAGCACTGATTGTTCAGCATTGAAAATGGGGTGAAGCCGGCAAACACGGCTTCACCCTTTTTTGTGGGTGATCCGTCCGGGGGTTGCTCTGCGGATTGGCAATCCGAAGCTGATTGGTAGCGCAGCGGAGTAACAGCCGCAGGCTGGCCCGAAGGGCGAGCGAAGCGAGTCAACAGAAAGTAAGGCGCCGAACAAGGCGCAACCTGTAGGTCAGTTTTGAGGAAAATGCTGCAGGTCTATGTCAGAAAGTAATCACCGGATTGCCAATCCGGAACCTCAAAAAACTAGCGAAATCACCTTTCAAAAAGCTTAGGGTTAAAGCTACTCCCAGCGCTGCGCCGCTTGCTGGTCGCTGTCGCGGCCCTCGACCCAGCAAGCACCCTCGTTTGTG
>Ga0102814_10003153_pt1 | contig 10836 bp, 8 predicted proteins | sample ColrivemetaGS741_FD_79112 | JGI IMG/M metagenome (GOLD analysis project Ga0102814, IMG submission 79112) | Estuarine microbial communities from the Columbia River estuary - Flood tide ETM metaG S.741 | ecosystem: Environmental > Aquatic > Marine > Intertidal zone > Estuary | place: USA: Columbia... | reverse complement strand
ATCGTGATTCCGTCGAAAACGGCTTGTGCACCCGCCATGTCGGCAGCGTCATTCTGATCCTTCACTTCAATCCGCGTGACGACCGCGGACAGGAGCGACGGCACTGCAACGGCCTCACCCGTGATGGTCTCGGGTTTCTCGCCATGGTAGAGCGTATAGCTACCGTTCGGAGCGATGATGTTGCGGTAATTCGCATTCCGGTCATCCTGCAGCTGAAACGAGCTGAATCGATCCTGCGAAGGCGAATCCGAGCGAAGCACCACCGGTCCATCCCCGAGATAGATGAACGCCGTCTTGTAGAGGGTGTCGTTGTTGCTCCGGACGATCGTGTCCTCACCGGCCTTGAGCAGTTCCCGTGACGCCTGACCCCATCTATTCAGCTTTCCGGGGTCTCCGCCCGTAAACAGCATGGCGTAGTCAAAAGTCTCCTGATAGGGGAACTTCTGAATGTAGTCTTCCACCTGCGCCTCAAAATCATTGCTCGAGGCGTAGTTTCCCGGCGAAAAGGCGGTGACCATAAGCCCGCAGGTTGTAATCAAGAAGCCTCGATAGAGATTCTTCATTGTGAGCATCTTCATTCTCCAAGTTCGTATATTCAGGTGCTGTCGTTCTCACCGTATGATCCGCTGCTCCGCTGCCACAATCGATTCATACCGGCGACCCTCTACTGCCCGCCCCGTAGCCCTCACCTTCTTCAATCATACGCTCGAAGGGATCCATCCGGAGGTTGACGACCAGGTGACGGCGTCCTGCAGCGCGTGGGCCGCCTTCACGTCCTTCTCGTCGTTGGGATCGAAAAAGGTCCGCAGCGGCAGAAGCGCGTAGCGCGTCCCGATGGTCTCTTCATCGAGGACAACGTCCTGCGGGCCGTATTCCGACCAGATCGAGTGGTTCTGGCTGGCGATCATCAACGACTGATAACGCCGTCCCGGGTCGGGCAGGCCGATGGTCAGCAGCGAGGTCAGGTCGAAGACCGACCGGGAATAGAGCGTGTCCCGGTTGGTGACATCGGTAGCTTCCCTTACATGAGCGAACTTTCCAAACGCGTCCATGCTGTCGATATAGTTCCGCATCTGGAGGTCGGTCTCCGCACGGACGTAATTTCGAACCGTTACCTCGGGAGCGTCCGCGGCCATCACCGAAAAACCGGGAACGATCGTCATTGCGACGATGAGTGCCATGAAAACGAAAATTGTCTGGATCCGCATGTTGTTTCTCCGTTTTTCTGGGTTCGGGGGGCATCGGGGCGCATCTGCACCGAGAGGAAAAACCCGTTTCGGATCAATCAACGCGCACCACGCCGGGCATGTCATAGCTGGCGTCGATCAGGGGCGTGGCGGCCCCGTAGAAACGAGCGGTGAAGCGGAATCCGTCCTTTGGTGCGGGCAGCCAGTTCTGGCGCTGCTTGGGGTCGGTCGGCTAGTCGTGCTGGACGTAAATCACCAGCTTGTCGTCTTCGGTGTGCAGCTGGCCGCGCTCGAGCATGAAGCTGTTGAGTGAATAGCGGTCGATCGGGTTGTCGTAGAAATAGCCCTCGGTATCGTAGAGCGGCATTTCCCAGAACTCGGTGACCGGAGGCATGTTGTTCAGGTCGAACGTGATCGTGTAGCGGTGTTCGCCCGAGAGCGGCCGGCCCTCGGAATCCTCCCAACAGTTTGCGGCCGTATGCGATCGGGAGGGAACTGGGGCGAGAACAGCCTGCAACCCGGCCCATGCCCGCCATTGCCAGTTGGTGTCTTGGTAGCCAAGGTCGGTGTCGAACTTCCAGCCATTTTGGCCTTCGGTGAAGTTCGCGGCCATCCCCTCGAGCACTTCCTTTTTCCCCTCCTCGATCCCTGCCTCTACCGCAGCCGCGATCTCGGGTGTCAACCCGGCGGGATCGAAGGGCGTGCCGGCCTTGAGGCCGAGGCGTTCGAACCGCGCAAAGGCGGTTACTTCACGATGGCCGTCGGTCTGTTTGGTGAAACTGGGGTCGTTCAGCACCAGGCTGACCCAGTGCAGATAGTCCACGCCGGTGAGTTTGCCTGGTTCACGGACCGTCTCCATGCCGGGATAGGTGGCATAGTTGGCCTTGGTCAGCGGCACATCCTCAGCCCGCACCTCCTTGCGTCCAGCGGCAATCCACTGGCCCAGGGACATGGCCGTGATGCGATCCTGGATGCCGTTGACGATCCGGAGCTCTTCCTCCGTATCGTCGGTGAGCGCGACGCGTGCCAGTACCCCGGCAAAGTCGGACTGAGACTGCACGATATCGGCGCCGACGAAGCCGTCGGGCAGATCGCCGCTCCAGTTCGGGCCGATGAGCAAGCGCCGAACTGGGCCGGGCGCATTGAACTGGCTGCCGATCATGTGCCACCAGCGCGCGTAGTTATCGTAAAGTTGGACACTCCAGTAATGATCCTTTATTTCGGGGACGATAATGACCGCAGGTTCCTGCGACAGATCAAACATGCCAACGCCATAGAGCGTGGTGGCATTGGGTGTGGTAGCGACGCGCGGCAAGGCTTTCAGCGGTGTGCGGTCCCAATGCAAGCGGTTGATGCCCGCAGCGCGCGGGTTCAGTTCATTCTGTGCGAAGTTGAAGCGCAGGTGGTAGATCGCCACCGGATGCATGCCCCACAGGAACGCTTCCCTGGCGATTTCCTTCGCCTCGGCGGGAGTGAGTTTCTCATCGGCGCTGGTTGGCGCCAGCGGCGTGAGAAGGGCTGCGACGAACAATGCCGCGCGGATCAGGGTTGTTTTCGTTCTCATCGTATCATTTCCCTTTGCACTCAATTGTGATTTCTGCTGGGATCATCAGTTGATTCAGTTGATTCAGTTGATTCAGTTGATTCAGTTGCTTTCGGGTGTCCGACGTGCATGTGACTGAAATAGCGATGAAAGCACCAGGGCTTCCCTCGTTACCACGGCAACTTCACCACCGGTGAAATAGTAAACCGAATCTGGTAATCGGGGCCGAAGGTGTCGGGTGTTTTTACGTAGTGCCAGTACTGCAGGCCGAACTTCCAGGGGCGCCCGCCGATAATAATGGTCTTGGAGCCCCCGACCGCCAGGGGCAAGGTCCACTTGTCGCCTCCTCTGGCCTCGTGATTGTAGGCAAACGTCGGCGAGCCGTTGATCTGCCAGCCCTCCCCCAGGTTGATAGTATAAAAGTACTGGCCGCCCGTAATGCTGGTGTCGTAATCGTCTTCCCCGGCGACATCCCACTGATGGCTCACCAGCACGCCCAACACACCCCAGGGACGCACTATTGCCAGCGCCGCCTCGGGCCCCAGCAGCCATTGGTCCAGGCCCAGGCGGTCATCGGTGGCCGTGGGAAAGGTCGCCGCCAGCCCGCCCAGCACCACAAACCCGCCGGGCAGGGTTTTCGCCAGCGACGCATCAGTGGAGATGTCACCCAACTCGACGCCTTCGGAGTCGAAACCACCCCGGGCCGAGGGCACGTCCTGGTTGAAGATGACCGGAACAGCCGGGCGTATGAACAGATTGGTGGTCTCGGTCAGCGAGTAGGGAAGCGAGGGCTGGAACAGCATGCGCGTGGCACTGGCGCTGCCGGCACCGGGGAGGTCGCCCTGGAACTCGGTATAATCGAACTGGAAGTTCATCGAGCCCATGTTGGTATTCGGGTCCGACAACGCCGCGGCGATCTCCGCCGCGGACGGCGATCCCAGGCCGCCGTCCTCGTCTGACGGAGATATAGCGCCCTCGGGCTCGGCCACCGCATTTACGATGCGAAACTCGACTACCTCTGCGGTAGCGACGTTTATCGAGCGGTACTCATTCGGGGAGTCCAGGTTTTTCTCGAAGCGGAAACAATGGGTTGCTATGGCCGATGAATAGCAGACCTGGTCGTCACCCTTGACCTCCCAGGTGCGCTGGAAGGTCTCGTTCCACGCCTTGACCTGGGCGGTTCCGTCGGCATGGTAAATGCCAATGGCGGTCACTTCAGGAGTCAACGTGATTTCGGCGGTGGCTCCCGATACAAATGCGCGTAATTCGCCCGCGCCCGTAAAGGGCTGCCAGTTGTCCGCCTGTACCGACTGCGCGGCCGAGAATGCTACCAGCAAACCCAGATTGAAAAGTCCGTATTTCGTAAACATGCTGCAGCTCCCGGGTTGGATCACGCAAATAAATCTGCGTTATGTTTGAGCAGTGCGTGTCAGGCTAACACCGCACATCGACCACAAACCTGTCATCTCGTGCCATTAGCCGGAGAAGAATTGCTATGGCTTGATCGAGATCATGCTTAGGTGGCGAGACCTGCTAGCAAGCGACTCCCCGGGTGAATCTACAATTTGGCTTCCCGACTGCGGGCAGCCTGCCCACGACCTGGCGCCGGAAGAAATAGCATTATGATGACCACCACTTCCGTAATCCTTGACGGTATTGTCGCGAGATGCTTCCAGGCAAAAGGAGCCAGCCCAGTGGGCTGGTTACGAGGCCGCCTGGCGAAATGCACGTGGAGAAATTCCTGTATGCCGTCGAAAAGCTCTCGAAAAATTCGAAACGTCGGTATAGCCAAGCGCGAGCGCGATCTCTGTCACCGACTTGTCTGAGCGATCAAGCCAGTCCATTGCCTTACGCAAGCGAACATCACTGAGCAGTTGAAAATAGTTCAGCCCCTCGTACGCTATTGCGCGCTGCAGTGTTCGCTTGCTCATCATCAAGGAGTCGGCCACTGTTTCAACGTGAAATTTGGCGCCGGCGGTGATCAGCGCCTCGATCTGCGTTTCGAGCAGCCCTGTCAACGTCGTTGGCAGTCGCCCTGTGTCCTGATCCTCGATGTCGGCAGCGCCGGTATGTTGATTCAGGCGGACCGCTGTGGCACGTTTTGGAATACTGATATAGCTGTGGGGTAAGCCGCTGATAATCCGGGAATCGGAAAACAGGTCAACCGCTGGAACTTTTTCCCGGCTTTGGTATGCAAATCCGACCTCTTCGGGTGACCAGCTCGGTCCCAGAACCTTTCTGCAGACGCTTATGGTGACGCCAATTATGCCCAGGTGAGACTGGTGCATACCCAGGCCAACTTCACCCGGTGATGCAATATTAAGCCTGATCTGGTTACCGCAGTCAGACAGCGAGAGCCGCTCGCCAGTGGTGATTATGTTGAAAAGAGCGGTAGCGTGCTCCAGGTATTTCCCCAAGGTAGGTGCCGCCTGCAGGCGGCGCCCGTAGCTGCCGAAATCCTGGATAGACGTGGCTAAACCCAGACCAAGGGCCAGGTGCTCGGCCTGCAGGGACTGGCAAGCCAGTTCGGCGAACCTGAATGCCTTCTGCAGAGGTACAACTAAACCCGGAATTTCAAGGCGATCGGGGCAAATGGCCTGCTGTTCCAGCAACTTTTCGACCGGCGCACCCAGCGATTGAAAGTGGTTCGCGTAAAGCTGAACCACGGCGCCGGTTGTGACCGGTAAGCTGGTGTTGCTCGATGCTGGGGCCATATTCGATGCCTGGATGCGCAACCATTGACCTGCATCATACAAAAAATCGTCCCTTGGCACCAAATGACAGGTAACGGCGCTAATATCAAAGCTATCATCGAAGAGTCGTTTCCTTGTGAGAGAGGGCATCTTCGTTTTCTATTGCCATCAGATGGAGTACGCTGTTTTGGATCGGCTCAAGGCTTTTCCGGGACTTGAACAGTCCATTAATCATTGCGGTTTTATCAGGCGAATTGCCCTGGTGTGCCTCTGGCTGTTCCTCTCGCCTGTTGTTGCCTGGGGGGCGGAAAATGGCCTCATCTGGTCAGTGACACCCTACATCTGGGCCAGTGACACCAAGTACGATCTCAAGCTGGGGGACACGCCCATCGGTGGCGATGTCACCTTCGACGACCTGCTCGATACCACCGATTCCTCCTTCCAGTTTGTTTCCGAGCTGGGCCAGGAAGACGGTAACTGGAGTGCCTTCCTGGACCTGACCTACCTCAAGACCTCGGATGACTACAAGGGTCCGATCCTGTTCGTGGATTCCAAGTCCGAAGTGTGGTACCTCGATGCCGCGGTGGCCTGGTGGCCGCGGGGAGAGCAGGGAGGGCTGAGTCTCTATGGTGGCGTTCGTTACACAGACCTCGATGACAAGCTGAAGTTTTTTCTCTCCGAGGACAGACAGCTGCTGCGCGCCCTGAGGAATGACCGGGATTTCCTCGACGGACTGCTGGGGGTTCGCCAGTTTTTCACACTTGCCGAGCGCTGGACGCTCCTCGCCCAGGCCGATTACTCCACTGGGGAATCGGACGGGATCTACCAGTTGCAGGCCCTGGTTCGCTACGGATTGGGCAAGCATGGACAATACGGATTGCTGCTGGGCTATCGCTACAAGGAAGCCGAGTTCGAGCACGACGATATCGAGGAAAAATTTGAGTACAAGGGGCCGCTGATCGGTTTTAATTTCCGGTTCTGAAAGCGGCATACGCAGGATCTATGTCACCCGGAAATTCAGGAGGTATCACGATGGTTAGAATAACGGCCAATTCACTACAGCTGATCAAACTCGTTTTTATTTGCGCATTCTCGCTGGTTTTAGCCGCGTTTCCGCTCCAGGGCGTCGGACAGGCCTCGGGCATGGCGGCCAAGCCCCTGACCGACGCCGAAGTGGAAAATATCGTACGCCGCTCCTACCAGTACGTGGCAATGTACAACGTGAACAACAAGTTCGCCTTGAAAAGCGGTGGCTGGAATATCTGCGATGTCGATACCGTGCTAAAGGATCACACCATGCGCGAGATCGCCAGGCCGAACAATGACACCCTGTACATCTCCTGTCTGCTGGACCTGCGCAATGAGCCTCTCATTCTGGAGATGCCGGAGTTCGACTCAGACTATGTGTCGCTGATGGTCACCGGCTACGATCACTATGTGAACATCCCCATGGCGACCCGGTTGGGCGATTTCGACCAGCCGGAGACAATGTTGCTCTACTCTGCCCGGACAGAGGGTTACCAGGGCGAGCCGGTCGCAGGCGTGGACCGGGTATTTGAAGCCACCGGGGACTTTGTATCAGCGGTCCTGCGTATTATGCCCCACAGCAATGAGCCCCAGCGCTTCGAACGCATTGGCGACCAGATGCAATCGGTGAAGTTGCTTACACTGGCCCGGTACCTTGGCGGCGATCCCCGGCCTGCAGACAAGGCCGGCTTCCCTCCCGTGGGCGAAACGGATGCGGACGTGTTCGGCAACAACCTGCTGGAGGTCATGCAGTTCGTGTTCAATCACACGACCTTCGACCCCAATAATCCCGAGGACCAGGCGGTTTTGGCGGCCTATGCCCCGCTGGGCGTTGTTCCGGGACAGGAATACGACGCAGCCAAAGTTGCAAACATCGACGGTGCGCGCTTCCGGGAAGCCGCCCAGCGCATTCAGCGGAAGTGGCTCTCAGCCCTGAGTGACCAGGCATTATTCAATGAACTGGGTCCGCGAATATTCCAGCCCAAAGGCAAAACAGACCTGGAGGCTGTAGTGGCCGTGTCGATAATAGGCCCCATCGGTATACCCCGGGAAGAGGCGGTCTATCCGCAGGTGGCGACGGCCGACGGCAAACAGATGAACGCAATGCACGATGACGTGATTCGCATGAGCAAGAGCGAGCTGCCGCCGACCGACACCTTCTGGTCACTGACGCTATATGATCTCGAGCAGGGATTTTTTATTCCTAACGACCGCAAGAAGTACAGCGTTGGCAAAAACGCGGGGATGAAGCTCAACCTGGAAGGCGGTATCGATATCTACGTTGCCGCAGAGCAGCCCGAAGGCGTGCCCGTGGAGAACTGGCTGCCGATCGAGCGCTCGGATATAGACCTGAGCCCCCAGTTGCGGATCTACGTACCCGATCTGGAAAAGATGAAGTCATGGAAACCGCCGGTGGCGGAAATGATCGATGGAGACTGAGCACTACTGCGCCATCGATCGCAAGGGGCTCGACCCCGAGCTGTTCGGTGCCTATGACCGCAACGAATACGAATCGCCTGAATCCCGCTAGGAAGGAAAGTAATCATGAAGCACTCAGCACCAACCTGGGCCTGCCGCGCAGCGGCCTTGATTGTCGGCCTGAACGTCCATGGCAACTGCTATGCCCAATCAGCGGAATCCAGCGCCTACATGGGTGCGCCGGTCGAGTTGGTCGAAGCCCCCAACGGCGCCATAGCCAACAAGAAACTGCTGGATCGAGCAGGCGACTTCAACTTTATCGAACCGACCATCGTGAAACTGGCGGAGGGCGTCTGGCAGTTCGGCGGCTACGGTCTCGCGCCGATGAGTATTATCGAGACAGATGAAGGGCTTATAGCGTTCGATACAGGCGATACCGTTCACGATGGCGAACTCATGCTGGAGGCGATTCGCACGGTTACCCAGAAGCCGGTCAAGGTGATTATTTATGGGCACTCCCATACGGTAATGGGGGCCGGCGTCATTGCAGAAGGCAACGAGGACGTCATGATCATCGGACATCCGGAACTGAACGATGTCGTTGCCGGCAACCTGGCGGCGGGCGGCGCGCCGTCATTCTACCCAGAGGTGAGTCCTTACCTGACCGCCCGGGTATTGACCCAGTTCAATGCCTATATGCCCAAGGAGGGGCCCGACGCATACGTGCTGCCCACAAACCTCGCCGCAATTGCCTCTGCTTTCCTGCCGGTCAATACACCCGTGGAGGATGGGCAGGAAATGACGGTACTGGGTATCAAGATGCAATTCTTTACCAAGTACGGATCAGACGATAAGGTCCATACCACCGTCTGGATGCCGGAGCGCAAGATTTTGTTTACGACTCTGCTGTGGTCGGCTCCACCCCAGCTTTACACCTTGCGCGGAGATGTATTCAGGGACCCCAGGGGTTGGATTGCAGGCCTGAAATTCAATCGCGACCTGAATGCGGAAATATTGATTTCAGCGGGAGGCCGATCGATAGTGGGGCAGGAAAAAGTGCGCCAGACACTGGAACAGTACCTGGATGGTGCCAGCTTCGTTCTCGACCAGAGCTTGCGCGGAATCCTGGCCGGCCTGGGGCCCGATGAATTACGCTACTTCGTGACTTTCCCCGACTATCTGGACGAAGCGCCGCCCAATTTGCAGGCTTATGGGGAGATTTCGTCCTATCCCCCGGCGATTTATTACCAGACGGTCGGTTGGTACGATAACGATGCTGCCAATCTCAAACCGCTGACGTTACGCGATGAAGCGCGTCGCCTTGTGCCCCTCATGGGCGGTCGCGACAAGGTGCTGGAGGCCGCATCGGCTGCCATGGATAAAAAAGAGTATGCGTGGGCTGCCAAGCTGGCGAACCAGCTTTATCTGATCGATGACCAGGATAAAGAGGCGCGCCAGATCAAGGCTGAAGCCCTGCGTCAGATGGCCTACGTCTCTACCGGGGCCAATGATCGGGCTCACCTGATGTCCCAGGCACTCGCACTCGAGGGTAAGGCCACGATTGCGAGACTCGTTCCGCCGCCGCAGGCAGCTATTGCTGCAGACCCGGTCAAGTACGTCGACTTCATGCGGGTGCGTATCGACCCGGTGAAAAGCGACCAGACGAACAGCTTCGTTCGTTTCGATTTTGCCGATGGTTCCAGCGCGGGCCTGCATATTCGCCGCGCCATTGCGGAATTTGTGCCGAATCCGGACGATTACAGCAAGCAACCGGACATTACCCTGAAGATGTCCGGTGAAACCTGGGTGAAGGTCTACCTGAGCCAGGCAATGCCCGGGCAACTGATCAGCGATGGTGATATTGTCGTCGATGGTGACGCTGATGAGGCCGCCCGCCTGCTCAACCTGTTTGATCGATACTCGCCGGCAAAAGCCGTTTTGGTTCGCCCGGCGTTCCTGGAGCACGGTTTATAGTTCAGTGACAGGCAGCGCTTTCCAGAGGGCCCATTGCCACTGGAAAGATTACAATGGCTTTGCCGAGCCTTGTTCACAAAAAATCTGGGAGAAGGAAGTATGAAAATACGTCGGGAATCTATCGGGCTGATTGTCCCTTTCGTTGTGTTCGCCCTCGGCACCTTTGCCGGCGGTGCCCGTGCCTGGGACCACCCCGGCCACATGACGACAGCCGCCATCGCGTACATTGAAGTCGAGCGGCAGCGTCCGGAACTGATGGACCAGATCGGCATGCTCTTCCTGGCCCACCCCGAGGCCGCTCCCTTCTGGGTTGCTGCAGGCTCCGCCAGGGGTAAGGAGGCCACCCGGCGCAAGTTTATTGAATGCGCGCGCTTTGCCGACGATATCAAGTTTACGTCCACCGATCAGCCGAACTGGCATACGGCGCGCTGGCCGATCGTCGAGCAGGGCGCACCGGCTGAAGTGGTGGCAGCGGCGGAGGCTCGCCAGGGCAGGCCCGCGGGGCAGGCCATCGAGGCCCTCACATTGAATTTCGCCATGCTCGAGAACCCCGAGTCCAGCCCCAAGGATCGCGCCGGCGCCCTGTGTTGGGTTTTTCACACCATGGGTGATCTCCACCAGCCCATGCATGTCAGCGATCTGTTTTCGGCGGAGTTTCCGGCAGGCAATGCCGCTGCATCGATGAGTTATGTGGAGGACCCGGTCACCGAAAAGCCCATACCGCTGCACATACTCTGGGACAGTAATGCGCTGCGCAGCCCAGAACTGGCAGATGTCGATCGCTATGCTGAGGAACTCATGAAGAAATATCCCCGCTCCTCTTTCCCGGAGCTCGTGGAGCATCCCTTCACTGGCCAGGAATCCTTCAATACGTGGGCACGGGAAAGCTATGCGATTGCCGTTGATTTTGCGTACGAGGGTGTCGAGACCCGGCCGGATCCGGAGTTGGGACAAGATACCGACAGGTTGGTCAAGAACATGATGGCGTACATAT
>Ga0102814_10003150_pt1 | contig 10841 bp, 11 predicted proteins | sample ColrivemetaGS741_FD_79112 | JGI IMG/M metagenome (GOLD analysis project Ga0102814, IMG submission 79112) | Estuarine microbial communities from the Columbia River estuary - Flood tide ETM metaG S.741 | ecosystem: Environmental > Aquatic > Marine > Intertidal zone > Estuary | place: USA... | reverse complement strand
TTGGCGACGGCCATTCCGGCGACCTGCGCGGCGCGATGAAGGTCATCGCGGCTGAGGGGCGCGGCGTGGTCGTGTTGCTGCGCGATGTTGAGGTCAAACTGACGCTCGATGATGCTGCCAGCCCGCAAACCCTGCGCCAGTATGGCTTGGGTGCGCAGATCCTTGCCGCTTTGGGCTTGCATGAACTGACCTTGATCACCAATTCGCCGACGCCGCGTGTTGTCGGGCTCGAGGCTTATGGCCTCAACATTGCGGGCACCCGCCCCATTCCCAAGGAGTGAGCCATGGCCGGAGCCAGCCACTATACCCTGCCGCTGCCAAGTTTTGACAAACCTGTCAAAGCTCTGATCGTGGTCGCACCCTATTACCGCGATATCGCCGACCACATGATCGCCGGGGCCCGCGCCACTTTGGAACAGGCCGGGGCCACGCATGACCTGATCGAAGTGCCCGGCGCATTGGAAGTACCCGCCGCCATCAGCCAAGCCTTTCGCCTGTCAGATTTCGACGTGTTCGTGGCGCTCGGCTGCGTGATCCGCGGCGAGACAACGCATTACGACACGGTTTGCAACGACAGCTCACGCGGGCTGACCCTGCTGAGCCTGCAAGGCGTGTGTCTGGGCAACGGCATTTTGACTGTCGAGACCATGGAACAAGCCATCGTGCGCGCCGATCCCGAGGATCAAAACAAGGGCGGCGGCGCAGCGGCGGCGGCTTTGCATTTGTTGGCCCTCGCCCGTCGCTGGGGTGCGCCCAAAGGGGGTGTCGGCTTCCGGCCCTTGGATACGATCCAATTGGCTAAAGGGGGCGACACGGTATGAGCGGCGCGAATGACAAACGGGCCAACCAGAAACGCGCGCTGAAATCTGCGGCGCGGTTTTACGCCGTGCAGGCGCTGTTCCAGATGGAAGTGTCCGAGCAGACCGTCGAGCAAGTGCGCGTTGAGTTCGAGAACCACCGGATCGGCGTTGAAACCGAGGGGGAGACCTGGGTGGATGCCGACATCAATTTCTTCCGCAAACTGGTGGATTTGGCGGTCGATGATCAGGGTCGCATTGACCAGATGACCGATCGCGCGCTGGTTGCCAAATGGCCCATCGCCCGCATCGACCCGACACTGCGCGCGCTGTTTCGCTCGGCTGGCGCGGAGCTGGTTGAAACCGAGACCCCGCCGCGCGTGGTGATCACCGAATATGTGCAAATCGCGCAAGCGTTTTTCCCCGAAGGCCGTGAGTCGAAATTCGTCAATGCGGTGCTGGATCACATGGCCCGCGAAGCCAAGCCCGAGGCCTTTGCCTCGTAGCGCTGACGCCCAAAACCCTATCGCAGACCCCAACGCGCCGCCTCAAAGCGGCGCGTTTTTCTATGCTGTGACGGCGGATCGCACGGGATTTTCCGCCACTTCGAAAACCTGCTCAACACATGTATCAATACAATTACGTTCAGGATAAGTTACTGTTAAACCACGTACACACTGAATGAAGTCTCGTTTTTGCGTATTGCCGCTGAGGCATTCGACACTCGAAAGGGCCAGATTAATGATGGACGACGATACACTCTTGGTTGCCCCGGACGCCCCAGAACCCGATCAAGACGCGAAGCCTGTGCATGAGCAAGTTCAAGCGGCGGTTGATGCACGCGATGGGGAAACGCTGGTCACGTTGCTGGACCCGTTGGCGCCGTCGGCAGCGCTGCGTCAGTTGCTGCTGTTGAACGCCGAAGACCGCAATGTTTTGCTGACCTTGATCCCGACGGAACTGGCCGTCAGTCTGATCGAAGAGGCCCCGGTTCAGGCCGCGACCGATCTGATCGAACGCATGGAAACGGTGCGCGCCGCCGAAGTGCTGGACGAGCTGGATTCGGACCTTCAGGCCGATATCGTCGGCAATCTTGAGCTTGATGATGCCGACGCCATTCTGGCGCGATTGACGCCCGAGGATGCGGCGGATGTGCGCCGTTTGGCCGAATATGAGGATGACACCGCAGGTGGCCTTATGGTTGCCGAGGCGTTCAAATTCCACGCATCAGCAACGGTCGGCGCGGTTCTGCGCGGGTTTGTCGCCGAGGATGAGGGGTTCGAGCGCTACCGGGGTCAGCATCCCTATATCGTCGATGACGAGGACCGGCCGGTGGGCGTTGTCTCGCTGCGAAGCTTGCTGACCTCGAACCGAAGCCAAAAACTGACCGAGATTATGGTGACGCCTGTCACCGTCGGTGTCGAGACGACGCTTGATGCCCTGCAAGACTTCTTTGACGAGCATAATTACCTCGGCCTGCCCGTGATCGAAGCTGACGGGCAATTGGTCGGCGTTGTCTCACGCTCGGCGGTGCATGAGGCCGCGCTGGCGAGGTCCGAAAGCGAAGGCCTGAAACGACAGGGTGTTGTCGGCGACGAGTTGCGCTCGATGCCCACATGGCTGCGCTCGCGGCGGCGTTTGGCGTGGCTTTCGGCCAATATCGTGCTGAACATCATCGCCGCATCGGTGATTTCCGCCTACGAGGAAACCTTGGCGGCGGTCATCGCGATCGCGGTCTTTTTGCCGATGGTCTCGGATATGTCGGGGTGTTCCGGCAACCAAGCGGTCGGTGTGACAATGCGCGAATTGGCGTTGGGCATCGTGGCCCCCCGAGACGCGTTTCGAGTGTGGCGCAAAGAAGCCATTGTCGGGGTGATCAACGGCATCGCGCTGGGGATTTTGATCGGATTTGTCGCGTGGATCTGGAAGGGCAATCCGTGGCTGGGCCTTGTGATCGGCACCGCCCTTGCCGCGAACACGATACTTGCGGTGTCGATTGGCGGCGTGGTCCCTCTGCTGTTGAAACGCGTGGGCCAAGACCCGGCGGTCGCCTCGGGGCCGTTGTTGACCACCATCACCGACATGGCGGGCTTTTTCTTGGTGCTCAGCATGGCCAGCCTGATGATGCCGTTGCTGATCTGAGTTGAGCGAGGGTTACGCGTTTTCCGGCGCGGTGGTTTTCTGCGCCGTGTTTTCTGCGCCCTCAAGGGGTCTGAGGCCCGATCTCGGCAAATGCACCTCCCAATCCTTGGGCGGCAGGCCGCGCACAAGCTGGCGGTCCAGCCGCCAGCGCGGCGGACCTGCGGCCAGAGGTGGCAGCGGGTGCAGCGCCCAGCGGCTTTCGACCCCGGTCACGCGGCTATCGGCAACCTCGTAGCCTAGCAAAACCCCCAAAGGGGCTAGGCTCAGCCGCCCCTCTGCGCGGTTGCGCGCCAGCCCGTCGCCCGCTGCCAAATGCAGCCGCCGCACCTGCCGCAGGTCGGGGGATTCGGCGATTTCGGCAACCACCAGCGCCACACAACCGGCGCGCAGGGCCTCTTCCATGCCCCACAAAATATCAACCGGGCGGGCGCAATTGACCATGATCAGCGCGCCGGGATCGGCCAGCAGCGGGGCCAGCCCCTGCGGACACAGCCCCTCACCGTACCACCCCGGCCTCAGCCAAAGCACCGGCCCCTCAGCCTGAGCCGCGCCCGCGATCACCGCCGCCAAGCTGCGCCGCGCAGGCCCCACGCATTCATGCACCCGCCCCCGCGACAACGCCATGTGTGGCAGCGGTGCCAAGGGTTCAGCCGCCAGCCCCGCATCGCTGTGATGGGCCGCCGTCAAGTCCGCCAACACCCGCGCCGCAACCGCCGCGTCTGGTTTGTCGAAAGATATCTGGGGGTTGGAAGACTCGTGTAACTCGCTCATTCCTCCATATAGCATGTTCCCTTTGTGTTCTCAATTCCTGCATGGCTTGTCTTTCACCCCGAACCCGCTAATCTTCGCCAAAACAAGAAAACTGAGGCCCATGAAGACATATACCCTCGGGCCTGATGGCCCCACCGTCCCGGAACTCTGCCTCGGCACCATGACATGGGGTCGGCAAACCGCCCTGATTGACGCCCATCGCCAGATCGACATGGCGCTGGAGCACGGGCTCAACTTCCTCGATACCGCCGAAATGTATCCGGTGAACCCGGTCAGCGCCGATACGCTGGGCGGCACCGAAGAGGTGATCGGTGCGTGGAACGCCAAAGGCGGGCGCGAAAAGCTGGTCATCGCCACCAAAGTTTCGGGCGAAGGCAGCGGCGTGATGGTCGGCGGCACCCCGATGATCGACGCGGCCCGTCTGCGCAGCGGCGTTGAGGCCTCGCTCAGACGTCTGCAAACCGACCGGATCGACATTTATCAGATGCATTGGCCCAACCGTGGCTCGTATCATTTCCGCAAGAACTGGACCTATCGCCCGCCTACCGACCGGGCGGCGGTACAGGCGCATATTCTGGAAATCCTAACCGAAGCCGCTGCCTTGATCGCCGAGGGCAAGATCGGCCAAATCGCCCTGTCGAACGATTCCGCTTGGGGGTTGTCACAATGGATTCACGCGGCGGACACCCACGGTCTGCCCCGGATCGCCTCGGTCCAGAACGAATATTCGCTGCTGTGCCGCCTGTTCGACACGGATATGGCCGAGGCCAGCGTCATGGAAAACGTGCCGCTACTCGCGTTTTCGCCGCTGGCAACCGGGCTGTTGACCGGGAAATACGCGGGCGACGTGGTGCCCGATGGCTCGCGCCGCGAGAAGAACCCGGATCTTGGCGGGCGGATCACACCGCGCGTCTTTGACGCCGTCGCCGCCTATCTGGGGCTGGCGCGTGATTGGGGGCTGGACCCCAGCCAGATGGCCGTCGCGTGGCATCGCACCCGACCCTTCGTCTCCATCCCGATCATCGGTGCGACGACCACAGCGCAGCTAGAGCACCTCTTGCCCGCCACCGATCTGACCCTCGACCCTGCGCTGGTCCAAGCGATTGACGACGTTCACCGCACTCACCCCATGCCGTATTGAGGCTTCTTATGTATCGTATCCTGACCGTTTTCGCCGCGTTATTCGCCCTCTCAGCCTGTGTTGTCGTGCCGCCGACGCCAGACACGAGCCTGTATTACACGCCCCCGCCCCCGGTTGAGACGCTCGAAGAACCCGCCGCCTATGACACGAATTTTGATGCCACATATGGCACGGCGCCCGACATCGACACGGGCTATTCTAACGTGGCCGTCGGCGAACCCACAGTCGAGGCCGAGACCCGCCCGCCCGAAGGCGCGATGCTGGACCAACAGCGTGCGGCATGTCTGCGTGCGGGTGGCAATTTCATGCCCCGAGGTACAGGGTTCTATGCTTGCGTACATCAGACCCAAGATGCAGGGCGTCAATGCGACGAGGCCAGCGATTGCGCCGGTGCTTGTCTTGCGCGGTCACGCACCTGCGCGCCTATGACCCCGCTATTCGGCTGCCACGAAGTCTTTACGCAGGCCGGACGCCGCGAGACCGTTTGCACGGATTAAACTAAGCTGGATTGTCATCAGGTGTCGCCACGCGGCGGCACCGAAACGCTAGCGGAACTGGCGCAATCCGGTTTCTGTGACAATCCCGTCAAGCTGTTGATCATAGGCGTCAATCGGCACCTCGGGCAGCTCTTGCGCGTCAAAGGCAAAGCCCAGCGCATAGACCGGCCCCGCTGCGCGCAGTTTGGCCAGCGTGCGGTCATAAAACCCACCGCCATACCCCAGCCGATACCCGCGCGCATCGAAGCCTACCAAAGGCACGATCAGCACACGCGGAGTTACTGCGACACCGTCCACCGGGATCATCGCCCCGAACGCACCCTCGGTCAGTGGGGTGCCCGCACTCCAGCGATGGAACTCCAGCGGTTGGCCTTTACCCAAAATCACCGGCACGCCGACCGGGCCTGCGTGCGCGGCCATCACGGGGACCGGATCAATCTCGGTGCGGATCGGCAAATACCCGGCCAAAGCCGCATCGACATACTCTGCCAACGCCGCCCGTAAATGCGCCTGAGCGGCGGCATCTCGCCCCGTGCCAAATGCCGATTTTCGCCCGGCGAATGCGGTTTTGCGTGCCTTGGCTTTGATCTCGTCGATGGTGTCCATGCCCTGCGCCTTTGCTGCGTTTACAGCAGCATGACAGAGGCCAGCCCGAGGAAGGCGAAGAAACCTACCACATCGGTGACAGTTGTGACAAACGGCCCCGATGCCAGCGCCGGATCGACGTCCATTTTGTCCAAGATCACCGGCAAAACGATGCCCGACAAAGCCGCCGAGGCCAATGTCAGCACCATCGACAAAGCGATCACAACCGCCAACATAGGCACGCCAAACCAGAACGAGACCACCGTCGCCATGATCAAACCAAAGGCGACACCGTTGATCACCCCCACGACCAATTCTCGCCAGATAACCCGGCGTGTGTTCTGCCCGGTCAATTCGCGCGTCGCCAAGGATCGCACGGCCACGGTCATCGACTGCGTGCCCGCGTTCCCGCCCATCGACGCGACAATCGGCATCAGCACCGCCAAGGCCACCATCGCGTTGATCGCTTCTTCGAATTGCGAAATAACCATCGACGCCATGATCGCGGTGATCAAATTCACAAAGAGCCACAAAAAACGGCTGCGCGCAGTGTCGATAATGCGGTCACTCAACGAGCTTTCCTCATTCACACCGGCCATGCGCAACATGTCTTCTTCGTGCTCATCATCCAACACGGTCATCGCGTCATCAATTGTGATCACACCGACCAAACGGCCCGCTTGATCGGTTACCGGCATGGTGATCAGGTGATATTTATTGAACAGCCGCGCAACTTCTTCTTCGTCCTGCGCCGCCTCAACGGTGCGGAAACTCTCTTCGGCGATGTCACTCAGGGCCACGTCGCGGCGCGACGCCAGCAACCGGCCAAGCGTCGCATAGCCGGTGGGGCGGTGCCGCGCGTCGACCAAAACCACATGATAGAATTGATCTGGCAGTGACTCGGACGACCGCATTTGGTCAATCGCATGACCGACGTTCCAATCTTGCGGCACGGCCACGGTTTCGGATTGCATAAGGCGTCCGGCTGACCCCTCAGGCCACGCCAGTGAGCTTTCCACCGCAGCCCGGTCTTCAACCTCAAGCTTGTCCAGAATATAGGCTTGCTCATGATCCTCAAGATCCTCAATGATATCAACGACATCATCGGTATCCAGATCGCGCACAGCCTCGGCCAACTGTTCGCGCGGCAGGGCGTCGATAACCTCTTCCCGCACGGATTCTTCGAGTTCGGAAAGAACTTCACCGTCGAGTTTATGGCCATATAGCACCAGCAACGCGCGCCGTTGCGAGCCGCTGATCTGTTCGAGCAAATCGGCGATATCGGCGGCGTGCAGCGGTTCCAGCGCCTCGAAAACGGCTTCGGCATCACCCGCTTCAACCGCATCAAGCACGACATCGATCCGGTCGCTATCCAAATCGTCAACAGACAGATCCTCGGCGTCATAGACCCTATCGTCGACCAACTTTCCGTTCTCCGGTCCCGTCATCGCAGCCCCCAATCGTCAATCCACGCACCCGAGTCTCCGCGCGCCAGTGGTTGTTATGCGCAATCGGTCGCGCAATAAAGGGGATGTTCAACCCGCTCTGGGTTTGAGCGCCCTCTGAACAGATCAAACGGTGAACCGATGACAACCGCGCTGCTTCTTGGTCAAACCCTGACGTTTTCCGACGACCCGTTCCTTAACGGACCCGAGGCCGCGCGCCATGAATCCAAGGGCGCGGTCTATATTGAAAACGGGAAAATCGCTGCCGTCGGCACCGCTGATGCGCTGCTCAAAACGCATCCGACCGCGCCGCGCCACGATTACGGCAATGCGCTGATTTCACCGGGCTTCATCGACGCACACGCGCATTATCCCCAGACCGCCATGATCGCCAGTTGGGGCAAACGCCTGATTGATTGGCTCAACACCTATACCTTCCCCGAAGAATCGCGCTTCGGTGACCCTGCCTTTGCCAAAAACGCCGCCGAAACCTGCCTTGATCTTATGCTTTCGAATGGCACCACAACGGTTTGCAGCTTTTGCACCATCCACCCCGAAAGCGTCGAGGCCCTGTTTGCAGCCGCACAAACCCGTGGGATGCGCGTGCTCGGCGGCAAAACCTGCATGGACCGCAACGCGCCCGAGACGTTGCGCGACACGGCGCAATCGGCCTACGACGAGTCAAAAGCAATGCTCACTCGCTGGCACGGCGTCGACCGTCTGACCTATGCCATCACGCCGCGCTTTGCGCCGACCTCAACGCCAGAACAACTGGCAGCCCTTGGGGCATTGTGGGCCGAGCACCCCGACTGCCCGATGCAAACTCACCTGAGCGAGCAACGCGAAGAAATCGCATGGGTCCACGACTTATTCCCCAACGCACGCGACTATCTCGACGTCTACGAAAGCTTCGGCTTGCTGGGCGAAAAAGGCCTCTATGGGCACGCCATTCACTTGACCGATCGCGAGCGCGCCCGCCTACTTGAGGTCAAGGCTTCACTCATCCATTGCCCGACCTCCAACAGCTTCATTGGCTCGGGCCTGTTCGATATGGCCGGATTGAAAGCCGAAGGGCACAAAATCGGCCTTGCCACCGACATTGGCGGCGGCTCCTCGTTTTCGATGCTCCGAACCATGGCTGCGGCCTATGAAATCGCCCAATTGCGCGGAACAGCCCTGCACCCTGCGCAATTGTGGTGGCTCGCGACAACCGGCTCTGCCCATGCGCTTGGCCTTGGCAACACCATCGGCACCCTGAAACCGGGCATCGAGGCTGACCTGATCGTCGTCAACCTCGCCTCGACCCCCGCCATCGCCCAGCGCGCCATCCGCGCCAACGACTTTTGGGAGGCCCTGTTCCCGACCATCATGATGGGTGATGATCGCGCAATCCAAGCGACTTGGGTCAACGGCCAGCCAACACAGCGCGCCTAACCCATCTTTGTGCCAAAAATATCCTGCGGGGGAAGGGCCAAAGGCCCGTGGGGGTGTAAAACCCCCAGCGGCGCGCGGGGCCTCGACGGCCCTAAGCGACGCACCCCCTCACGGGTTCAACAGAGCCATAGCCTCGGCATGAATCTGGGCGTTTGCCGCCGCAATCACCTGCCCACCGTGATGCGCCGGGCCACCCTGCCAATCGGTCACGATCCCGCCCGCCGCCTCGATCACCGCGATCGGCGCGACGATATCATAGCTGTGCAACCTGGCTTCAATCACCAGATCAACCTGGCCCGCAGCCAACAGCGCATAGGCATAACAATCCATCCCATACCGCGTCAGGCGCGCCTGCGCCGCGACCCGGTGAAACGCGGCTTGTTCAGCGGGCGTCCCGACCTCGGGGAAGGTTGTAAAGACAATCGCCTCGGCGAGCCCGCGCGCCGGGCGAGTGGTCAGGTCACTCCGCCCCTGCGGGCCAACGACATGCGCCTCGCCCAATCCGCCGTAAAACCGCTCGCCGATATAAGGCTGGTCAATGATACCGAGGATCGGCCCCTCATCATCCACCAACCCGATCAACACGCCCCATGTCGGCGTGCCCGACAGATACCCGCGCGTGCCGTCGATGGGGTCGATCACCCAAGTCAGCCCGCTGGTTCCGGGTTTCGCGCCACTTTCTTCGCCCAGTATCGCATCTTGTGGCCTCAACTCAGCGAGTTTTGCCCGAATCGCCGCCTCGGTGGCGCGGTCCGCAACCGTGACCGGATCAAAGCCGTTCGCGTCTTTGTTGTCCGCTGTCAGCCCCGGTTTTCGGAAACTGGCCAAAGTCACCGGGCGCGCAACGTCGGCAAGCGCATGAGCCGTCTGCCATAGCGCTTCGGTGATCTGTGGCGAAAGTATCCTGCGTGGCATTGTCTAGGCTCCGGTTCCAAAGAAAACGGCCCGCGCAAGAGCACGAGCCGTTTTCTGTTTATGGGTGCTGACCGCGCCGGGCAAGGCCCGCGCTGCGCCGGTATCGCCAGCTTATGCCGCTTCAGAGAGAACACGCGCCAAATCGAACAGGCGCTTTCGCTGCGCCTCAGGGATCGAGTAATAGGCGCGCACCAATTCCATCGCCTCTTTGTTGGCCAAAATGTCTGCTTCGACCGCGACCTCTGCGCTATCGCTACTCAACCCTTCAAAGAAGAAGCCGATCGTCACGCCGAGCGTACGCGCGATATCCCAAAGGCGCGAGGCGCTGACCCGGTTCATACCGGTCTCATATTTTTGGATCTGCTGAAATTTGATACCGACCGAATCAGCCAATTGCTGCTGCGTCATCCCGACCATCCAGCGGCGGTGGCGGATGCGTTTGCCGACATGAACATCTACAGGGTGTTTCACAATTGCGCTCCTCAAAATCAGATCTCCGCACCAGATGTCATCGTGACACCGCGCGGCTTAGCAGTTCGTGCTATTACAGCTTAAGCACGTTTCATGCCAAGTTTAGTAATCTCATCCATTTTATCCGAATCTTATCGAAATTCGACAACCCTGTTGGCTTACGTGCATCAATCCGGGGTCAGCGGATCGCATTATTGCAGCAGTCTCAGATTGACGCAGCGTCACCCAAAGACAGCCCACGCAACCTCACCATGAGATGTAAACACGCACCGCCTCTTCCATCAAGACGTGTTTTGCATAATGCAACGCACATTGAGATCAACCCAAGCGTGCATTCGCATTTTGCGACAGTTTCCCGGATCCGCCGCGTCAGTCTTTACCTTAGCGACGCCACAAGACATCGTGTCGCCAATAAAAAAACTCGGAGAATACCATGCGCGCTTTTGTCTTATCCTCGACCGACACCCCCCCTGCCCTAACGGACCTTCCGATGCCCGAACCCGCTCCGGGTGAAATTCGGCTGAACATCCGCGCTTGTGGTCTGAATTTCGCCGATCTGTTGATGGCACGTGGTCAGTATCAGGAACGGCCCGACCTACCTTTTGTGATGGGTATGGAAGTCGCGGGCAGCATTGATGCCATC
>Ga0102814_10003143_pt1 | contig 10852 bp, 9 predicted proteins | sample ColrivemetaGS741_FD_79112 | JGI IMG/M metagenome (GOLD analysis project Ga0102814, IMG submission 79112) | Estuarine microbial communities from the Columbia River estuary - Flood tide ETM metaG S.741 | ecosystem: Environmental > Aquatic > Marine > Intertidal zone > Estuary | place: USA: Columbia... | reverse complement strand
TTGGAGCCGTTGGTACTGCGGGTCAAAGATGTACAAGTACGCGCCGTTTAATTATACATGAAAAAGTATATGATAGTTTTGTGGCTAAATTAACCAAGGCCTATGGACAAATTAAAATTGGAGATCCTTTAGATTCAAAAAATCATATGGGCCCATTGATTGACAAAGAAGCTGTAAAAATGTATTTGAATTCTATAGAAGCTTGCAAAAAAGAAGGTGGTAAATTTTTAGTAGAAGGTGGTGTATTAGAAGGTAAAGGATATGAAAGTGGATGTTATGTGAAACCTTGTATTGCTGAAGCACTACCCCATTATAATATTGTACAACACGAAACATTTGCGCCCATTTTATATGTAATGAAATATTCCAAATTAGAGCAAGCTATTGCTATTCAAAATGGTGTGCCTCAGGGATTATCTTCTGCCATCATGACTTTAAATATGAGAGAGTCTGAATTATTTTTATCGCAAAGCGGAAGTGATTGCGGCATTGCGAATGTAAATATTGGAACTAGTGGCGCGGAAATTGGTGGCGCTTTTGGTGGTGAAAAAGAAACAGGTGGTGGAAGAGAAAGTGGATCTGACGCTTGGAAAGCCTATATGCGTAGACAAACCAATACTATTAATTGGAGCAATCATTTACCATTAGCACAAGGCATACAATTCGATTTGTAAAAACACAAACTAATATATACCTAATAAAAACAAAATATGCCCAGACCCAGTGTTACTGAATACGCCCCTTTTTATCAAACTTATATTAACTATACAAGTGGTAAAGACTATTCAATATTAGTACAACAATACAACGAACGCATTATTGAATCTTGGAATGCTATCCCCTTAGAAAAAATAAATTATGCGTACGCTGAAGACAAATGGACAATTAAACAAATGTTTCAGCATGTCATTGATACAGAAAGAATTTTTGCCTACAGGGCAGTAGCCATTGCCAGAAAAGAACCTAATGCCATAGCTGGCTTTGATGAAAATGAATATGCCAAAAATGCCACTGCTGCGCATCGTAACTGGAAAGAGATGATAGCTGAATGGAAAGCGGTAAGACAGTCTACTAATTTCTTATTTAATTCTTTTACTGAAGAAGACTTAAAACAAAAAGGAATAGCTAGTAATAATCCAATGTCAGTAAATGCTTTAAGCTTTATTATATTTGGTCATGCCCTACATCATTTACATGTTTTGAAAGAGCGATACGGTATTTAAAATTAACGCTAAGCAAAAAGCCCACGATTTCTCGTGGGGCTTTTTTTATATCTTATTAAAGTTTCAAATAATTCTAAGAAGTGAATTATTTAGTACCATAAATATGAATAGCTAATTGAACTTCAGAATCTACCATTCCAATACCATAGTTGATACCGAATAGAGTTCTATCAAAAGGCATAAATGCTTCAGCGAAGAAACCTTTATCATCTGCATTTCTGATCACAGCTGAAAAAGTAACTGGCGCTTTAATTCCTTTTAAGTTTAAGTCACCTTTAATAGTAGCTCTGTCAGCCTTTGTATATTCTACAGAACTAATCGTAAAGCTAGCTTCACCGAATCCTAATTTTGCAATGTCGAAGAAATCACCAGACATCAAATGACCTTGTAATTTCTCGCCACCACCAGCATCTGTAACTTTTAAACCAGCGATATCAATTACAAAACTACCTCCTACTAACTTACCGCCATTTACTTGAACAGCGCCAGATTTGATTGGGAAATAACCTGTATGGTAATCGCTTTTTTTAGAACCTGTAAAGTCTACTTTACTTTTTTGAGCAGTAACTTTAAAATTTACTACATCAGCATTTTTCGCCTTAGGCGCAAATGAAACCAATGAAATTGTAGCTGCAATAACTACTAAAGAAAACATGATTTTTTTCATATATGAATTTTTGATTAATTAAGGATTTGCTTCTGCTAAAATACATCCTTATGACTTATTTTTAAAAAGTAAAGATATAATTCAATGTTTAAACAACAAAATATATTTTTAAGGATAATCATTGCCTATAATCTATTATCTTCGCCAAAATTTTACTTACTATGAATTTGCACGAATACCAAGCTAAGGAACTACTTAAAAAGTATAATGTACCCGTTCAAGAAGGGGTAGCTGTTGAAACAGTGGAAGCCGCGGTGGAAGCCTATAATAAAATTGCCAGCGAAACGAAAAACAAGTTTGCTGTTGTAAAAGCACAAATTCATGCAGGTGGTCGTGGTAAAGGAAAAATAGAAGGCACAGAACAAAGAGGTGTAGCTGTAGGTAAATCTGCTTTAGATATTGAAACATTTGCAAAGAATATCTTAGGGGGTACTTTAGTGACTATTCAAACTGGCCCTGCTGGTAAATTAGTTTCTAAAATTTTAATAGCACAAGACGTTTATTATGAAGGCCCTCAGCCTACTAAAGAATTTTACCTTTCTATTTTATTGGATCGTGCTAAAGGCATGAATGTAGTAATGTATAGCACCGAGGGTGGAATGGATATTGAAGAAGTAGCACATAATACTCCAGAAAAAATATTTAAAGAGTGGATACACCCAGGTGGTGGCTTGCAAGGTTTTCAAGCAAGAAAAATTGCCTTTAACCTAGGTTTAAGTGGTGATGCTCTTAAAAGCTGCGTAAAGTTTGTCACTAATTTATACAACGCTTATGTTGGTTTAGATTGTGGTATGTTAGAGATAAACCCTTTATTCAAAACTTCTGATGACAGAATCATCGCAGTAGATTGCAAAATGAATATTGACGATAGCGCCTTAATGCGTCATCCCGATTTATTAGCTATGCGCGATGTATCTGAAGAAGATCCAACAGAAGTAGAAGCAGGTGAATACAATTTAAACTTTGTGAAATTAGATGGCAATGTGGGTTGTATGGTGAACGGAGCTGGTTTAGCTATGGCGACCATGGATATGATTAAATTAAGTGGTGGCGAGCCTGCCAACTTCTTAGACGTGGGTGGTTCTGCCAATGCACAAACAGTTGAGGCTGGATTCAGAATTATCTTGAAAGACCCAAATGTAAAAGCAATTCTTATTAATATATTCGGCGGTATTGTTCGTTGCGACCGTGTTGCAGCGGGTGTGATTGAAGCCTTTAATAAATTAGGCAATATTAATATCCCTATCATTGTTCGTTTACAAGGAACCAATGCAGTAGAAGCTAAAAAATTAATAGACGAGAGTGGATTGAAAGTACAGTCTGCTATTCAATTAAGCGAAGCAGCAGCTTTGGTGAAACAAGCTGTGGCTTAGGTTTTATATATTTTTTATTTACAATACTTGTACTTCTGTAAGGGCGCTGAATAAATAAATATTTCCTGTAGCCACTTCAATGCATTCAATACGCTTGCGTCTTAGCTTTACTTTTCTAAAAGTTCTGCCTTTTGTTTCCTTAAACAAGGTTCCATCTGCAAGATGCGCCAGTGTGACCACTCCCTCTTTTTGCACTGGATTGTATTTACGAAGTATTAATAATAAAGCTGTCTCTCCATTGGCAGTGGCAGCGGGGTTTAGTAAAGTTTTTTGTAAACTCTTGCGAATATCTTCTGGAAATATTGCTAACTGAATAAACTGAGCTAATAATTGCCCATAAATAGCCTTCCATTCTTTACCATGGGCCTCCACCCTATTTCTGTATTGTTCAAAACAAAGTAAATGCGCTAGCTCATGTAATAAAGTAATTAGAAATTCATACTTATTTAAATTTCCATTCACCGATATTTTATGATTGGCCCCCATAGCGGCATGCCTATAATCGCCTAATACCGATTTTCTTTCTCTTGTTACAGTCAGATGAACTTTATAGTGATTAATAAGTTGAATCACTGGCTCAAAAGCCCCTTCTGGCAAATAGGTATTTAAAGCATGTAAAGGATGTTCAAATTTTGCCAAAATAATAATGAATTAAAAATAGATGATTATTTTTTACTTACTGCTTCTTTAATTTCAAGCCAGGTATAAGCCAAGTACAATGCCATGCTAGCTAGTAGAGTTGGATACCCTACTGGTTCTTTAGCCTGTTTCACATAGGTTAAGGCAGCGCCTGCAAATACAATTAGTTTAAACAGCGTTCCTAATAGCACAGATCTAATTAAGGCATTGGGGTTGGCCTTATCTACTCTTTGCAGTCTTATATAATTTAAATAAACCATTGCAAACAACATCATATTCACCGTTAGTACAAAATTAATTTTAACAGGTACATAAAAACCATTGAATATAATTGTTTGACCTGCCACCAAGACCACCATAAATAATACAAAGGCAGTAAGATTCTTTTTAAAAAACATAAAGGATATTTTGATGAATAGAGATGATGATGTTTAAATTATTTTATGTTATACCTATTTTTTTTGTTGTGTATCTCTCACAACCATCACCAGCGTAAATAAAATGAAAAATGAAGGTAAAATCCAGGCAGCTCGGTTATGCCAAGTAAAGTAATTGTCTATCTTCTTTCCTAAATACAAGCTAATTAATAGACCCGCTATAATTTGCGTTCCTAGACCAGCATATTTGGCTAAGCTATTCACCGGATTCTCTTTATTATTATGGGAAGAGGGAGATGCCATTAATCAAAAGATTGTTTGCTATCTGGTAATACCAAAGGCAAAGTGTCTAATTGTTTAGGATTGCCTTCAGACAATACTTTTTTTATACCTTCTAGATATTGTTCTTTATAATGAATGGACTGCTCTAAGGAATCGGTTCTAATTTTTAATAGTTGCAAAGCCGTTCTACTTTCTTTGGTGCCATAGCCTGGGATATAATATTTAAGAGGCGTAAAAGCAATTAGGGCAATAGTTAAACCAACAAGTAAAATAAAACTAATACTGAAACCAATATAAACCGATTTTCTAGACAATCTAAACGCTACTACTTCATCAAAGGTGTCGTCGTTCATGACCACCAATCGGTAAGTATTACTGGTTCTTTTGAAAGTATTATTGATATCTAATTTTGGCATAAAGCAGTGTGCTTGTTAAAGATACAACCTATTCCATTTTTTTAAGAGAATAATAGGAAATAAATGTATTTTTAAGGCGATTTTAACCCTTTTATGCAGCATACAAAAGCCCCTTATAAATTTTCTACGAATTGGTTTTGGGCCATCTGCATCCTTAGCCAATTTTGCTTACAAGCAAATGCACAAAGCAGCACTAAAAAAATACAAGACAGCCCCCAGCAAAAAACAGATACAAGTAGTTCCCTACTAGATATTAATAATAGTAAGCTTATCAAAAAAGCCAATAGTATTTTAGATAGCACTCAAAAAAAAGCAAACGATTTTATTTTAAATAAGGTCAATAAATTAAAAGGGGCTGCGAATGATAAGGCTAATAAAATAGTAGGCAAAGTAATCCCTCAGGAAATTGAAAAACCCCTGCCCTATGAACGCCTGCTTAATACAAAATATACTTTAGGCCGAAGAGCTTATCAAAATACAGTTTCTCAGTTTAATTTTTTATTTAATGCAGAAGAAGAATTGAATGGAAATATTTTAAAAGCTAGAAATGAATATGTCGATGACTATACTACCTTAATTAGTTTTTATGATTACGATTTAAGTGCTACCTCTAAAAATAGTATCGACTCCATAATTTATAGGTGTAATGCCAATATTGTATTACACGATTTAAGAAGCAATTGGGTAGATGACGCTTATTTACTTTTAGCCAAGGCTTATTTATTTCATAAAGACTTTGATACAGCCGGCAGTATACTCCAATTTATTAACTACTCGTTCGATGAAAAACAAGATGGAATGGACTTGCCCATTGGAAGTAATCTAAGAAATACCAAAGGTAAATTTAGCATTGCCACAGCAGAGAATAATCGCTTTTTCGAAAATTTAAATGTACGTAACGAAAGTATGATTTGGCAAGCAAGAAATTATATTGAAAAAGAAGAGTGGAATGAGGGCATTAGTTTATTACAACTATTAGAAGCCGATGCCATTTTCCCTAAAAGACTATACCCCTTTTTAAATGAACAGCTTGCTTATGGCTATTATCAAATGGAAATGTATGATAAAGCAGCGGCTGCCCTTGAAAAAGGTATAAACAATGCACCTGATGATGCAGCAAAAACAAGATGGTACTATTTAATAGGACAGTTATGGCAGAAGGCAGATAAGTGGGATAAAGCCTATCCTTGGTTTAAAAAAGCGAATCAAAATGCAGTGAACCCAATTATTAGCGTCTATGCAAAAATTAGTATGATTAGCTATGATGCTAAAAACGCAAACAATGCCTGGGAAGAACTCGCCTACTCACTTGAGAAAATGATAAAAAGAGATAAGTATAAACCTTATGCCGATATCATTTATTTTGAGATGGCAAAATTAGCCATTCAAAACAATGCTTACACAAAAGCCAACGACTGGTTAATTCAATCTATCAAAAAAAATAGAAGCAACCTAAAACAAAAACAAAAAGCTTTTGAATTATTAGGGGATATCAACTATTCAAACAACCACTATAGTACCGCTAAACTTGCATATGATAGTGTAAGTATTGTATTAAAAACAAACCCTAACTACGAAACCATTCAAGCCAGAAAAAAATGGTTAAGCACTATTAGCACTAATGAAAAAATAGTAGAAGCTCAAGATACCCTACAATACATTTACCAACTAAACCCATCCAATCAAGAAGCCTATTTTAAATTATGGCAAAAAAGAACCAAAATTGAAAATGAATTTTTAAAAGATATTTTTTTAGATAAAACCCCTAATTCGAATAAAAATAGCCAACAAGATAATGATGCTATAAATAATTTTAGTAGCCTTAATAACAATAATAGTTTTAGTAACAATAGTAATAGTGATTTTTACTTTGATAATAGGTCTGTATTAGTACAAGGCAAACAAAACTTTACACAGAAATGGGGGCCAAGACCCAATGTGGATAGTTGGAGAAGAAAAACAAGCCTAATGAATGCACCCAGCAGCTTAAGCAATCAGGATGCAACAAGTACTGGCTTTCAAAATAATACAAGTAAGGACTCTTTGCAAAATAGGAGCCTGTCCAAAGATGAAAAAGAAAATTCAAAAGCAGATGAAAAGGGAAATAGTTATGAAATGATTACAGATGGCAGTTCTTATATAAAATCTAAACAAGATTGGAATAAAGCAGCTTTAGCGAATGCCCAAACTTTTTTACTAGAGTTGAACTATTTTGAAAGAGCCTATCCCCTTTATACTAAAGTAATTGCCAATAATATTGATACTGCCATTACCGAAAGAGCTATGTTGGATTTAGCAAGCCATTACCTACATGAAAATTTAAACGAAAAGTCGGATAGTATTATCAAAATAGTAGAAGATAGATTTCCAAGAGGTTTTTATGTCACAAAGAAAAAAGAAAGCAGCTTAAAACAGAAAAAAGAAGCTGATGTACTGAATGATTATAAAGAAGCCTACTTTTTATCCCAAATTGGTAATTGGGAAAGTTTAGCAGCTTTATCCAATCAATTAAATACAGATTTAAGAAGAACAAAATGGTATACCCCCTTTAAGTTTATTCAAGTAAAAATGTATGCACAACAAAGAATGGATAGTATAGCAATAGTATTATTAGATTCTATTGTACTTCAGAACACCAATGAAAAAATAAGAGACAGGGCAAAAAATATTCTAGAAGAGTTAAAAAATAGAAAACAAACAGAATCTTATTTAACTAATTTAAACCTTAGCAAAGAAATACTAGATACAATTGCGCTAGTCAATACGGCAGCTATTAGCAAGTCCAATAAAAAGGACAACCCTATTAAAAATGACAACCCTAATGTAAAGGACAACCCTAATGTAAAGGACACCACCACTACTAAACAAATAGCTACTATACCCATTATAGCAGCCCTCCCATTCACCAATGATAGTAGCGAGCAGTATTACATTGCTTTTGCCACCCAAAAAGTGAGTGCCACTTTTGTCAAGGAAATGCAAACAGCCTTTACCTATTTGAATAATGATGAATTTATAAAACAAAAATTAAATGTAACTTACATACAGTTTAATGAGAATAGCTATATTGTTTGGATTGGGCCCTTCGTAAACAACCTTGATGCTAAAAATTATATCAATAAAGTGAAGCCAAGGTTAAGTACTGAAATTATATCATTTGTACCCTCCAAACAATATGAAATATACTTATTAAGCAAATCCAATATACTGTTAATAAAAGACGAAGCCGATTTAAAACAATATCAGCAGTATATGTTTAAAAATATTTATAAACCTTAATTAAAATAGTAGTGAGTCAAGATTCAAAAAAACCTAAAAGTTGGGTGCGCCTTTTTTGGAAATACTATTTTATTTCTGCTGGCGTATTTTTATTATTTATTTTGATGTTGAACTGGGGATGGATTGGCGATATGCCCGACTTAGATGATATTGAAAACCCTACTGCATCCTTAGCCAGTCAAGTGTATGCACAAGATGGGACGCCCATGGGTAAGTTTTATTTAGAGGACCGTATTACCGTTAAGTATAGAGATATTAGCCCCTATTTGCTACAAGCATTAGTAGCTACAGAAGATAAAAGATTTTACGACCACTATGGAGTAGATGGAGAAGGCCTTATAAGAGCCATTGCCTTTCTAGGTAGCCAAGGCGGTGCCTCTACCATTACCATGCAAACGGCTAAAAATTTATTTACCGACAACTGGGGCACTAAAAACAAATTACTTCGTGTTATTCAAAAAATAAAAGAAAGTATTATTGCCATTAAACTTGAACGCAATTTTACCAAACAAGAAATTATTACCCTTTATTTAAATACCGTTCCCTTTAGTGAAAATGTGTTTGGTGTAAGCAATGCTTCTAGAACTTTTTTCCAAAAAGAGCCCGACCGTCTAACAGTAGAAGAAGCGGCTTTATTAATAGGCATGATTAACGCGCCTACCAAATACAATCCTAATAGAAATCCTAAGTTGGCCTTAGAAAGAAGAAACTTAGTAATAAGTAGAATGGCAGGGCAAAAATATATTAGCCAAGACCAGGCAGAAGAACTTAGAAATTTACCCATTGCCACTAATTTTAAAAAGCTAGATCAAAACAATGGCCTTGGCCCCTATTTCAGAATGACTTTAGGAGAGTACATGAAAAAATGGTGCAAAGAGCATAAAAAAAATAATGGCGACCCTTACGATTTATACCGCGATGGTCTAAAAATTTATACCACCATTAACCCTAGAATGCAATTGTATGCAGAACAAGCAGTAGCCCAGCACATGTCCTATTTACAAAAACAATTCAATCAACAAGCCAATATAAAATCGGGTACTATTTGGAAAGAGTTTAGCGCCCAACTAGAGCTTGCGGTAAAACAAACCGACAGATGGAAGAGTTTGAAAAAAGAAGACATGGAAGAGGAAGCGATTAGAAAAACTTTCAACGAGCCCTTACCCATGCGCATTTTTGCATGGAATAAAAACCGTTTTATTGATACCATTATGACCCCTTATGATTCTTTAAAGTATCATAAGCAAACTTTACAAACCGGATTTTTAGCGGTGGACCCTTTCACTGGAGAAGTGAAAGCCTGGGTAGGTGGTGTAGATTTTAAAACATTCAAATACGATCACGTAAATATAAATACTAAAAGACAAGTAGGTTCTACCATTAAACCCTTGTTGTATTCATTAGCCATTGAAGAAGCGGGCTTTACACCCAATACCATTGTACAAGACGTACAACAAAATTTTGATGGTTATGGCATGGTGCCTAATACTCCTAAAACCTGTACTTTCCAGTCTATTCCTATGGCACAGGCTTTAGCGGAATCTAGAAACTGTTCCTCGGCCTTTATCATGAAACAAATTAATGGCAATAGCAATGAAGCTGCTAAACAATTTGTGGAGTACTTGAAAAAGTGCAATATTAAATCCGATATACAACCCTATCCTTCTATTGCTTTAGGCGCCGTTGAAATTTCACTCTTTGAAATGGTACAAGCCTATACCATGTTCCCAGGAGCTGGTTATAATGCACAGCCTTTTTTTATCAATAGAATTGAAGATAAAAACGGCAATGTACTTGAAAGCTATTCTCCTCAAAGAAGAAAAGTGATTAAAGAAGAAACGGCCTATTCTGTTGTAAGTATGATGCAAGGCGTGATACAGAAAGGAACGGGAAGAAGTATGTATTCTTATGCTGTTCCAACACAATCAATTGCAGGTAAAACAGGAACCACCAATGACAATAGCGATTTATGGTTTATGGGCTATACTCCACAATTATTAGCAGGCGCTTGGGTGGGATGTGACGACCGTTATATAAGATTCTCAGATAATTATTTTGGGCAAGGTGCACACGCTTCTTTACCTATCTGGGCGAATTTTATGAGTAAGGTAGCCGCAGATCCTGCATGTAATTTAGATGCGAATGCAAGCTTTGAAAGACCATCCAGTATGCTCAACGACTTTAATATAGATTTCATTTCAAAAGATAGTACAGGTTTAGAAGGTATGGATGATATTATTAATACAGAAGATATTAAAGCTGAATCGGATTATACCCTACCCGATGCTGAAATTGCGAGCCCTGTTAAAAATAATCTACCTGTAAAAAATACAGCTCCTAATAAAACTACGCCTCCTATAAAAAATAATTCTAAGGATACTAAATCTAAAGATACAAAGGCCAACAAAGAAGGGTCAAAACCAAAAGCGCTCTTCCCACCAAAGAAGAATTAACGCGTATTTTTCAAGGAATAAAAAATAGAGAAATGGTGGTATAAATTTCTTTGGAAAAAAGCATTTCCATATTGTATCGTAACACGAGGTAATTTAAAACCCAACCCTGCACTAAATCCATTGAACCAATTTTGTTGGTTTTG
>Ga0102814_10003139_pt1 | contig 10860 bp, 8 predicted proteins | sample ColrivemetaGS741_FD_79112 | JGI IMG/M metagenome (GOLD analysis project Ga0102814, IMG submission 79112) | Estuarine microbial communities from the Columbia River estuary - Flood tide ETM metaG S.741 | ecosystem: Environmental > Aquatic > Marine > Intertidal zone > Estuary | place: USA: Columbia... | reverse complement strand
GCCTCATTAGCAAACGTTAAACCTAACATACCTTGTTTTTTTAGGTTTGTTTCATGAATACGTGCAAACGATTTTACTAAAACCGCCGTAACTCCTAAGAAACGAGGTTCCATTGCAGCATGCTCGCGAGAAGATCCTTCACCATAATTATGATCACCTACGACTATCGATTTTATATCATTTGCTTTATAAGCTCTTGCCGTTTCTGGAACAGCCCCATACTCGCCTGTTAATTGATTTTTAACAAAATTGGTTTTTTTATTAAATGCATTAACGGCTCCAATTAAACAATTATTAGAAATATTATCTAGATGACCACGATATCTTAACCATGGACCTGCCATTGATATATGATCTGTTGTACATTTTCCAAATGCTTTGATTAACAATTTTGCCTCAGAAATATCATCACCAATAGGCTCGAAAGGCGTCAATAACTCTAAACGTTCTGAATTTGGATTTACATCAACACTAATTCGGCTTCCATCATCTACTGGCGCTAAATAGCCATTATCATCAACTTCAAAACCTTTTGGAGGCAGCTCCCACCCTGTTGGCTCGTCAAGCATCACTCTCTCACCTTTATCATTTATTAATGAATCTGTCAAGGGATTAAAATCTAATCGTCCTGATATGGCTATGGCTGCCGTTATTTCTGGCGACGCTACAAAGGCATGTGTATTTGGGTTACCATCGGCTCGTTTTGCAAAATTTCTATTGAAAGAATGAACGATACTATTTTTTGGCGCATTCTTGGCATCTTCATACCTAGCCCATTGACCGATACAAGGTCCACAGGCATTCGTAAATATTTTGGCATCTAATTTTTGAAATATGTCTATAATCCCATCGCGCTCTGCAGTATAGCGAACTTGCTCTGAACCCGGATTAATTCCCAAATCAGATTTCATACTTATTCCCTTATCCAATGCTTGTTGTACAACAGATGATGCTCGTGATAAATCTTCATATGAAGAGTTAGTACACGACCCAATTAATCCCCATTCAACTTTTAATGGCCAATCATTAGACTTGGCTTTTTCACTCATATCTGAACCAACTGACGTCGATAAATCTGGAGTAAAAGGTCCATTCAAAGCTGGTCCTAGATCTGATAAATTAATATCTATCACCTGATCAAAATACAATTCAGGATTTTCATAAACCTCCTTATCTCCTGTTAAGTATGTTTTCACATCATTAGCAGCGTCAGCGACATCTGACCTGTCTGTTGCTCTTAAATAACGTTCCATGGAATCATCGTAACCAAAGGTTGATGTGGTCGCTCCTATTTCAGCTCCCATGTTGCAAATAGTCCCTTTTCCAGTACAAGAAATACCTTGTGCTCCAGGACCAAAATATTCAACGACAGCGCCAGTTCCTCCTTTAACAGTCAAAATTTCTGCTACTTTCAATATGACATCTTTCGGAGCAGTCCACCCAGAAAGTTTTCCAGTTAAACGAATACCTATTAATTTTGGAAATTTTAACTCCCACGGCATACCTGCCATAACATCCACTGCATCTGCACCTCCAACTCCAATCGCTATCATTCCTAAACCACCTGCATTAACAGTATGCGAATCGGTACCAATCATCATTCCCCCAGGAAATGCATAATTCTCAAGAACCACTTGATGAATAATTCCAGCTCCTGGTTTCCAAAATCCAATTCCATATTTATTTGAAACAGACTCTAAGAAATTAAAAACTTCATTGCTCGTATTTAAGGCATTTTGAAGATCACTTGTTGCTCCATTTTTAGCCTGAATTAAATGATCGCAATGCACTGTAGTTGGAACAGCAACCCTAGGTTTTCCAGCTTGCATAAACTGTAACAACGCCATTTGGGCTGTTGCATCTTGACATGCGACTCTATCCGGAGCAAAATCAACATAATCTTCACCTCTGGTAAAGGGTTTTGTTGAAATCTCATCCCATAAATGAGTGTAAAGTATTTTTTCTGAAAGTGTTAATGGTTTTCCAACGACCTCACGCGCCTTATCAACGTGATTTGTCATTCGTGAATACACTTTTTTTATCATGTCAATATCGAACGCCATAGGTGTAAATTTTGATGTTTGTTGCTTTTTTTAATCAGGCAAAAATACAAAAAATTACCAAAAATTGGATGATTATATCAATACACTGAGACAAGGTTATGTGTTTTATTAAAAAAGCACAACATGTCGCCTTTTTTTATATAATTCTAATTATTAAGATACAAAATAGATAAAGTAATAATGGAACGCTAAAACAAACTTTTAATAATGCCTTCATCAGAAATACCTTCGGCTTCAGCTTTATAATTTTTGATAATTCTATGCCGTAAAATACCATTGGCAACCGCTTGAACATTGTCTATGTCTGGAGAGAATTTTCCTTGGATGGCAGCGTGAGTTTTTGCTGCTAAAATTAAATTTTGTGATGCTCTTGGCCCTGCTCCCCAATCAATAAATTGTTTTACTAAACTCGGAGCGGAATCATTATTCGGTCGTGTTTTAGCAACCAACTTAACAGCATATTCAATGACATTATCAGCAACAGGTATGCGTCTTATCGTCTGTTGAAACGCTGATATTTCTGACGCCGTGAACAAAGAGTTGATTTCTATTTTACTATCTGAAGTGGTTGCTTTTACAACATCTATCTCTTCTTGAAAAGAAGGGTACTCTAAGTTTATAGCGAACATAAATCTATCTAATTGCGCTTCTGGCAACGGATAGGTACCTTCTTGCTCAATCGGATTTTGAGTCGCTAAAACAAAATAAGGAAGATCTAGTTTATAATGATGACCAGCGATTGTTACCGCTTGCTCTTGCATTGCCTCTAGTAATGCAGCTTGTGTTTTTGGTGGCGTTCTGTTTATTTCATCAGCTAAAATAATGTTTGCAAAAATAGGGCCCTTAATGAATTTAAACTGTCGATTTTCATCTAAAATCTCACTCCCCAAAATATCACTTGGCATCAAATCTGGTGTAAACTGAATGCGTTTAAAGTCTAATCCTAAAGCACTGGCAATTGTATTTACCATTAATGTTTTCGCCAAACCAGGAACACCAATTAGGAGCGCATGCCCTCCTGAAAAAATTGATATTAAAATTTGATTTACCACATCATCTTGACCAATAATGACTTTGGCTATCTCGGATTTCAGTTCTTTATATTTTGTAACAAAGCCTTGAATTGCAACGACATCAGACATAAATTTTAGTTTTCTTGTTTTAACCAATTACTTTTAAAATCACAAGATTTTTGCTCATTAGCAATACTAATAAAGGTTTCCAAAATTTTACTTTCTTGCCATTTCTCAATTTCTTTCAATTGCTTTTCTTGAAGTGCCAGGTCTTTAATTTTGAGATAATCCTTTGCAAACTCAGCCTGATGCTCCTCTTTTCTCTCAGTTACTGTAAGTATTTTGAACATGACAGGGTTTTCACGGTCCTCATCTTGGTAGACAACACTGACGTCACCATCACTTAGGTTTTGAAGTTGTGTATACAATTCAGTATCCATTTTTGTGAGCTCAAAACTATAATCTTGTGTCTCTGGATTACGTAACTGTCCACCATCATATTTTGTTTCATCCTGATCACTGATTTCCAAAGCTGCGTCAGCAAAACTAATATCTCCATCAATAATTCTTTGTCTAGTATTTTCTAATTTTGCTTTTGCCAATTTAATATTGTCATCAGTAATTTTTGGTCTCAATAATATGTGTTGCACATCATATTCTTGTCCTCTTATCTTTTCAAGACGAATGATATGATAACCAAAAATAGTTTTGAAAGGTTCAGAAACTTCCCCCTCCTGAAGTGTAAAGGCCACCTCTCTAAATTCCTTTACCATTTCTGGTCGAGTTCTATTTAACGTATATCTACCTCCAGTTCTTTTAGATGCCTCATCATCTGAGTATAAAACTGCTTTCGTTGTAAAACTTGCACCATTATCAAGGACATCTGATCTAAATTCATTCAAACGATTAATAACTTTTTGCTTTTCATCGTCTGTAGTGTCAGGAATTACCACTATTTGAGCAACTCGCAGTTCAGTTCCAAATATTGGTCGTTCTTCCTCAGGAATGCTATTAAAAAACTGTCTTACTTCCTCAGGTGTTACTTCAATCTCTCCAGTAATCTCGTCTTGCATTATCTTTACCATTTGACCGTTTTTATTGACATCATAAAACATATCTCTCAATTCTTGTTCGGTCCCTTTTTTATAAAATTTAACTAACTTATCCATTGAGCCAATTTGTTGACTAAAGGCATTGATTTGTTGATCGACTCTTGAACGTATTTCTGCCTCATTTACAACCAAACTATCCTGTACGGAGTGATGCATATATAATTTATCTTCCAAAAGCTTTCCAAACATCTCACAGCGGGTGGGCATATCTTCAGCAGACACGCCTCCTTGTTGAAGCATTTCAAACTCTCTACTAATATCTGATTCTAAAACAACATAATCACCAACAACAGCGGCAACACCATCGATTTTAAAGCGCTTTGAAGTGTCAATAACTTCTTTTGAATCAGTGGAGACAACATCTTTGTTTTCTTCTATTATTTCTTGTGCTGAAATGGTACCAGTCATAAAAATCGAGACCAATACAGCCCGATACACTGGTTTAATTAAATATTTCAAATTGTTTATTTTTAATTGCATCCTTGGTAATATCCTTTTCTAATTGTTTAATAAATTCTAGCTTTCTTTTGTTTATTACGATTTGTCTGATTGTTGGCATTACATATTCTATGGGCGCCAACTGATTCCGTAATAACACATCAGTAATTTGCATCAAATATAGTCCTAAAGAGTCTTTGAGTTCTATAAAATTAGGTTTTTTTAACAATTCTTGTTTGTTTTGATTACCTAGTATCCTAATTTTCTCAATGACTCGATCGTAGCGAATCCACATTGAATCGTTCAACGTGTATGATTTAAATTGTATTGAAATGGAATCTAAAATTCGTTTATCTTCATCATTGAACCTCTTAAAACGTTTTCTAATATCTTCTAAATTAATGCTGTTTTCATTGATATTAAGATATCTTAATTTTAACAAGTCCTCATTGAGTTTAAAAATTTCTCTATTTGACTGATACACCTCGAGTGCTTGATTTAAACTCACTGTGGTGTCCATACTTTGATTCACTAGAGCTTCCTGATATGCCTTAGTAAATAAATCTGTTTTGTATTGCTCAACAAGACTACCAAATTCCTTTTGTTTAGCCTCAGTTAAATTAATTTTGGCCTTTGATAATAATAATTGCTGACTGGCCCACTTATTTATAAAATTATTGACAATAATAGCACTATCTGCCTCAGAAACATTGTCTAAGCCTAAATTTTTCAAACTACTTTCATAGAGAAATAAGTTATTGACTCTAGCTACTGGCGTACCTCCGTCTTGTCTTTCAAATAATTCGCAAGAGCTTATTAAGACACAAATGGCTATTATTAAATAAACGTTTTTAATCACCTAATTATTTAGTTGTTGTTTGGTCCTTTTTAGAACTTCTTTGTTTACGTACACTTTATATTTTTTGGACAAAACTTCCATCCAATTCTTTTCATAAATTATTTGGTAATCAGAGATGACTAATCCTTTGGCATCTTCGAAGGTTTTAATTGACTCTGGCAACACCTCGGTCACCATGACGATATGATACGCTTTATTCCATTTATAAATATCGGATAAACCCATCTTCATGAGAAAATCTTCTGGAATAATGTTGGTGTTTTTTGATAACATTCCTGTTGTCACTAAAATGTTTTGGTCACTAATATTAATTTGTTGTTTAATTTCTTCCACTGTCTTGTTTTCAATTAACAGTTTTTTTGCCTTTTTAATGAACTCCTTTTTGGGAGATGTTACAAGAATCGCTTTAACTTTTTCAGGATTTAAATAGTCCTTTTTATTGGACTCATAAAAGGCATGAAGTGCGGCGGTATCGCTTTTCACAGCATTCCAAACTTTGTCTTCCATTAAATCAAATAATAATAAACCTTCCCGATATTCATTTAAGATATTAGCAAAATCTACATTTACAAATTCTAAATTCTCTTCGTGGTATTTAAGTACCTCAGAATTGACAAAATTCTCGTACTGGGTTGTTACAAAATCTGTTACCGATTGTCGCACTTTTAAGCCTCTTTTTGAGTTATTTAAATAATTATAAAAATCAGAATATACCAATTGTTTATTACCAATTACTACGAATTGTTTACTCCCTTCAAAAGATTCGGATAACGTCCAAGTATTTTTAAAAAATTCTTCGTCAAAAAACTCTAAAAAATTTGGTAACACAACTGCTGCTTCCGGAACCTTGTAGTTCTGTCTTAATTTTTTACTCATAGCAGAACTAATTAATTTTGAGCGTGAATCTCTCTTTACCTGTTGCTCGAGATCAGACTTTAATTGCTCATAAGACGCTAGAGGCGTTTTGTTGTATAGTTTTACGATGTGCCATCCGTAACTAGTTTTAAAGGGAATTGAAATGTCACCATTGTTTTGCAAACTAAACGCTACTTTCTCAAACTCAGCAGAGGCTAATTGACCTGTTTTAAAGGATTTTAATTTACCTCCCATCTTAGCCGAGCTTTTGTCCTCTGAAAATTGTTGCGCTAGTGATTCAAATTTTTGACCCTGCTGTAGCATTTTATAGAGTTCGTTAATTCTAACTTCTGCCTTAGCTAAACTATCATTTTCGTTTAAGGAAATCATGATATGTCCTACGGTAACCTCTCCTTGAGATTTGCGCTTATCTAACACTTTTACAACATGATATCCATATTGGGTTCTGAAAGGATCTGAAATCTCTCCAACGCCAGTGTTATAAGCAGCACTTTCAAAATCGTAAACCATCTTAAAACTTGAAAAATATCCTAAATCTTCCACAAAAACTGTGTTGCCATTATGAACTGAAGTTTTAACACTTTCAAAACCTTGCTTAAAAAATCGCTCTTTGAAATTCAATATTTTTTTATAGTAAGCAGTCGTATCTTTTTCATACTCTTCTATCCTAACTAAAATGTGTTGAGCTTTAATTTCATAAGACATTCTGTCATAAGCTTCTTTAATCAATGCTTCTGTAACGTTACTTTCTGTTAAATATTTTTTACTCAGTTGCTTTTGATATCCTTTTAACTCTTTAAGGTAAGACGGCTTTTTATCTAATCCAAGAGATTTTGCCTCTTGGAGTTTGAGTTTATAGTTGACAAAAAGATTTAAATACGCATCAATATCCTTTTGAGATTCATCTTGAACAATCTCTAAATTTTTATTGTAAACTCGGATAAATTCTTGAGCGAGGATCGGTTCATCACCAACAGAAAATAAAACATCATCATTACTAATCTGACTAAAAACAGTCATATGTGCAGAAACAAGTAACAACCATAAAAACGAAAATTTATTCATTTGTATACATTTTAAAACCAAGCAAAAATAGTAATAATAACCTATAATGCAAGTTGTAAAATATGACAATAATTTCAGGACTTAGGATGTAGTAAATTGATTAGAAAATTCTCACAAACAAAAAACATTTCTCAAAATAAGTTTATCCAATTTATACGCAATCTGGTTTACAATAACCATTAAATCTTTTATCTTTGGCACATGGGATTAACTAACAACGATATCTTCAAAAAACTTAGAGTTGCGCACAAACTCCGTGATGATGATATCATAAAAATTTGTGCATTAAAAGATTTTAAAATTTCAAAAAGTGAATTAGGTGCAATTTTTAGAAATGAAAACCATCCTAAATATATGGAGTGTGGGGATCAATTTTTACGAAATTTTTTAGATGGCTTAATTATACATTTACGCGGACCGCTTCCAAAGAATAATTCTACCAAGATTCAAACTAAAAATTTCTCAAAATCTTAATATTGAGTCAGGTAAAAAATAGAACGTTTAAAAAAAACACTCATTACCTAAGCGTAATAATCTAAATTAAAATGAAAATTAAAGTTGCAGTTGTCCAAGATAGTCCTGTTTTTTTTGATAAAGAAGCTACCTTTAAAAAAATTGAAACCATATGTATTAACAATGCTTCAAAAGGTTGTCAGTTAATTGTGTTTCCCGAGTCATTTATTCCTGGCTATCCACGAGGACTCTCTTTTGGTGCGACTATCGGTGAACGAACAGAGACTGGGAGACAACAATTTGCTGATTACTACAATCATAGTTTTGATTTAAAAAGTAATGATTTGGTAAGATTAGAAATACTTTGTAGAGAGCAAAATATTTTTCTTGTTATTGGAGTTACTGAAAAACAAGAAGTAAGTGGCAGTTTGTTTTGTTCTATGCTTTTTATTTCACCATCAAACGGTTTATTAGGAGTACATCGTAAATTAAAACCTACAGGCTCTGAAAGAATTATATGGTCAGAGGGTGATGCAAAAGATTTAGTTACTTTTAACACTAAAATTGGCAAACTTGGAGGACTTATTTGTTGGGAAAATTACATGCCATTGGCACGTATGAGTATGTATCTTAAAGGGGTTGAAATTTATATTGCCCCAACAGCTGATTCTCGAAAACAGTGGACCGCAACTATGCAACAAATAGCCATGGAAGGGCGATGTTTTGTGTTAGGTTGCAATCAATATATGACAACAGCATTATATCCTGATAAATATAGGAAAGAAGTTTCGCATCTCGATGAAAACTTTTGTCCCGGGGGTAGTGTTATAGTTTCTCCACAAGGTACTATTCTTGAAGGACCTCTTTTCAATAAATCTGGAGTTCTGGTCACCGAATTAGACTTGGAAGAGATTAAGAAAAACAAACTAGATTTTGATGTTATAGGTCATTACAGCCGAGATGATATTTTTAAATTTGAAGTAATTAATCAACCTGAAATTAAAAATAACAACTAAAAGACACATACAGTTATTAGTCTCATTTGCAGAATTTTAATGTTTTATTTATTTTTGAAAAAAAATATGATTTGGTCCTTGATAAAATAAATAAATCTTTTGGTGTCTTATTCCTACTGATTCTTTTGATTGAGGTAATTTCAAGTAAAAGTGAGGATTTCAGTAAACTTCACACAGTAGCTATGCCTCTGCTATTGGCGTATCTTTTTTTATTTTTTTACTTGCGTCGACATGGAACATCTAAAACATCTAAAATATTTTTATTTTCTGCCCTGGGGTGTGCATTTACGGGAGATATATTATTGTCTAAAGAGTTGACTATTTTTGACAGCGAAAACAGTCTTGGTTATCTAAGTCATGCATTGGCACATGCCTTATTAGTGATATTGTTTTACAATGGCAGAAATAAAAAAAACAATGGATATCAATTTCTCTTACCACTAGTGATAATTGCTGGTCTTTTTATGTTTTTCAATTATAAATATCAGTATAAAGAAACTTATAACCTTTTTTCTTTTGTGCAATTGGTTTTGATATTAACAATGATTTATTTTTCTTTTTTAAGAAAAAACAATGTCCCAAAAGAGAGTTACAAATTTATTTTAATAGGTTCAGTGTTATTATTCATCTCTTTTATATTTGTAAATTTTCAACCATCACTTCAATTTGAAGCTCACGATTTTATCATGATACCATATGCAACAGCATTTTTATGTTTCGTTATCGGCATTATAAAAGACAAGCAGACCTCATTTAATTATTAAAGATATTGTCATTTATCAACTTAAATAGGTCTATTGCAATTTAAAATAATATTGTTTTTTTTTCAAAAAAAAATTAATTTGCATAAAAAAACATTTGACAAGTTTTACCAGGAAAAAAAAATTGAACTTTAGTGAATTTGATATATCATTTTCACTTCTCTATTTTGTGATTTTTATCATTGAATTACTCGCCCATCCTATGAAAGGCTTAAGTAATTTACACTTTGTTGCAAAACCACTCTTAATTATTTCTTTACTCTATTATCTTTATACCAAGCGTTTTGAGATAAAAATGAATTCCCGCCGTCTTTTGTTTTGGGCACTATCCATTTCCTTAATTGGTGATACCTTAATTTTATTCGAAACAATTTCTAATAATAATATGCTTTTTATTTTTGGCGTGTTAGCTTTTATGGTAGTTCTAATCCTTTATTCCATTATTTTTCTTCAAAAAAGAAATAATAATTTACGATCATTTAAATTTTTATTTACCTTAATGATGTATACCATAATATTATTTTCCGTTTTGTGGAGATCACTTGACCATATGCTAATACCCGTAATGTTATATGCTTTAGTTATATTGATGATGAATTATATTGCCTCTTTAAGATCTTTTAATGTGCCAAAACTGAGTTTTAATTTTGTGCTTATTGGTACCTTGTTAATGTTAATTTCAAATACTTTAGTTGTCATAAACAAATTCTATTTTCCACTATCATGGAGTCATGTATTAATTATGTCGACCTATGGACTGGCCCAATATTTCATTATTTTTGGTGTTTTAAAACAAAACAATACTGTCTATAACAAATTTAATATTTAGTAATTTTTATCATTTATTGTTACATGTTTACTAAGCGTCACTGTGTGCTCTGTGCTCTACAAATGATAAAATTCACAAAAAGAACTCATTTTACAGAATGAATAAAATAAAAAAAGACACTTATATTTGACTCAGTATTTAATTAAAATAACAATGATAACAAGGCTATCAACTTTCGTAATCTTACTTTTAAGTTTACCAATTTATGCTCAAAATAATAATCCTCTTGCTGACTTAGATATAAAGACCTCTTTTTACCAAGCCATAGCAAATGACATTTGGAATTATGCAGAAATGGGATATCAAGAACTTAAAAGTAGTGAAAGATTAAAACGTGTACTTTACGATGAAAATTTCACAATAAGTTCGGGGGTC
>Ga0102814_10003138_pt1 | contig 10861 bp, 10 predicted proteins | sample ColrivemetaGS741_FD_79112 | JGI IMG/M metagenome (GOLD analysis project Ga0102814, IMG submission 79112) | Estuarine microbial communities from the Columbia River estuary - Flood tide ETM metaG S.741 | ecosystem: Environmental > Aquatic > Marine > Intertidal zone > Estuary | place: USA... | reverse complement strand
TTATATGGGTATGACATTGATTTGATGTCATCTATTAAGTCTGTTATCTTTGTGTATTTAACTTGAGAATCAGATGCTGACGTTGTTAATATAGTACTACCATCTGTAACCATGTCTTCATGTAGTGTAAGTGTGAATGTATAAGTGATATCAGATCCACCTTTATACATATAGATTGGTGACATACGGTTTAATACTGCTTGTGGATTAAACATTGGATTGTAGCTGTATGCTAGTTCCTCTGGTATAACTTTATTTATTATGATAGATTTTTCTACAGGTTCTGTACCAAGAATTGCTGTTTGATATGGTATGAATGTAAATAGTATTGATTGAAACGGATCTGCCATATTATTCACCTACCCCTGAAAATACTGAGAAGTTTTCTATGTATTTCTCTAATAGAGTTCTTAGTCCTACATTCATTGTACATAGCTCTACTGAATACCCAGGGCGCATCTCACAAATTAAAAATCCACCTAGTATATCTTCAAATATTCTTTTCTGTGTATTATCCATAAACTGAAAATCATAATAGTAGTCTCGTTGAACGTAGTCGCTGGGATAACCACTACCATATTTTAAGTCATAAACACCTTTCATCTGTCTTTCAGTTGGATCACTACCAAATACTTTTTTGTGTGCCCATTGAAATCTAGGTGGTGGTACTAGGTATTTGTTTACTAATGCATCTATAGTTTCTAATAAATCACGCATATTATTTACTGCATCTCTATATGACATAGAACCTAACATACTTATTATATGATAGTATTCTCTTAGTACAATCATTAGTTCCACAACATATGGGTGTAGATTGTCTGTTTGGAATCCATTATCGAAGTGACCACTGTACTCTGTGTAGTGATACCCAATATCCCATAGGAATGATCCATAATCTTTTTTTTCTTCATCAGTTGTATTTGGTGTTAAATACCAATCGGCTAAGTTACCATAGAACTGATCTGAGTTTGGGTCTATCTTTGCACCACCAGCTGTAACAATTGGGTATTCATCATTTTTTCTGTACTGATAGTCCATTGATTGCATCATGTTATCACTAACTGATACTTGCCATAGTGTAGCTAGCTTTTGTTTTACAACATCATACTGTCCAATGAAATAATCATCTACTATGTTGTCTTGATAAAAGTCTGCAATAGATACACCATTTGGTAAGGCACTTTCATCAACAAGAAGATCCGCACCATATGAATCTGATATTACAGTGTTGTCTAACTCATTTAAGACATAGGTCTCTGAGTTATCTACAAGCTCATGAAATGTAAAGGTTATACTAATTGTTGCCATTTTGTATCTACCATTAACGAATGGTTTTTTATATTGTACACTGGTTTCGATATGACCTTTACCAGCAAACTGAGTACCCATTTGTAAATAAACAGAGGGTTCTTGAATAACATCATTTACCTTATTTTTTGGTTTACTCATTTGTTTTAATTTATCTACAAAGGCATATACATTTCCATATACGCCTTTTACATCATCATGTATGTCTATAGAGAAAGATATCTTTTTCTCGCCTCCACCAGTATAAAAGCTTAGTGGGTGAACAAGACCAAATATTTCTCTTTTGACAATGTTTGGTGAATATGATTCTTGCATTGCCTCTGGGATAAGTGGTACTTTTATGTAAGCTACATTATTCTCTTGTAGTAACATAGCATGGTTTGTATTCCCTGATGATTGTCCAACTGCAGCCATGTCTAATAGTAACAATTCATTAACTGTAGTTAATACATTGAATCCTTCATTTAAAGCCATGAAGGTTTGATTTGAAGACCAGGGTTTTGTTAGTCTTTGTTCATACATTTAGTTCACCTCTAATCGAATACTAGTTTTGCTTTTGTTTCATTTATAGTATTTCCCATTAGGAACATCTCTCTATTTCTAGAATATTGAGAATCTAATACTCCTGCTAGGATTTCTGTTTGTTGATTAATCGCGTCTACCATTGGATCACCTGTTAAGAATGAAGCACCTGATGCAGCTCTCGCTGAGGCTCTTCTTTCATTATCTAATGATTCCATCATAGATGCGCGTTCTTTTTTAAGTTTACTCTTTTGGACAAGTCCAGTACCTAAGCCAATAGCTCCACCAACTACAGCACCGATACCAGCACCTATAGCAGTACCAACAATTGGGACTATTGAACCTATTGCTGCTCCGGCTAATGCTCCACCACCGGCCATACCAGCCATGTTCCAGTTAGCTCTGTTGTTTGCTTGCTTGTTACTTAGATTAGTGTCCATCATGTTTTTCTTCATTCTGTTAGATTGCCATAATGCAAGCCCTCCACCAGCTAAGGCTCCGGCTCCGGCAATACCTAATGCTGCTGCACCAGTTGTACCGAACGCACCAGTTAATCCACTGATACCTCCACCAGCTGCTGGTCCAAACAACGATGTTTGTCCTGCTAGTTGTCCTGCTCCACCTGCTGCACCTTTTCCGAAGAACTTAAGAAGTCCACTAAAACCTTTTCCTAGTAGTCCATTTTGCATTGAGCTTTGTAGAATAAGTACTCCAAGTTCTGCGACCATTGTTTTAGTTAAGCCTTCAATACCATACAATCCAATATCCTGGAAGAACTTACCAACGGTTTGTGTTGCTTTCCATGAGTCTCTCCAGTTAGTGAATTGGTCAACGATTGCTACATTTAAACCAGCAATCTCATCTTTCATTGATGTATTGATGTCTATTAATTTGTTCTGTAGTTTATCATCGTAGGCTTCAAGATTTCCACCATTTGTAACGATGTTCATTATATCATCATCAGATAAACCGAATGAGCCACCGATACGTTGCATATACTCAGCTCTGACATAGTGATCATCAATATTATCAAATGTGTCTTTGATACCCTTGAATAGATCCATAGTAGCACCAGCATAATCTTGGCTAGTCATCTTTTGTTGGAACTCACCAGTGTCAAAGTTTTGGATCATTGCTCCACCTTGATAAAGATTTGCCATCTCTTCCATTGTACCGAACTGTGAAGTCTTCGCCAGCGCAGTTAAGAAGTTTGTAGATGTTAGCCCTATGTTTGCTGTTAGTGCTGCAGCTCTCATTAAACTTTCATTTGCATTCATCTGAGCATTCATGTTACTTCTTGATATAAAGTTGTTTGAAGCCATCATGTCTGTTACTGCACCTGATAGCATACCTATACTTATACCAAACGTATTTGAGAATGCATTTAGTCTGTTACCCATTGCTGTAACGAATCTTTCAGTTTTCTCACCAAAGATACGATAACTTTGTTGGAACGCTGTTGATAATTCCGCAGGGAAACTACCTAACGTTTTTGAAAGTTGCATGACAGCAGTTGACACACCATTGACATCGTCCATAGGTATATCTTTCCAACCATCAGATAATAGTTTTTCTTGTGTAGCAATTAAATCTTTTACATTGTGAACATTTTGATTTACTTCTTTGTTCATTTCTCGGGTAGATTTATAAGCTGCATCATATAACTTAGAATAGTTTTCCCATGTTATATTTGAATCAAGCTGCATTTTATGTGAGATCTCATAGATCTCTTTGTTTGTAGCTAAAGCATTCATTAAATGCTTGTTACCCATTTTAAGATACTTATTTATGTTACCTTGTAGTTTAAGTCTGTCTTCCTCAGCTACTGCTAATTCAGCAGTAAGTTCTATTTCTTTCTCTAATGCTTTTAGTGTAGCTGCGTTGGTGTTACCAGCTTCTTTTAGTTTTCTCTGAATCAGTTTTAGATAGTGGTAACGGTCTTTTTCAGTTTTAACTATCTTCTTCATTTTCTTCAGAGCATCATCTAACTGCTTAATGTCTAAGCTTTCAAGCGTCTGCGAAAGTGAGAGTGCATGCTTGTGAGCTGCTTTACCTTTTTCATCTAATGCACCAAAGATCTTTGATAATCTTTGCTGTTCTCTGACGTCTAGGTCTTTATTTTGTTTTAATCTTTTATCATCTGGTTTTGCTGTTGGCATTCTTGTCACCTCTTACCTTAAGGATTATTTGTTAACTGCGTCATTTTCTAGTACAACTTGTTTCTTTAACAATATATACCATTGACGTAACTCGAAGATTGTCATTTTATCTGAGTCTTCTTTAGTAATCTTACCATGATAAGATAACAGGAACTGTAACTCCATGAGATCAAGCACTTCTGCTTCTCTCATTTTATAGAATGCTTCTTTAATAGCTGGATCGAGTTTGTTAAGAACGTCAAACCCAACTCTGTATAATTCAATAATGCTAACGAAACATATCGGCGTTAAGGCCTATACCTCCAGGATACTCGATTTTGCAACTTTCACAAGGTACAAGGAATGTAGTATCTAAACCAAACTTGATTGTTAATCCTTCTGCTATTTGTATAACATACTTACCAGGAATCTGCTCAAGCCACAAAACTAGCTCTGAGATTGATTTTCTTACACCATTAATACTTTTTACTTTAGCTGCTGCTAAAAGCAAGTATGCATATGAATCTGGTAGGTTACGTTTCGTTTTATATGTATCTATCTCTTCAAATGTGCGAGCGGTAGGTATTCTAGCCTCTAACACAGTTTTCTCTTCATCATCTAATGTAAGTGTTTTCTCTAAAGTTTCAACAGTTAAATAGGTTGTTTCAAAGTTATCATAACTTAATGTATGATCTTGAATGTGAGAGCAGAAAGGGCATCTCATAGTTTGCATAACCTCATTACCAAATGTTAATACTCTAGTCTTATGTAGAATATATTGTTTATCCTCATCACACATCGTGTCAGGATCAACCTCTGGTGTTGTTACTTTTTTGATTACAGCGTCTATTGATGCTGTTGATAGTGAACTGTAGATTGTTGAAATCTCTACACCTCTCATACCTCTTACTGATACTTCTGCCGGTACTTTAAGTAGCCCAGCTGAAGGTAGTTTTACTTTATCGACATTGTCCATAATACTCTCCTTATACTTGTAAACGTTTTGTTTACTTCTCTATTAATAATAGTTTAGTGCATCACTATTATGCTTTACTACATCATAGTGTGTTGTTTGATGTATTAAAATGAAAACAGCTCGAGTCTGTTAAGTAACAGTTTCTCGAGCTGCGAGTGTTTTGATTTTAAACTTAACTGTACTTAACTATTAATATTTCTCGTAGCTTGGTGCAAATGATTGTTGAGGATCGATTTGAATAGTGAATGATATTTGTTTCATTTCACCTTGTGATGCATCTAGTTCCCCTAGATCTAATTCAGAGATCCATAATCCTTGCAGTCTCCACTCACGAATGAATTGGCTGTTTGCCGCATATTCACGAATAGTTCCAGCTTTTTTGTATTCAGCTGAATTACCAATTACACCAGTTTCCCAGTCGTATGTTGATTGATACCACGCTAATACAGCGTCTAATTCTAATTGGCTAAGTGTGTCCCAGATCGTAACCTGTCCACCTTCCCAGCTTGCAACACCAGCATACTTTTTAGCATCGTTCCCGTGTCTTAATTCTAATACATTTAGTTGTAGTCTAGGTAAGAATGCTTTTTGAACTACTAGATCTAATGAAGATCCCTCTAAACCATCGATAGATAGTATAAAGTTGTTCGTACGTCTTACGTCACCTAAGTTACCTGTTAAGTTGTGAACGCTTGTAATGTCACTCATTATAATACACCTCCACTAGTTTGTACATCGAACTGACTGTTAGTTTCTCTAATCACTACATTGAATGTAATGTTTTCTACCACGCTTATAGGCATGAAGTTTACTGATACCTTAAGGATTCCATCAATAACATCTTGCTCAGTCATTGTAAGTCCTTCACCACATGCTACTTGGAATGATGTGATACCTTCAGATTCTAACATATTTTGTAAGAACGATCTAAGTTTCATTGTTACTGAAGTCCAAGTCTTTTGGTTGTTAGGTAGATGCTCAGTTGATAACGCAACTTGATATAGGAATCTTTTGATAACTAAAGCTGTTGTAGTTACATGAGATCTTTCTAATGTACCTTCACCACTATATTGTGTATTCTGTGATACGAACAGTGGTCCGATACCAACGCGAGATACTAATACATTGATGTTTGCTGCTTGGAATAATTCTTTTTCTACTGTTGATAAGTTTCTGCTTAATGATAAGAACTCTGTGACCTTACCATTTCTTTCACCAGCTACTGGTAGCCAAGGTGAGCTTGTTCTTAACAGTTCTGCTTTTTTAGCTAATGCAGCTAATGAAGCAGGGATCCCTTCAAAGTTGATACTACCTTCTGTAGTAACTAATGCTGAAGTGAATCTTGGTGCAAACTCAAGATAACCCGCATTGATGAATAACTCAATCTTAGGTGATGAGTTTGTTACTGCTGGAATACTTGATGAGTCTGTGTCTGGTGCTAGGTCTAAGAATAGTTGAGCGTCTAACCCAACGTCTCCACCTGTACCTGCGATGATCACAGTCATTGCATCTTCTAAGTTTCCGGCTTCAATGTAGGCATAAGGCATACATATCATTCTATATTGTAGAATATCTATGTCGTCTACGTTACCTGCATCTGTTGCACTGAATGTTCCTAGTGATACTACAGGATAAGCCAATACGCTTACACCTGCACTTAGTAAATACTCAAGCGCATATAGTTCTTTAGCTGCAGCTACGAATGGATCATATGGAGTCAGTACTACTGTGTCCGCTGTCCATGCAGTGTCAGTTGCAGTATATAAAGTGTTGTTAGCTGTGTTGTAGTGTGTATCACCAATAACTGATACACCTGATGGTGCTATAGCTGATACTGCGTCAATTGCTACTCCAGCATCCCATGCTCCACTAGTTGCTGTGAATAATAATTCTGCTACAGGATCTACCCATTGATCATCATCTGCAGGTAGTACTGGATTATCGAAAGCTGCTTCGAAGGTAGTCCAGTCATAAGCATCAATTCTGATTACTTCGCCCCTAGCTGTCAGTGCTGGGACTGCGTTCTTTAGTACAACCAGTGTTAAAGCTTCATCATTCTTAAATGGAACTGCACGTTGAGTTTGTACATTAATTTTAATTGCCATTTACATTACCTCTCTTTATGTTAATTTCTTAAATAGATCATTTAGGTTTAGATCTTTTATGATACCTTGTTTTATTAATGCAGAAGCATTTGGTGGAAGTTTATTTCCTGATACTAAATCTAGGTTCGCCATCTTAAAGAACGCTTTGATGAAGTCTAGATCTTTTACCGTTTCTGCTTCTGTTAAATAACTGATATTCATTAGTTTTATAAAACTAGACAAAGACTTTGAACTTTCTAACTTTATCTGTTTTCTAGCTTGCTTTCTAAGTTTTGCTAGTTTGTCTCTGTAATATTCATTTATAACTTTTACTTGGCCGTCTTTGTAAGCTTCTAATACATAAGCTGGAGCTTTTCTTGAGTGCTCTAACTTGTGTAACTCTTTGTAGTATTTCTCTCTATCAAATACTGAATCAATTTTTACATTCATGTGTTAGCTCCTTTATAAGTCATCTGGATCAGACCCACCGACATCTAGTGTAGCATCTACAGAAACTAATTCAATAGCTGGAGTACCTTTGAAGTTGATGATCTTTGCACCTTTAACATCATACGTTAATGCATAATGATAGATGCGGTCTCCTTCATCAAATGTACTGTTGTCTACTGGTCCTGCGTCATACTCAATGTCATATGATTCAACATAGTCTTTACCTGATTCTTTGTCATTTTGCGATACTGTTAAGTACTGATCTAAACTCAGTGCATGTAACAGCTGCTCCGTTAAGTCTTCTCTATCTTCAGGTGTCTTCGAATAGATATCAATTTGATAAGGCAGGTTTACTACTAACCATCTTGCCATCGTTTTTTCGTGTGTCACTGCATCTTCAAACACAGGGATACCACGTTTACGAGCGGCGAAGTTTTGGTTTGGTTGAACTGAGAATCCGCCAGGTCTATAAATAGATACGAGTGGAAACTGCAGTGCCTTTTTAAATGGATTGGTGTCGACTAGGTTGTAAGCTACGTTGTATACCAATGAGGTCTCTGCGAAGATAGTATTTGAATACCATGCTTTGATCTTGTTTGTAAATGCGATGTCAAAGTCTTTTAGCATATGATAATCCTATACGATATCCATAACATATTGAATCAGATAAGATATAAGCATAATTACTTCTTCGTAATCTTCTGGTATGTTAGAGATGTTATCAAAGAGTGGTCCTTTGTCCCCTACTTTATATGATACAGCTTTCTGTGATTTGTTGAACCCAAACCCATAGCTCGTACCATTATGTTCCACGTTAACAATTACGTGGAATACTAGTAGTTTATGTCGTTGATCTTTAGGTACCTTATATATATTCTTTTGAGAATATACTTCGAATACATCAAAACCTTCGAGTTTAATTACAGATAGCTTGTCTGTAAGTTCACGGCCGAACTTAAGCGCTCTCTTGTAAGATTGGAAAGTGGGATAAATTGCTTCTGCTAATATCTTTAGGTCTACTAATATGTTAGACATATTTTCTGCTGCCTCTAAGATCATGTCTTCTACGGCTGCATAGTCTTCTAAATCTGTCTTTGTGATAACGTCTTTGAATACGTTAGCATCTGATTCTGTAATCAGGTTATTCTCGCGTAGTGATTTTACTAGACTAAATAAGTCTGTTCTAGTGTTTCCCATGTGTTCACCTTCTGTCTTTCTTTTAGTAAATAACACACTGTGCATAACTGTAATCTGTGTTGTTATTTATGTAAATAGCACAGTTCTTTACTTACATAAATAAGTATGTCCCCCAGACCCCGAAGGGTCCAGGAGGAAATACGAATTGTTAGTGTTTAATACTTATTAATACTACTTATTGTACTGAAGGGATACTAGGTGCGTAAGCATCAGTTCCGATAGTTCCTAAGTTAGTATCAGTACCATCTTTAGATACTAAGTACATTGGCATAGCCATTGGTTCATTAATGATTCTACCTTTAACGAAGTAATCTGCGTTAGTTACTAATTTACCATATGACATTGTGAATGCTCTACGGATAACGAAGTCATCTAACGTAACTGGAGTAGTCGCAACTACAGGAATGTATGGAGCGAAGATGATTCCAGCATCAAGATTGTCTTGATCATTTTTGTATAATACTAACCAGTCGTCAGCATCTAAATCAGGAATAGCAATAACTTTCATGTTGCTTCCAAGTTTACCGATTACAGTTGGTCCACCTAATTGGCTTCCGAACTCTGCACCTTTGTATCCAGGAAGAGTCTCAACGATAGTTTGTGCGTTTAATCCTACTACTAAGATGTTACCACGAACACGTTTTGAGATTCCGAAGATATGGTTTGAAGCAGCGATTACTGCATCTTGGAATGATAGTTTATGCATTTCGTACATACCATTAGCAACACCAGCTGCTTTGTTCCATACGATTTGTGCAGGAGCACTTCTCATGATTTCGAATACGAAGTCTAAGTCAGTCTCACGTTTTAATTCAAACATTGCAGCTTCAGCAAGTTTATCTTCTAATTTAACACCGAACTGTGCTTCGAAACCGAAACCAGCTTGGAATGAGTAGTTAGCTTTGATAGTACGAGGTTTAGCAGTAATGTCTCTTGAATCGATGTTTGCATTGATTTCAGGTACTTCAGTAGGAGCATATTTGTTATCATAAGCATAAGCTAAGATTCCATCTTCTCTACCACTTGGTGCCCAACCATCTGCAGTTGCAGCGAATGTCATAGTTACTTGAACTGTTGAAGCTCCAGCAGTTACAACACCATTAGTGATTGCTACTGTAGTTCCAGCACCATCAACAAATGATCCAGTGAATGCAGTGTCTGATGACCATGCTAATGAAGCATATGATCCATCTGCATTTTTAAGTTGTAATGATCTAGCAACGAATGGTCCCCAGATTGCGATAGCTCCTGAGTCATAGTTGTTATGATCTGTGTCGAAAGTTAAGTTTCCAACAGCAACTCTTGGTAAGTTTACCATGTCGCTTGAGAAGTTAACGTCAGTATTGATTTTGAATGGAGTGATTAATGCATCACCTTTTTGTACATTACCTTTATCTGATCCAGCTACTGTTTCGTAGTAGAATACCATTGCTTTTTCAGTTTTGATAGGTTGTGTAGACGCTAATTCAGTAGCGATTAAGTTAGGGAAATATCCGAAGAAGATGTCGAAATAAGTTTTCATTAGTCCAACACCAGCACCTTGTCCAGTCACACCATATACGGCAGGTCCAGCTTGAGTTGCTTCAGTTAAGATACTTACGGCTTTCACCATATTTTCTGATAATACTTTGTACATGTTCATATTGAACTTGTCCATGTCTTTAACACGTCTTTGAATGTCTTCTTTAATAGTACGAGGTCCACGAGCTTGGCGTGTTTCTGTTACTGTTTTTACAGTTTTAGGTTTCGCACGTTCAGAGACAACTGGTGCTTTTTTTGCTTTCTTGCGTTCGTTAATACGAGCAAGGATTTGTTCTCTTGTTACAGCCATTGTTTTCTCCTTATGAGTTTATTTTATTTTATTTACCCGGCTTGGGCATTGAGTGTTTCATAACTTTAACTCAGTTCAACTGTAACTGTATTCTATTGTTAACCCCGTTTGTTTAGGGATTTGTTTATCTTTATTTATTACGTGATTCTTCTAAATCAAGTAGATAATCAAGTTCTTCGTCTTCCATCTCATCTAGGTCTTCTTCGTCTAGATCATCAAGTAGAGCAGCTTCTTCTTCGTCGATGTCGTCATCTAATAAGTCTTCATCTTCTAAGTCACCAAGATCATCAAGTTCTGCTTCTTCAACAGGTACTAATAATTCTTTGATTTCAAGCATTAAGTCATACACTTC
>Ga0102814_10003133_pt1 | contig 10872 bp, 11 predicted proteins | sample ColrivemetaGS741_FD_79112 | JGI IMG/M metagenome (GOLD analysis project Ga0102814, IMG submission 79112) | Estuarine microbial communities from the Columbia River estuary - Flood tide ETM metaG S.741 | ecosystem: Environmental > Aquatic > Marine > Intertidal zone > Estuary | place: USA... | reverse complement strand
GCGGTTGTTTTTAGAACATTAATAAATCAGAAATTCTATGTTTTTCATTGTGATTAGGGCAAACTATTTATTTCTTACTTTTAGTTGTAACCCTAATGGGTCTAAACACAATTGTTTTTATCCATATATTGTACTTCAATATGACTAACCAATAATAATCAATGATAAATTTCTTTAGATTAACTAAACAAAATCGAATGTCCAGTGGGGATCGAGCGTTAATAAAATGTCTTGTAGACATTTTTAGCAAGAGTCCGGCACTGAGGCCGGGAGTTGAGATAGCCGCTTGCGGAGGTCTTTTAAATATCAATACTAAATATGATTAAGTTCTTTAGACGAATCCGCCAAAAATTACTCACTGAAAACAAATTCAGCAAATACCTTATTTATGCGATTGGCGAAATTGTATTAGTTGTAATCGGAATATTGATTGCATTGCAAATTAATATCTCGAATGAAGTCAAAAAAGCAAGAGCAGTCGAAATTAATTATCTCGAAAACTTAAAAGCAGATTTGATACTTGAAGATAAAAACATTGAGGCCTTTAGTCTGTATCACTTCGAAAAAGCGAAAAGTTGCACCTATTTGCTTAACACTACAATTCCGAAAACTCTGGAGGATTTAATAAACTATACAGACCAGTACGAAAATGTGTTTTATTGGTTTGACTTTGTCCCAAACAATAATACGTTTAAAGAATTATTGAGTTCTGGGAATTTAAGTTTAATAAAAAACGATGCAATTAAAAATGCGTTACTAGAGGTTGATAATTTCTATTCTAAAATTTCAGGTCACGAATACCATATGCGAAGGGAATTTGAAAAGTTCCTTTATGACAGATCTGTAGGTCATACAGAATCACTTGTTCTATTTGATAAAAGCGAACCTCAATACGGATTCCCAAAGCGATTAACGATTGAAGCTATTCCACAATCGCAACACCAAAAAATGATTGATGATGTTCAGTGGCTCTACAACGATCAAATCTTTAACAATGGTTTACGACTTGCTATGATGAATAATGGAGCTTTGGCAGGGATTCACAAAGATATGGGTGTAAATATTGATAATTTGTTAGAATTAATTGCTGAAGAAATTAAAAACTAATGAAAGCACAACAATGGCTACAATTTTGCGTAGCTGAATCACAAAAAATAAACTATATTAACATCAACTATTGGCTGATTTATAGGGTTGAAAATTCACGCGGATTTTCCACATCGCAATACCCTGCATCATGTCTACACTAAAATACTGTACTCTTCTGTAGAGCATTTGGTCACGTTCTTCCTTACTAATACCATCCATTGATTTAGGAAGAGTACTAGCTTCAGGTACAAACTCCCATACCGAACTTCCCTTAAAATCGGTGCTTGATACAAATTTATCCCAGCTCCCTTCAGACGGCTCTGGCGTGGCATCTAGAATGGCACCTATCTCTTCGTCTTTTTCATTTTCCATGTCCATGTTATCAACCATGTCCTTCATAGAATCAAACCATCTGGTAACAATTAATTCTCTGGAACCTTCTACCTGATGAACACGCATTTTGGCATCTTCTACCTTGGTCGCTTTCTTAACCGCACTTATCCATTGATTAAGGGTAACTTCAAAAGCAGAAACATCTGTAGATTCAATTTCGGAAACAACCAACACACCTTGTGCGTTAGTAATAAACATACTTAGGGTAACAAAAAGGAATACTAATTTTTTCATTGTATATATTTAATTGATTAGAGTAACCAATATACATATTTTTTTTTATATACAAATTTGATTTTCAGACACTTAAAATTTTATAAGTTTTAATTAATTTTGGAATAGGTATAAATACATAAAATCTCTACTATTACTATTAAGGCTTTTTCTAGATTATTCCTTTTTTTGTTGGTCCTCATTATTTAAAAAAACCTTTGCAAATTATCTTTAAAAATTAATTTAATAATTGGTCCCTATTTATCGAAAATATGAACATCTATTGCCAAAATAGCAGGATATGTTTACATTTAAATCTTTATAAGGTAAAAATACACGTTAGCGTATTAAATGTCTATCAAAACCTCTACCCTAGGGTATTAAAAACGTTATTTACCTTTCAATAAAGCAATGAAATCTGACTCCTTTTGTAAGCTATATAGATCTGGATCATGTTTGAGATAGTTATAATTTTCAAAACCATTATCTATTGCTTTTTTAAGATTTTTAATAGCGTTAGATTTATCATCTATTAATGCATAAAAACAAGCAGCATTATAAATAATAATTGGGTCATTTGGATTTTGTTCAATTCCTTTTTGCATTTCTACTTTTGCTTCTTCTAAACGGCCCAGTCTTTTTAAAGTAAAGGCATAAAATTGGTGTGCACGAGAGTCATCTGGATGATGAAGTAAATAGGTAGGGTAAAATAATACAGCCCGTTCAATAGTATCCTGTAGACTTTTTTCATCTTTTAATGTTTCATAGACCATCTGCAAATCACCATAAGGAGAATGAAAATCTCTATTAAGATCTAATACTTTATTAAAATCAAATACAGCCTCAGCATCTCTGTCCATTACTCTATAAAGTCGACCCCTAACCCAATAGGCAAAAAAATTGTCAGGATCGAAGGCAATGGCTTTTTCAGCGGCTATCAATGCTTCTTTTGGTAAGTTTTTATTATAATAAACCAATCCAAGAGCGCTATAGGCTTCAGATGAAGTAGAATCATATATTAGTGCATTTAATGATGATTCTTCTGCCTTTTTAATCCATTTGAGATTTTTATCATGTGTTTCATATAATAGCGCACAAGCTTCTGCCATACCTGCATAAGCTGCAGCATATTTAGGGTCCAAATCTATTGCCTTTTGAAAAAGATCTATCGCTAAAAGCAGATAGCTCTTTGTATATCTAAACAGAAATTCGCGGGCTTTTAAGTTAGCCATATGGGCCTCACTATTCAGTGTTGCTCTTTTACTAAGTGCCACTTTTTCTTTAGGCGATAGTTTAAGTTGTAAAGACTTTACAATCTTTTTAGATACCTGTTCTTGAATACCAAAAACGTCTTCTATTTTACCACGGTAAATCTCGGCCCAAAGTTCTGAATCCTTTTCAACATCAATCAAAGCCGTTGCAATTTTTAAATCGTTCTTATGCATTCGAACAGTTCCTTGTAAAAGGAAACTTGCATTTAATTCCCGACCCAGGGAGGCGATATCCAATACAGAATCTCTATACCTCATAGAAGTGCTTCGGGAAGCAACGTCTAGTTCTTTAATACCCGACAAACGGATAATAATCTCTTCGGTTAATCCATCACTAAAATAATTGCTATCATTGTTAGAACTGAGGTTTTGAAAGGGTAAGACTACTAGCTTCTTATTGCTTTTATTATGCTGAACCTTAAGGTGTTCTGATTCTGATTTATCTACCTCCCTATTTTTAATTTTTTTAATTCCTTTTGGAGACAATTCATATACCCAAGCAAAAACCAAAATTAGCGGAAAACCTATAATCAATATAAAAATCAAGGTTTTCATAAAATACTGTGGGGCATTAAAAGCTGGAAGAACAATAGAAGATACCTGAGCAATTAACCAAGCCATCACTAAATAGGTTAGTGCTGATCTAAGCACCTTACGCCTTTTAAGTTCTGCTATGTATTTTTTTAAATTCACGCTAACTTGAAGTTAGTTTTTATTAATTGAACCTCATGTTTACCACTATAATTTCAGCAGGATTAGAGAGACTCAAGGCAAAATAAAAGGGTTTAAAATAGAAAGAAGAGCATCCGAAATCATCCGTTTAATTAATATTAAAGATAAGAAATAATTATATAACAATTCATTTAGAAAGAGGGAAACATTCCAGATTCTAACTCTTAAAACCCTGATTTTGAAATAGAACAAAAAGGTAGCTAAAGCAATGTTATAAGAAATAATTACAAGGTTCAAGCCTACTCGAAATTACCAATTGTTTTAAATATGTATTTAGAGGGTATATTGTTTTAGTAAAATATAAGGTGTACCTAAATTAAAAACAATAAATCCTCTGGGCAATAGCTAATTAGCTACTGTTTATTTTTCTTATCTTGTTAGGTGCTAATTTAAAGCTATGAAATCGCCAATGCTAGCATAGATAAACCTTAGTATATACAGTAAATTAAACCATACTATTTAAATTTATTAATGATGAAAATTCAATTATCGCTTAGCTGTCTTTTTTTTCTTTTTGTTTTTGGCTGTACCACAAAACCTAAGGCAGTTATAAAAACTGAAACCAAAACCTATACCGATTGGTATCAGGTTTCTACCGGGAAACCAGTAGCCCTTGTATTTGCAAGTTATAAAACCACAATGTTAGCAAATGGTACTGATGAAGCGCTGCTTAGAATTAGTGCTATAGACAGTACAGGTATGGAAATTATGGATGCCAAGTTAGCGTTTGAAATTAGCGTTAAAGGTGATGCCACTGTTCAAGAAATTGATGGTACTGCACCTGATGTTGTTTCTAAAACAGATAGTATGCAGGTTTGGAAATCGCAATTAACCAACGGCATAAAAACATTAATATTAAAAAGTGGCACGACTATGGACAGAATTAAGGTAGAGGTTAAAACCGACAGTCTATGGCCAGCATCTCATGAAATACATACTATTCCTGCTAGTGTAGAACTGCTTAAACCAAAAGCGTCACAACTACAACCAAGTCCTAAAATAGAAACTGAAATGATTGGAGCAGACATCTCCTTTTTGCCACAACTTGAATCACGAGGGATGACATTTTATGACAAAGGTGTCGAAACCGATGCTATAGTAATTCTAAAAGATCATGGTTTTAATTATATCCGACTCCGCGTTTTTGTTAATCCTGAAAATGAAAAAGGATATTCTCCAAACACTGGTTTTTGTGGGTTAGAAAACACCTTAAAGATGGCGCGCAGAGTAAAGGATGCTGGATTAAATTTATTGCTAGATTTTCATTACAGCGATACCTGGGCCGATCCGCAAAAGCAATATAAACCAAAAGCCTGGGAGGGCTTAGCATTTGAGGAATTAACAACGCGTTTAAAAACCTATACAAAGTCTGTTTTATTAGAACTAAAGGAACAAGGGACAATGCCAGACATGGTACAGGTTGGAAACGAGATTAATCATGGTATTGTATGGCCTGAAGGGCATATTTCGAATCTTGATAATCTGGCTGCATTATTAAAAGCCGGAACAGAGGCCGTTCGCGAAGTAGATGCATCAACAACTGTAATGATGCACTTGGCACTTGGAGGACAGAATGAAGAAACGGTTTTTTGGTTTGATAATATGATTGCGCGAGGTGTTGAATTTGATATTATTGGTTTGTCGTATTACCCACAATGGCATTGTACTTTAGATGATTTGAACGCTAATATGCTGGATATAATAAACCGATATCAGAAAGATATAAATGTTGTGGAGTATAGTGCATTTAAGCGCGAAGTACATGACTTGGTTTTTAATTTACCGGAAAATAGAGGAAACGGCACCTGTATTTGGGAGCCTTTAAATACCTGGAGTCGTATTTTTGATCGACAGGGAAATGCATTGGATGACATCACTATTTATGACGAGATGAAGACACAGTATTTAACTGATTGAGAGCTTAAGGGAAGTACAGGGTTTTTATAGGGAATGCTGAAGCTTAATCTTTTTTATTAATCCATACTGATTCGGTCACGAATACCACCACTGGCTCTATGAATAATAACATCAGCTTTATGTTTTCTGGCAAGGGTTTTAGCCTTGTTTATTGCAGTGCTCTGTTTTCTGTGTTTAGACGTAATGCGTTTGTTGCCTTCGCGACGTACTGCCCAACCCTCTTTATAAGGCACTACATGTTGATGCCATGTTCGTTTTGTTCTCCCCTTTCCAAGACTTTTAAGAATGGCTTCTATAAGTTCCTTAATGGCATCAATAAACGTATAGTTTTGTTTTTGTGTCATTATTAATTTCGTATTGAGTCGTAAAGATAAAAAAGCTACGCCATTTATCGCTTAGACTCTTTTAATAAACCAATACTTAGTATAGCAGGAATTATAAATCCAACTATGCTTATCCACATAGGAATACCGATGTTATCAATAGTCATTTCAATACTAAATACAACACGCAGTAGATGTAAAACGGCTACAATAGCTAGAAGTAAGGCAGCTAATTTGGTAAACGATTTCATGATATAAAGAATAATTTTTAAATTTAGAGAAATAAATCTTAAAACAAAAACACTTGTTCTATTCATTGGTTGTGTATTTTTAAATAAAATACTACATCACTTCTAAAACATAAAGCAATGTTATAGGAGCAACTGTAAAGACAAAAACTGGGAATGTTAAAAATCGATTAGAATAAGCATCATAAAATTAAAGGGTATCACAATGAAAAAAACGATCACAAAAAAGGTAAAAAAAATTAAGTTCGATAAAGTAGGCTATTATGCTATGGGTTTAATAGTCTTAGCTGTTTTAGGCTTTTGGCCTACCTACTTTTCAAAATTCTTTAATGGTACAGCCGACTTTAATTTTTATTTTCATTTTCATTTTGCAATGGCATCACTATGGATAGTGTTATTGATAGTGCAACCCTTACTTATCAAGAATAAGAAACTCTCCATACATAGGCAAACTGGAAAATTGAGTTTTATTCTTTTACCCTTGTTTTTTGTATCGGTAATTTTACTAAAACATTATACTGTTGGTGGTGACGTTACCGAAGGTTTAGGTGCTAGTTTATGGTTGCAATTAAAAGATTTAATTATTATTGGTGTCATGTTTAGCATAGCCATGATGAACAAACGCAATATGCAAATTCATGCTCGTGCAATGATTGCAACTGGTATTGTATTTATAGAGCCTACTTTGGGACGTTTTGTTATTCTTACCTTATTACCAGAGCCTGATTTTTTTCTTGGACTGGGTATTACGGTTGCCATAATGTATACTTTGATTATTTCTCTTATAATTATTGAACGCAAACAAAGCAGCGGAAGATGGGTTTTTCCTTTACTTTTAGCACTATATATAGTCTTTCACTATCTTATTTTCTTTCAAGTAAGTTTTCCGTTATGGGATGCAATAGCAGAATGGTTTGTTAGCTTACCGCTTACTTAAGAAAAGTGAGGTAAGGTCTATAATAAAAGAACGCCAGCATACAATACTATGAAAAAATAATAACCGATATAACAGCATATTCAAGGATTGTAACCCAATCCAAATTTCTTATAACTTGATAGGAATGCGTTTTACAATGGGCTACTATTTTTAAAGTAATGGTTGCTATAATTAAAAAATTAAATTATGAAAACTAAAGTAGTACTTTCTATAACTCTTGTGGGCTTACTGATAGGTGCACTATCCTATTGGCCTATTCCTTACGATGACATGAATTTATTAGAAATTAAAATGTGGATTTTTGTTGGCTCTGGAACTTTAATTGGATCTGTATTTTCTACTTTGTTTTTTAAACAAAAGCCATGTAAAGTTGCGCTTTTAATTATACTTGGAGTACTTCTATCTGTAATTATTCGTATAATTTATGAGGTCACATTTTGGGATGCAACATCACATAATCTTGCACCATTTGAAGTTATAATAAGTGGGTTTCAATCTTTACCGATGGCATTTGTAGGAGCATATTTAGCAAAGTACATTCAAAAATTTATAAAATAACTACTGCCAATACAGAGATCTTAAATTAAAGAGGATTAACCAAAGCGTGAACTCGATTTTGAAATCGGTTTAAGAATAGTGATTTTTTTAACTACTTGTTAAACTATTATTTATATAATTTTTAATTATTTATAAAATCAAATAATCGTATTTTAAAGTCCTCCAAAAATTCTAGTAACTCTCAATTTAAATTGATTTAAAAAAGCATATAAGCGAAAAACAATTATGACATTTATCATAAAATAATTAAGCTTGATTAATTATATTTAGCTACTTCCTCTTAAAATGTCAATCTGTCCCAATTTTTTTTGAACAAAAAGAAATTTTAAATATTTTATAAAATGAAAAAAACAATTTATTTATTGTTACTATCATTCTTTGTATTTGTATCGTGCAGTAATGATGAACACATTTTGGAAGAACAAAGTTTTGACCAAAAAGAACTTAAAACTGCGAGTGAAAATTCGCAAGGTAAAATTTATGTCTGTCACAAAGGGAATATTATTAACGTCAGCATTAATTCATTAAAAGCTCATATCGAACATGGTGATGCTATAGATATGGATGGTGATGGTTATTTTGATATAGATAACCAATGTTCTGAGACAGATTGTGATGATATGAATGCATCTATAAATCCAGCAATGGAAGAAATTTGTGACAATGGAGTTGATGATAATTGCGATGGATATATTGATGAAGGATGTATCCAGATTGGCGATTATTTAGGACTTAATAATTATGTGTTTTATATTGCTCCTGAACCTACTGATCTAGACGGAGATGGAATTTTAGATAATGGCTTGGCTTTTCAACCTATTTCTTATGGAAATATATGGAGCTGGGGTTGCGACGGAACAGATTTACCTAACGTTCCAAATGTAATAACATATCCTCCATCAGGTCTGGGCGCAGAAATTGGGGATGGAATGAATAATTACAATGCTATGATTAATGATTGTACGGAAGGTAACATAGCAAATTACGTTTATTCTATAAACCAAGATTATTTTGTTCCAAGCATAAAAGAGTTAAATGAAATATTTTTAAATAAGGATATTCTGGAAGCGGCTACAGGTTATACTTTCCCAGTAGATAAACCGTATTGGAGCTCTACCGAGTATAATGATATTAATGCTACTTATCTCACTTTCCACGATGGATATCAGATTGTCAATAATAAAATTTTCGAAGGTTATGTACTTCCCGTTAAAACTTTTTAGTTAACTATTCAGAAAACATAAAAAGCTCCTCAAAAATGAGGAGTTTTTTATTTAGTAACAATAAGAGTTCATATTAAAAATTACAAAAAATATTTGTTTTAACTAGAGTTATTTACCTAAAAAAGTGAAGATAAACTTAAATGGGTTTTAGAAATGTGATTAAGAAGTACTTTAATAAAAGGTACTACCAGCCATAATTATTGCTATACTGCGTACAATAGGTTGAAAATCGATAATCTACTCTTGAATATGGGCTTCTTTCGTACCACACTCCAAAATTTGGTAGATTATTGTAATAGGATTGGCGGTTTTTAACCCATCTTAATTCACTATAAGACACATCATCCCCATCTTTAGTATTCAATACATAGGTACCTTCGAGATACTTTTCAGACTTATAATCATAAGCTGATGAAACACAGGCTTGATACATACAGGTATCTGCAGTTGCGTTAGACATTGCAGAGGCCATTTCAGCACAACTATTAGTTAATACTATTAATATTAATACATAAAATAAGTTTAGAGTTTTCATATGATAATTGTTAGATTAAAAATTTGGTTTAATTTTAGAAATACTAAAATTTTCCTCTTCTTAGGTTTCTTAAATACTTCGCTATTTTTGTGTTTTTATTATTTTTCGCTATTGCCTCAGCTAAGCTCCCATAATTATTCTTTGCTGAGGCCATTTTCTGAGCGAAAGCTTTATAAGACTTTTTGCTATCAAAATATTCTAATCTATCTTTTATTAGAGCATTAATTAGGGTCATATTTCCATTATAAGCTGCCAGATGCAGTAGATTGTTACCATTATTATCAACACTTTCTATATCAGCTCCCTTTTCTAATAAAAAACTTAGCATTTCAGGATTATTATGCTCTATAGCTTTGCTTAATATTTCAATACCATACACATCAATATCGTTTGTTGAAGTATTTGCCATTATTGTTTTTAATGCTTCTAAATTATTATTACTGATTGCTAATAATTCGAATCGTCCTCTTTCATTTGTGTAATCATGATCTATCATCCAAGAATAAATAATCCAAGAGCATAATCTTTCGGACCTGTTATTAATAATAGCAAATTCAATATTATCATAAATAGCCTGATAATGCAATTCGAAAGGGATAGAAGTAATGCGATGCGACTGCGCTCCAGCATTATCGTTTGCATTTTTAGATTGTACTGTCTTTACACAATCACATTCGGGATCATATTTATAATCTCCAGCAAAAGTTCCATCATATGTTTCCACAGTGGCACCTCTTACATGAATTCCTTCAATAAATCCAAGACTATTTAACACTGGACCTCCAGAGTTTCCTGGAAAGGTATCGATATCGTTTTTAAACCATTTGTCTGCGGTATTATTAATAACTTTAGCATTATTAGCAAACTTTAAAGGTAATCCAGTAGGACTTCCTATAGTATAAACAGGGGACTCTAATTGTATTTTACCACTTGTTCTAAATCGATACGGTGTTCTAGCAGATTTTCTGTCTAATTTTAAAATAGCATAATCATCATCTTCATCCTTATTAAAATTAGCTTTAATAATTTCAGATATTTCATAAACATTGTCAGGGTTTACTTCTATATATTTTTTACTTTTTATGTAGTTTAGTTCGTTTGTATAATCAAAAATCCAAACAAAATCTTTTGCCTGTTCAAGGTTTGTAATACAATGTCCTGCTGTAACTAAAATATCTGGAGCAATTAAAAATCCAGTACAATTTGCGCAAGTAGGTTGGTCAAGAAATTTTATGTTTTCATCAAAATTATAACTCGCAAATTTTTTCTCCAGTTTTTCTCTTAAAGTATAACCATAGACCTTATTACCTCTAATATTTACTTTAGGAATCATAACTGCAGTTGCACGAACATAGTCCTTAATACCTTCTGCATCTTTTACATCTACTCTATTATCAACACCATAAACACCTCTAGGTAATTCTTTTCCTGTC
>Ga0102814_10003129_pt1 | contig 10875 bp, 7 predicted proteins | sample ColrivemetaGS741_FD_79112 | JGI IMG/M metagenome (GOLD analysis project Ga0102814, IMG submission 79112) | Estuarine microbial communities from the Columbia River estuary - Flood tide ETM metaG S.741 | ecosystem: Environmental > Aquatic > Marine > Intertidal zone > Estuary | place: USA: Columbia... | reverse complement strand
CGAAAGGAAAGTTAACTGCTCGTGAAAGAATCGATATTCTTTTAGACGATAATAGTTTTGAAGAGTTCGATATGTTTGTTACCCACAGAACAAAATCTTTTGGTTTAGATAAAGAAATTTATTTGTCAGATGGTGTAGTTACGGGTCATGGTACCATTGATGGTAAAATTATTTATGTATTTGCACAAGATTTTACAGTTTTTGGGGGTTCGCTTTCAGAAACTTACGCATTAAAAATTTGTAAAATCATGGATATGGCTATGAAAATAGGCGCTCCAGTAATTGGACTTAACGATAGTGGAGGAGCTCGTATTCAAGAAGGAGTAAGATCATTGGCTGGTTACGCAGAAATTTTCCAAAGAAACATTATGGCTTCGGGTGTTATTCCTCAAATTTCTTCCATTTTAGGCCCTTGTGCAGGTGGTGCGGTGTATTCTCCGGCGTTAACAGATTTCACTATCATGACAGACAAAACAAGTTACATGTTTGTTACTGGCCCAAAAGTAGTTCAAACGGTTACGGGTGAGGTTGTTACTGCTGAACAATTAGGAGGAGCAAATATTCATTCTTCAAAATCTGGGGTTTCACATTTCTTAGCTGAAAATGATGAAGAAAACCTGTTGCTCATTAGAAAACTATTAAGTTATCTGCCATCAAATAATCTTGAAGATCCACCATCTATTTCAACCTCTGATCCAATTGATAGATTAGACGATATCTTAAATAACATTATTCCAGAAAATTCAAATAAAGCTTATGATATGGTTGATGTAATATCAACTATTACTGACAATGGTGAATTTTTAGAAGTTCACAGAAACTATGCTAAAAATATAGTAGTAGGTTTTGCTCGTTTTAATGGTCGTTCAGTTGGTATTGTTGCAAATCAGCCAAAATATTATGCCGGTGTTTTAGATAGTGAAGCCTCTAGAAAAGCTGCCAGATTTGTGCGTTTTTGTGATGCATTTAATATTCCGATAGTAACATTAGTAGATGTGCCTGGATTTTTACCTGGTACAGGGCAAGAATACGGAGGTATTATTTTACATGGTGCAAAGTTATTATTTGCTTATGGTGAGGCTACGGTTCCAAAGGTTACTATCACACTTCGTAAATCATATGGAGGTGCGCACGATGTAATGAGTTGTAAACAACTACGTGGCGATTTAAACTATGCATGGCCAACAGCCGAAATAGCAGTTATGGGTGCTAAAGGAGCTGTGGAAGTATTAGAAGGTTCTAATATTAGTAAAATTGAAGATGAAGAAGAAAAACTGCATTACATTGAAGAAAAAGAAAATGAGTATAACACCAAATTCGCTAACCCCTATGTGGCTGCTAAATATGGATTTATTGACGATGTAATTGAACCTAGAAACACCAGATTTAGAATTATTAGAGCATTAGAATTATTGGCAAATAAGAAAGTAGTTAATCCTGCTAAAAAACATTCAAATATTCCGCTATAATGACACACATTCTACTATATACAGACACAATCAGTGAAGGATACATTATTTTAATTACTGGATTATTTATTGTTTTTAGTGGTTTATTGCTGCTAACCTTATTTTTTAAATTCGGATTACCAGTGTTATTGTACGTGTACAATGTTTTAAAACGAGAAAAAGGTAAAAAGATAAAGGAGATTTCACCGAAAGTTAATGAACAATTTACAGGAGAAATTGCTGCTGCGATATCAGTAGCACTTCATTTGTATCTCAATGCGCAGCACGATAACGAAAATGCTATATTAACCATAAAACAAGCAAGGAAATTATATTCGCCATGGAGTTCAAAAATTTATGGGACACATATAAATAGGCTATAGTATAGCTTTAAATATTTTTTAAATATTAAAGAAACATATTAGATAATGAAAAATTTCACATTTAAAATAAACGAAAATAATTACGGTGTAAAAATTGTTTCACATGAAGCTAATACAATAGAATTGGAGGTTAATGGGACGAGTTATTCTGTTAAAATGAAAGAAGAGGTTAAAACTCTAAAAACCCCTACACTTGTGCGTAAACCATCTATTTCGGCAATTGAACCTATAAAAATTAATCCAAGTTCTTCAAAAACGAATATTACAGCACCAATTCCAGGAGTTATATTGTCTCTTAATGTAAAAGTAGGCGATACTATTAAAGTGGGCGATCTATTATTAGTTCTTGAAGCAATGAAAATGGAGAATAGTATAACTTCAGAAAAATCAGGTAAGGTGACTGCTATCAATGTAAAAGTTGGGCAACAGGTACTGCAAAGTGAAGTGATGATAGAATTAGAATAAAAAAGGCGAAGTCATTCTTATTAAAATGAAGGAATCTTATTGAAGGTTTTCTAAAGTATTTTATTTCTTACAATGACATAAAATTAAAAAAATGAAGAGAGTAATTATAATTTTTGGAGTTCTATCACTGTTGGTTTTTATAAGACCTGTTTTAGGGTTAAATACAAACACGAACAATACTACCACCACTACAACAACGACAACCACGCTTGAACAAGCAGAGGAGTCTGATGCTCAAAGTTTTGTTTCAGAAGCAATTGATGGTATAAAACAATTTTACCATTTTACTGGTTTTGCTAATGCACATTCGGGTAATATGCTTATGATCTTTATAGGTATTTTATTTATATATCTGGGTATTAAATTTGATTACGAACCATTGCTTTTAATACCGATTGGTACGGGTGTTATTATTGGTAACATACCCTTTGTAGCCGGTTACCAAACAGGAATCTATGAAACCGGATCGGTATTAAATTATCTTTATTTTGGTGTAGTGAAGGGTATTTATCCACCGCTTATCTTTTTAGGTATTGGAGCCATGACTGATTTTTCATCTTTGATAGCAAACCCTAAATTAATGCTTTTGGGGGCTGCCGCTCAAATTGGTGTTTTCGGAACATTTTTAGGAGCTCTTTATTTAGGGTTCAGCTTACCTGAAGCAGGAGCGATAGGAATTATTGGAGGAGCCGATGGCCCTACGGCGATTTTCTTATCTTCAAAATTGGCTAATGGAGTTAATATTTTACCAGATGGTACTACCGTTAAAAATTTAATTGGACCTATAGCTATTGCAGCGTATTCTTATATGGCTCTAGTGCCTGTTATTCAGCCACCAATCATGAAACTTTTAACTTCTAAAAAGGAGCGATTGATAAGAATGAAACCTCCAAGAGCTGTTACACAAAAAGAAAAAATGATTTTCCCAGTAGTAGCATTATTATTAACAACTTTTATATCTCCAAGTGCTTTGCCATTATTGGGTATGTTGTTTTTTGGAAATTTACTTAAAGAATCTGGAAGAACAGAACGTTTAGCCGATACTGCGCGTACCAAGTTGATTGATATAGTAACTATACTTTTAGGTGTAACGGTTGGGGCATCAACACAAGCAGATATTTTTATTACTGCTGATTCCTTGAAGATTTTCGGATTAGGAGCGGTCTCTTTTGTAATTGCAACAATGGGTGGATTGCTTTTTGCAAAATTCATGAATCTATTTCTTAAAGGAGATGATAAATTGAACCCGCTTATTGGAGCCGCAGGTGTTTCAGCAGTTCCAGATAGTGCCAGAGTAGTACACGCTGTAGGTATTAAAGCCGACCCTCATAACTATTTATTAATGCATGCTATGGCACCAAACGTTGCAGGAGTTATTGGTTCTGCGATTGCTGCGGGTATTATATTAAGTTTTTTAGGATAAAATAAAATTTAGGACTTAAACGAAATTCTAATTTAAATATAAGATGATGAATTTACCAAATAAAATGACAGCCCAAGATGCTGTGAAGCTAATAAAATCTGGAGACAGAGTATTAATTCAAGGAGGTGCCGCAACACCACAAACGCTTATTAAAGCTATGGTGGAAAGAGGCCCTCAATTAAGAGGTGTGAAAATAGTTCATTTACATACCGAGGGTGAATGCTGTTATGTAGCTCCTGAATTAAGAGATAGTTTTCATACCAGCGCTTTTTTTATTAGCGGAAATGTTAGAAAAATGGTGGGTGATACGGTAGATTATATTCCGATTTTTTTAAGTGATATACCAAGTTTGTTCCGTCAAGGCTATATGGATTTAGATGTGGTTTTAGTGAATGTTTCACCTCCAGATAAGCATGGTTTTTGTTCTTTAGGTGTATCTGTAGATATTGTTATCGCTGGTATTGAGCAAGGGAAGAAAGTAATTGCTCAAATAAATCCTAGAATGCCTCGTACCTTTGGAGATGCTATAGTGCATTTAAGAAATTTTGATGCTTGTGTAGAAGTTGATGAAGAAATTTATGAAATGAAATTTGTAGCTCCATCAGAAGAGGAGCAGGCAATTGGAAAAAATGTAGCAGGAATTATTGATGATGGTGCTACCTTACAAATGGGTATTGGTGGTATACCAAATGCGGTTTTAACATACTTAACCAATCACAAAAATTTAGGCATACATACCGAAATGTTTTCGGAAGGTATTGTAGATTTAGTTGAAAGGGGTGTCGTAAATGGGTCTAAGAAAAAATTGAATCCTTATAAAATTGTTTCAGGTTTCGCTATGGGTACCCGTAGATTATATGATTTTATGGATGATAATCCAGAAATTGAATTGTTAGATATTGCATATGTGAACGACACTTCCATCATACGTCAAAACCCAAAAGTAACAGCCATTAATTCAGCAATAGAAATTGATATAACTGGTCAGGTTTGTGCTGATTCTATTGGAACGAAAATGTTTTCAGGAGTAGGTGGTCAAATGGATTTTATGCGAGGTGCAGCCTTGTCGAAAGGTGGTAAACCTATCATTGCTGTAAACTCTACCACTTTAAAAGGGGTGTCTAAAATTGTTCCTATGTTAAAACAAGGAGCAGGTGTTGTAACCACACGCGCACATGCCAGATTTGTAGTTACAGAATTCGGGGTAGCTGAATTATTCGGTAGAACCTTAAAACAACGTGCAAAGTCGCTTAGAGATATCGCACATCCAGATCATAGAGAAGCATTAGATAAAGCTATTTTTGAAAGATTTGGAACTAGTATCATAATTTAATATCAAAGTCGAACGTAATTTTAAAATTATGAACACGAAAAACAATCCGCTTTTTTCCAATTTCAATCCCGTTACCAAGCAGGAATGGTTAGAAAAAGTGAACGTAGATTTAAAAGGAGAAGATTTCAATAGAAAATTAGTTTGGAAAAACTTAAGTAATATCGATTTTCAACCTTTTTATAATGCAGAAGATAAGTTAGCATATTTAACCAATACAGGCGAAAATGCGAAGGCTTTAATAAATTATAGAAGCATTGAAGTTTCTTCGGCAGAAAGCGCCAACAAACTAGCCATAAAAGCAGTAAGCGAAGGTGTAACAGGAATTCTTTTTCAATTAAAAGGAAACGTTACCGTAGCGACTCTATTAAATGGAATCAATTTAAATCAGATTGCGGTATCGTTTGTTTTATCAAAAGAAGTAATCAATTTTACAAAAGACTTCTTTGCTTTTGTTGAGCACAATATTAATAACAATAAAAATTTAAGAGGCTATTTCGATTTAGGAATCATTTCAAATTATATTACCACGGGAACTATCGATGTTCAGCAATTTGAAACATTGGTTAATGTTGTAAAATTATGGAAAGATTATCCGAATTTCAAAACCATAACAATTTCTGGAACTACTTATTTGGATTCGGGGGCAAATCAGGTTCAGGAAATAGCTTATACATTAAATTCATTAGTTTATTTAATAGAGCAATGTTTAGATAGAGACCTTAATGTGCAATCTGTTTTTAATAGCCTTCATGTACAACTCGCGATTGGGTCTGAATACTTTGTTGAAATAGGAAAGTTCAGAGCTTTTAATAGTTTATTACATGAAATAGCTAAAAAATACGGTGTTAAAGATTTTAAACATGCTTTAACTGCAAAAACTTCTATTTGGAGCAAATCGGTCACAGATGCGCATACTAATTTATTGCGTGCCACTACCGAAGCTATGTCTGCGATACTTGGAAATGTAGATGGTGTTTTAATTGACGCATATGATAAGGAATTCAATGAAGTGTCTGATTTTTCGAATAGAATTGCGGGTAATATTTCGACCATTTTAAAAGAAGAATCTTATTTTGGAAAAGTAGCGAACCCTGTAGATGGATCGTATTATATCGAAGAGGTTAGTACAAAAATTGCCGAAAAAGCCTTAGAGCTATTTAAATCTATTGAGGCAGATGGAGGGTTTTATAAAGCATTTGAAAGCGAATTTATTCAGCAGCAAATTGCTCAAATCCGTCAGGAAAAAATCAAATTACTAAGTCAAAGAAGATTGCCAATGGTTGGGGTTAATAAATATCCTAATCTTATGGAAACAGTACCTTCAAAAATATTAGCATCCGAAACTACTTCAAATTCAAAAGTGCTGACTCCAAGAAGAGCGTCATTAGAAATTGAAGCTTTAAGGAAAGTAACTGAGCAAATAGTTGATGAAACAGGTAAACGACCAATTGTGGAGCTTACTAGTTTTGGTAATTTGACTATGCGTAAAGCGCGCGCCGCTTTTTCATATGATTTTATAGGTGTTAGCGGTTTTCAGGTATTACAGGAAAAAAGTTATACCGATACAGAACAAGCTGCAGAAAGTAGCGCGAAATCAGAATCTGATGTGGTTGTAATTTGTAGTTCAGATCCAGATTACGATGAAAGTGCTTTGGCTTTTGTGCAAATTTTAAGATCTCTTAATACAGATAAAGTGCTTTTACTGGCTGGAAATCCTGTAAATATTATGGATTCATTAACTGCTGCAGGTTTAGATGGTTGTATCAATTTAAAATCTGATGTTATTCAGACCATCGCAGATGTTCAGAAAAAAATTCAGAAGAATAATAAAATATTAAACTTATGAAACCAAATTTTTCAGATATAACATTGGATACTGTTAAGAAGCAAGAAACAGTACTATCAGATAATCAACAAGTTTGGAATACACCTGAGGGAATTCCTGTAAAAACACATTTTTCAAAACACGATATTGAAAATGCAGAGCATTTAAATTTCGCAGCAGGATTGCCTCCATTTACAAGAGGACCTTATAGTACTATGTATGTAACAAGGCCTTGGACCATTCGTCAGTATGCAGGGTTTTCAACTGCCGAAGAGTCTAATGCGTTTTACAGAAGAAACTTGGCTGCAGGACAAAAAGGATTGTCGGTAGCATTTGATTTAGCGACGCATAGAGGATACGATTCTGATCATCCACGTGTAACAGGTGATGTTGGAAAAGCTGGAGTTGCCATTGATTCTATTTTGGATATGGAGATTTTATTCGACCAGATTCCATTAGATAAAATGTCGGTTTCCATGACCATGAACGGGGCTGTTTTACCAATTATGGCATTTTACATTGCCGCTGCAAAAAAACAGGGTGTATCTCTTGATCATTTAAGTGGTACCATTCAGAATGATATTTTAAAGGAATTTATGGTGCGTAATACCTATATCTATCCACCATTACCTTCTATGAAAATTATTGGGGATATTTTTGATTATACTACTAAAAACATGCCTAAGTTTAACTCCATTTCTATAAGTGGATACCACATGCAAGAAGCGGGAGCAACTGCCGATATTGAGCTGGCTTATACCTTAGCTGATGGTATGGAATACATAAGAACGGGTTTAGCGTCAGGTTTAAAAATAGATGAATTTGCTCCGAGACTTTCGTTTTTCTGGGCAGTTGGAATGAATCATTTTATGGAAATTGCTAAAATGCGTGCTGCACGTATGCTATGGGCAAAAATCATAAAATCTTTTAATCCAACAAATCCGAAATCTATGGCGTTACGTACGCATAGTCAAACATCAGGTTGGAGTTTAAGTGAGCAAGATCCCTTTAATAATGTCGCTAGAACCTGTGTTGAAGCGATGGCTGCAGGATTGGGTGGAACCCAGTCGTTACATACCAATGCTTTGGATGAAGCTATTGCATTACCAACCGATTTTTCGGCGAGAATTGCACGTAACACACAAATATATATTCAGGAAGAAACGCAGATAACCAAAGCAGTAGATCCTTGGGCAGGCTCCTATTATGTTGAATATTTAACGCAGGAAATCGCCAAAAAAGCGTGGAAACTTATTGAAGAAGTTGAGGAGCTAGGTGGTATGGCCAAAGCTATTGAAACAGGGGTTCCTAAAATGCGAATTGAAGAAGCTTCGGCACGTAAACAAGCACGTTTAGATTCTGGACAAGATATTTTAGTTGGGGTAAATAAATTCAGAACCGACGAAAAATCGAATATCGAAATTTTAGACATCGATAATTCTACAGTGAGATTATCTCAAATAGAACGTTTGAAAAAATTAAGAGCCAATAGAAATCAGAATGTGGTTGATGCTAATTTAAAAGCATTAACAGATTGTGCAGAAACAGGTAAGGGTAATTTATTAGAATTGGCTGTTGAAGCTGCTGAAAATTTCGCAACATTAGGAGAAATATCAGATGCTTTGGAAGTTCATTTTGGACGTCATAAAGCCGATAATAAATTAATAAGTGGTGTGTACGGAAAAGAAGTAAAAGACGATAGTACATTTGCGAAAGCACAAGCGGTTGCAGATAAATTTGCTGAAATTGAAGGACGTCGTCCACGTGTGATGATTGCTAAAATGGGGCAAGATGGGCATGACAGAGGCGCTAAAGTAGTAGCTTCGAGTTTTGCCGATTTAGGTTTTGATGTAGACATGGGCCCATTGTTTCAAACACCCGAAGAAGTAGCAAAACAAGCCATTGAAAATGATGTGCATTTTGTGGGCGCTTCCAGTTTAGCGGCAGGTCACAAAACTTTAATTCCGCAGTTAATTGGTGAGTTAGAAAAATTAGGAAGACCAGATATTATGGTATTTGCTGGTGGTGTGATACCAGAGCAAGATTACAATTATTTATTAGAGCGTAAAGTGGCTGCCATTTTTGGCCCGGGAACTGTAATTTCAAAAGCAGCGATCTCCATTATGGAAAAATATTTGGAGCAGGAATAAGCTTCATTTGTATTATAATTTGAATAGTCAAAAAAACCGCTTGTGTTGTAAAACATAAAGCGGTTTTTTTATAAATCTGAATTATATTTTTAATTTTTTCTCCATAACGTTTTCGCGGTAGCACAAACCTTGTCGCTTCCTGCAATTTTTATGGAATGCACAAAAGAATCGTTTTCAATATCCGTATTGGTTAAAGATAAAACAGTGTCGCCATATTGTGCTTCAGAAATAAATCGACCGTTTATTTCATATAAGGAATAATTATCTGCAATATCTTCAGGGATAGATTCAATTACCCATTGTAAATATCTGATATTGTTAACGTGTTTATTCATGTCTGTATCAAACCTGTTGACTTTAAATTGTTTTATATGGCTTGCGAAGTCTATGGCTTCTATTTTTTTCTTGATGTTTGTATTTATAGATTCTTCGTTATAATAGCCCCATTTTTCTTTGATATCATTAAAAATTGGTATTGGTTTCCTGTTTTCTATATCGAAGAATACCCATAAACCCTTGGCTCGACCTATTATATTTTGATTTTCATCAAAAATAATATTTTCCCTATATCCTTTAATTGTCGAATAGCTTGAGAGCCAGGTTCTAATAGTTATTTTCTCTTTATAACTTGGATAACGTTCTATTTGCAGAGCACCAGACACCAAAACCCAACCTACATTTTTTTTAACGAGGTCAAACAAACTGTGGTTTATTGCATAACAATGGTCGGCTGCTGTTTCTTCCAATAGGGCTAACATTATGGTTGGTGTGGCCAACCCCAGGTTATTCATTTCAAAATATCTGAGCTCAAATTCTTTATCAAAACAATTTTCGGAAGTCATATTTATATCATTTTAAAACGTCTTTATATCATGCTTATTTAAAAGACTTTTTAAATTTTTCAATAATTAATTGCGCTGCTTTTACTGGTGATATATCGGAAGAAATAATGTCCTTTTCTAAAACAGAAAGCTTACTCTTAATATCCTTTGAACCATAAAACATGTGTTTCAATTCTTCATTAATATTATCGTACATCCATCGTATTTTTTGATGGTTTCTATTTTTAATGAAATACCCATTTTCGGTTACTAATTGCTTGTATTTGGTGATTTCATCCCAAACGGTATCGATGCCTGTATTTTTTGTTGAAGAAGCTTTAGTAACTACAGGTACCCAACCAGATTCCGATTGCGGAAAAATATGTAAGGCATTTTGATATTGCAATCGTGCCATTTCGCTTTTACGAATGTTGTCGCCATCGGCTTTATTAATAACTACCATATCTGCCATTTCCATGATGCCTTTTTTAATGCCTTGAAGTTCATCGCCAGCTCCGGCTAACATTAAGAGTAGAAAAAAATCAGTCATACCATGAACAGCGGTTTCAGATTGCCCCACACCAACCGTTTCAATTAAAATGGCATCGTAACCCGCCGCTTCACAAAGCAACATGCTTTCGGCAGTTTTGTTGGCAACACCTCCAAGAGTTTCACCAGACGCCGACGGACGAATGTAAGCGTTCTCTAAATTGCTCAATTCTTCCATACGGGTTTTATCGCCTAAAATACTGCCTCTAGAGCGTTGACTACTTGGATCTATAGATAGAATAGCCACTTTATGACCTTGCGTGATGAGGTGTTTTCCAAACGCTTCAATAAAGGTGCTTTTACCCACTCCAGGAACGCCGGTAATGCCAATGCGAATGGAATTTCCAGAAGCAGGTAAAATGGCTTGAATAATATCTTTGGCAAGAAGTTTGTCACTTTCTAAATTACTTTCTATAATGGTGATGGCTCTGGACAGAATAACACGGTCTCCACTTAAAACGCCATCGATATAGGTTTG
>Ga0102814_10003127_pt1 | contig 10876 bp, 7 predicted proteins | sample ColrivemetaGS741_FD_79112 | JGI IMG/M metagenome (GOLD analysis project Ga0102814, IMG submission 79112) | Estuarine microbial communities from the Columbia River estuary - Flood tide ETM metaG S.741 | ecosystem: Environmental > Aquatic > Marine > Intertidal zone > Estuary | place: USA: Columbia... | reverse complement strand
TCTTCCATTAAATAACGCTAATTTACCCTTTCCATCACTACTTCCACCAATTCCAAAATCATTTATTCCATCATTATTGCTATCACCAAATGAAAACAGTTTCCCAGGCCAAAATCCACCTGTATCGCGTCCATAAATTATAGTATTAGCATCACTTACATTATACTCAGCTTTTGAATCAAAAGGTCCAAAATATAGGTACATTACTCCTTGTGCTGCTTTAGTATTAGTAAACTTTGAGGCTCCGATAATTAAATCAGGTTCTCCATCTCCATTAATATCACCCGGAGAAGACACCACTTCCGCAAATAATTCAAAAATTTGTTCCCCATTAAAATATCTGTCTGCGTTTTCAGATGTAAAGTTATTTTCCGATTTGATCTGCTCAAAATAATAGGCTCTACCTAAAAAGTCACCATAACCTGTAGCACCAATAAATAAACCATTTTTGCTAACACCAGACTTCTTTACTACACTAATACTAGATCCAAAATTTTCTTCATTTGAGCCCAAAATAACTACATCCGCCTCATCACTATTCTTTGGTGTTCCAGGAATAAAAGGACCATAAAAAATTAACAACCTTCCGTTGTTTGTATTATAAGTTTGTTCACTTACAACAATATCTATCTTACCATCTCCATTAAAATCTCCTAATTCAAAACGCTCACCTAATCGCTCGCCTGATTCAGAGCCACTAATTATAATGTTTGATGCCGTAAGATTGGTATCGGTTTGTACAGGTAAAGAAAGCAAATAAATCCTACCAGATTCACTCAAACCAGATTGTGATGCCCCTGGAGCTCCAATGAAAACCTCTGGAAGATTATCCCCTGAAACATTTGCTTTTCTAAGAACAGTTCCTAATTCTTCATTTTGTTGGGTTCCTGAAACCGAAGCAAAGCGAAACACATTAACTTGAAAAGCATAACTGTCTTTAGTCCCTATAATGAAAGAGATTAAACAAATAAATCCAATACTAAGTGCTTTTCGCATAAACTTGTAGCTATAATTTCAATAAGCTTTTTCTAAATAGTTAACGTGTACCTATAGGTAATCATTTTATCCCTAAACATCAATACAAATATGAAAATTATAACGATTATTCAAAATCAGCTTTAAAATTATTTAATACTATTCCAAATGCTTAATAATTAACAATTTCAGACGCTCAATTTCCAAAAAAAAAGACAGCTAACAAGTTAACTGCCTTAATTAAAAACAAATTCTACGAAATTATTTTTTTGCGTAACGTTTGTTGAATTTATCAACACGACCATCAGCAGATATCATTTTTGTAGAACCGATATAAAACGGATGATTCGAAGAATCAACATCTGGACGGAATTGACCATCTTGTACATTCATTGTTGAACGAGTAACGAATTCAGTACCGTCGTTCATTAGAACTGTAATTTCTTTGTAATTTGGGTGGATGCCTTTTTTCATTGCTATTGAAAAATTTGATTTTTTGATCTCAGATTAGTCAGATAATATACGAACTTTCATTTAGTATACCAACGAATCTTACTAATCTGTGTATTTAGTATTTGAATTATACTAAATCGTCTTCATCAAAACTGAAATTTCCAAGCATACTACCTATCATATCTTTGTAGCTAATAGTACTCTCATCGCTCTGTTTCCCAAGTTTTGAATACTGATGAAGCCCTTCTAATACAAATTCCATTAAAACGTATTTCTCAGAATCGAATTGTGGAATTGCTTTTTTTGTTGCAGCTAATTTTAGACCAGGAATACTATCTAACTGCTTTCGATACGCTTTCTCCGACATTAAGTCTTCAAAATCTGCAACGTTTCCTTGTGAGAACCAATTCGAAATGGTTTCATAATCTGGATTTACAGGTGATTTTTTCTTATCAGGCTGTGGATTATCAAAATAATTCAAAAATACATTTCGTATTGCTTTACCTATCAAATGTTTGGCAACATTTGCTGAACCTTCCTGTTCACCTTCATAAACCAATTCTAATTTTCCAGTTAATGCCGGAATAATAGAGTATAAATCAATTAATCGAGTTACAGCTTCTGTTTCACCATTAACAATGGCTCTTCTTTCAGCTGCTGAAATCAATTGCTCCATTGCTGAAATAGACATCCTGGCCGAAATTCCACTTTTTTGATCGATATACTCCGATTTTCTACCCTCAAAGGAAACCGTTTCAATGAGTTCCTTCATAAAAAAGGGAACTTCAATATTTATATCTCCCCTTTTAACCCACGCTTCTTGTTGTGTAATTTCAATTCCTGCTTGAATCTCTTTTGGATAATGAGTTATAATCTGTGAGTCAATTCTGTCTTTTAAAGGAGTTATAATATTACCTCTATTAGTATAATCTTCAGGATTGGCTGAAAAGTAAATTCCCACATCTAATGGCATTCTTATCGAAAACCCTCTTATCTGAATATCTCTTTCCTGCATTACATTAAGAAGGGAAACTTGAATTCGTGGTTGAAGGTCAGGTAATTCATTAATAACAAAGATGCATCTGTTTGCTCTCGGAATGAGCCCAAAATGTATTACCTCTTCATCTGAAAGTGATAATTTTCGAGTTGCGGCTTTAATTGGATCAATATCTCCAATTAAGTCGGCTACAGTTGTATCTGGAGTAGCTAGCTTTTCACTATATCTTTGTGAACGATGAACCCAAGCAATCGGAGTTTCATCTCCTTTTGCTGCAATTGTATGCTTCCCAAATTTAGAAATGGGGCTAAATGGGTCGTCGTTTAATTCAGAACCTTCAATAATTGGCATATATTCATCTAAAAGGTTTACTAAAGAACGAAGTAATCGTGTCTTCGCCTGACCTCTTAACCCTAACAATAATATATCATGTCTTGCTAAAATCGCTTGAATCAACTGAGGAAGAACGGTTTGATCATACCCAATTATTCCTGAAAAAAATGTTTCGCGATTGGCCAGTTTTGTAATCAAATTTTCGCGTAATTCTTGTTTAACCGTACGAGATTTCCAGCCGGATGCTTTTAGTTCTGAAAACGTTTTAAGTGTTGGTTTACTCATGAAATCAATTATGTATGTTTTTTAAAATTAAAATTCAAGCTAAATAAAATGTGTGTGAGTATAGTTAAAGTTTGTGAGTTTTCTAAAGATTTTCGGGTAAGTTGGCTATCAAATTGCAAATTGATTGCGAAGTAGCATACCTATTAAAGTTCCTGTTTAATTAAAAAAATACGTTAGTACACATTTCAGGAATTCCTATATCATTGATTTTATTCGTTTTTGAAAAATCTTAGTATGAAACATTTTTCTTTTTCATACTAAACTATTTATTAATTAAGCGGCTTATTTACATATATTGACATTTTCAGACAAAAGAGAGCATTATCTTAATTTTTTATCAATACCAATACTGGAGTAAATCAATGTCTAACCTAACATTAGATCAGAAATATCTTGAAGATATTCAAGAACTCAACTCCGATGAAGAACAAGCTGCTCAAATATTGCAGGAAATCTTCGATAAATGGAGTTATGTAACTGTAAATGAAGAAAATGATGAGTTACGGGGTCCGGCAACAAGAAAAGAAGTAATTTTTGCGCAAGAGCATTTAAATACGTTTTTCGCTCTAGCTGTCGAAAATGAAGAACTAGTTAATTTTGCCAATGAGTTAAAAACGATAACTGAAGAAAGTAAAGTTCGGCGTTTTATTGGCTCATGGTTAATTATTGGCGGTGTTAGTCTATTCTTACTCATTGCAATTTATTCTTTTGGCATATCTGATATGACTAAAGATTTTTCATTAACTGAAGCGCAAAGACGCTTGGATTCTGAAATTAATTACATTCAGAGAGATATTGATCGTTTGAAGAATTACGAAACATTAACTGAGGATCAACAAGGTTTTTTAAATTCAAACATTAATAATCTAACTGAACTAAAAGCTCTAGATGCAGAAAGCTACCGTGAAAAACGTTTAGATGAGGCGTTTTGGAGAGGTTTTCGTTTTACAATGGGTAAAATACCTATGATTTTAATTGTGGTTGCTTACTTTTTTGCAAGTAAAGCACCAGAATATTTAATAAACAAACGCGAACGTGAACTGCAATTAATGTCAAAAGGAGCTGGTGTAGCAAAAAAAGTATTACTTGGAATTATGGGGTTCTTCTTGGCAACTCCATGGGTTACTTTTTATGATGTCCACTCCGATGGAAGTAAATCCTATTCGGATTCCAATTTGAGCTCCGGAGTCCTTCAACTTGTTTGGAAATTTGGCGTTCCCTTATTAATTGCTTTCTTTGTTATTTACACCATGATGGTTATTCTTCCATTTCTTACAATTATAAGTTATCTGAGAAACTATCAGGCTGATAAAATTGATATCTATGTCGATAAATTAAAAGGCGTTTTTGGTAAACCTAAAATTGCTTAACATTATCACCTTTTTTAAGCGTAAGCCAAAAGCTTACGCTTTTTTTATGTAATCATTAGCAGTAACCCCTTTTTGCTCAAAAATTAATCGGCCTAATTTGTTTCTTTTTGATTCAAGGGCTTTTCTAATCTACCATTTTAGTGTAATGCTAAAGGTTTACCATCAATCTCGTAAAAAAATCTACCCTTGTAGAATAAAACTCACTTAAATAATACTTTTTATTTTCCACATACTCATTTTCTCGCCATAATTTAATCTTCTGATATAACGATGAGAATAAATTTACCTTTTCGAATTAAGACTACTTTGTCGGTTAAAAAACTCATACATTCTATTCCAGCAAATTATGCTTTTATTACACAGCTCAGTGAATTTCATCATCAATCTAAACTGATTACAGGCTTTTAATAACTTTTTGAAAACATTCAACCCTCATGTTACACATTAAAAAACAAGATGCCCTTGATTATCATTCTATAGGCAAACCCGGTAAAATTGAAGTTATTCCTACCAAACCGTATAGCACACAAAGAGATTTATCTTTAGCCTATTCACCTGGAGTTGCAGACCCATGTCTTGAAATTGCCGAAAACCCCGACGACGTATATAAATATACAGCTAAAGGCAATTTAGTTGCTGTTATCTCAAATGGAACAGCTGTTTTAGGACTTGGAAATATAGGAGCTTTAGCTGGAAAGCCAGTTATGGAAGGCAAAGGAATGCTTTTCAAAATCTACTCAGGAATTGATGTTTTTGATATCGAAGTTAGCACTCAGGATATCGAAGAGTTTATTTTAACCGTTAAAAATATTGCGCCAACTTTTGGAGGTATTAATTTAGAAGATATTAAGGCACCTGAATGTTTTGAAATCGAACGACGCCTAAAAGAAGAATTAGATATTCCTTTGATGCACGACGATCAACATGGAACAGCTATCATTTCTTGTGCGGCTTTAATTAACGCATGTGAATTAGCTGGGAAAAAACTTGAAGATGTTAAATTAGTAATAAATGGTGCAGGCGCTTCAGCCATCTCATGTGCAAAATTGTATATCTCTGTAGGTGTAAATAAAGATAATATCTTAATGTTAGACAGCAAGGGTGTTATCACAACAAAAAGAACTGGCTTAGATACTGAAAAAAAACTATTTGCCGCCAATACTGAATTAACCACTCTTGAAGAAGCAATTCGCGGAGCCGATGTCTTTGTAGGACTATCAAAAGGAAATATTGTAAGTAAATTGATGGTTAAAAGCATGGCAGACAACCCAATTGTTTTCGCCTTAGCCAACCCAACTCCCGAAATTTCTTATGACGATGCTATTGCATCTAGACCTGATATCATAATGGCAACAGGCCGTTCCGATCATCCAAATCAAGTAAATAACGTTTTAGGGTTTCCTTACATTTTTAGAGGAGCTTTAGATGTTAGAGCTTCAAAAATAAATGAAGAAATGAAATTAGCAGCTACTTACGCTTTAGCAGCTCTTGCAAAAGAGCCTGTTCCTGATGAAGTTAATATGGCGTATAGCTCAAAAAATTTAAGCTTTGGTCGCGATTACATTATTCCAAAACCTACAGATCCAAGATTGATCTATACCATCTCTCCTGCGGTTGCAAAAGCAGCTGTTGAATCAGGTGTTGCAAAACGAAATGATATGAATTGGGATGAGTACAAAAATGAGCTCATGGGATTATTGGGTAACGATAATAAACTCATTCGTGCTCTTGCCTCAAAAGCCAAGGAAAACCCGAAACGAGTCGTTTTTGCTGAAGCAGATAATTATAAAATTTTGAAAGCTGCCCAAACACTCAAAGAAGAACATATTGCTGAACCCATTTTACTAGGAAACCCAAAACTTATTCGTGAAATAGCTGATGATTTCAGCATTGAGTTAAGTGATATTCCTATGATGGACCCTAGAAGTGAAAATGGGATGAAAATGGGTGAAGAATTTGCTCAAAAATTATTCGAAAAAAGACAACGAAAAGGTGTTACCCTAGGCGATGCTAAACAAACCATGCTTAATAGAATTCCATTTGGGGCCATGATGGTCGAAACAGGGTATGCCGATGCCATGGTTTCTGGAATTACTAAAAATTATGCAACACCTATCAAACCGGCACTTCAGATAATTGGAATGCAAGAAGGTGTGAGAAAAGCAGCAGGGATGTATATTGTAACTACTAAAAAAGGAACTTTTTTCTTTGCTGATACCACAGTAAATGTTGACCCAAGTGCAGAAGATTTAGTTGATATTACACTAATTACAGCGCAAGCGATCCGCAAATTTGGAATTACACCAAGAATCGCACTTCTATCTTATTCTAACTTTGGTTCAAGTGAAGGTGAGTCACCAGATAAAGTGAGAAAAGCTGTTGATTATTTGCACAAAAATCATCCCGATATTATTGTTGATGGTGAGGTTCAAGCAAATTTTGCCGTTAACAAAACACTTTTAAAAGAACAATTCCCATTTTCGAGTCTTGTAGATAAAAATGTTAACACCTTGATTTTCCCAAATTTATCTTCTGGAAATATTGCTTATAAACTAATGCAAGAACTTGGTGGTGCAGAATTAACTGGACCAATTTTACTTGGTCTAAAAAAACCTGTTCACGTTCTTCCATTGGGATGCTCAGTTAATGAAATTATTAATCTAGCAACAATTGCTGTAGTAGACGCCCAGTAATAGTTTTAAAATAAAAGAATTGAATACCTATCTAATATTGCTTTTCAATGTGGATAGGTATTCCCTTTTCTAGATTTGAAAATATTTTGAATAAAAAATTATCCTCTACAAATTGATTCTTATAAATTCATTCGACATTAAGTTTCTTTCATTGAGTATTCTTAACAAGTTCTCTTTACCAAATGAAAAAAAAAGGGCTGCATAAATTTATCTATTTAACAGCAGTATTTGCAATAAGCTCAAGTATTGACCTTGCCTATTCCCAAAACTATACAACAAAAATTGATTCAATTATATACAATCGTGATTTTGGTTGGGCATCGTTCTCATTTAATAGTACTCAATCAAATTTCATTGATGATATACTTATTAGTTTAGGTTTACACTTCAAACCAGCTATTTTGGGTTACACAGATACCCCTTATTTCTTTGAACTATTAGCTGTTGCTCTTCCACTTTCACCAGAATCAATAAATAGTATAGGTATAGGTTATACCAAATCGTCAGTAATGGGAAGAACCAAATTAAGTCTTGGTTTAAGTAATTTTAAAAGCTCTAACTACGAGCCAATTATTATAGCAAACGGATTAGGAGCCTACATTTCTGGATCTTTGTATTTAGAGCCTTATTTACCTTTTGGGGCTGGAGTTAATACTGAAATATATTTTCATTCTAAACAAGTTCTCATTTTAGTTGGTATCTCAGCTATTCTAGATTTTGCAAAATGAAACTATACGTAAATTCTAATTGAGATACTTTTATCAAATTTCTCACCTTCATTTTTCTCGATTAACATTTTCTTTTTTATTAAGAGATAAAAATGAGTTGAAAATAATCCCCTAAAACTTGGATATCCTTGTTTACTCCAAAAAAAAAGCCCTGTCCGTAAATACGAACAAGGCTTTAAATGTAGCGCGGGGCGGACTTGAACCGTCGACCTCAGGGTTATGAATCCTGTGCTCTAACCACCTGAGCTACCGCGCCATTTTTACTATTTTAAAGAACAAATTTGTGCAGATCGCGGTCTCGAAACTATTCGGGATTTAAATCTTGCGCTATCAAAAAACAAGGTCAACAAAAAAGCGTCACTTGTTTCCAAGGACGCCAAATATAATTAAAACTAAAAGAAAAGTACAGTTAAATCCAATTTTATTTAGATTCAGCTAATTGTTTTAATTTTGCTAAAGAACGTTCAACCTTTTTTTGGAAAACAAACTTGAAAAAAGGATTTATGAACATATACTCAACTACTTGTTTCCAAAATACAGATCCGAACGTATAAAACACATGAGCCATAATATCAATTTGATACTCAGGTTCATTTTTAGCCTGTTCTCTCAATATTTGCCTTGCTTCATAATCTTCTGATAAAGCAATCATAGTTGAAATACTGTTATCGTCGAACATGTATGTAATTCTGTTAAATCGATACGAATCGGCCTCGTCAACAAAACTAAATTGACGTCTCACTTTTGAGTTCATAAAGGCATCATGAACAAATAAATTTTTGCAACCAAAAACTCCAAATTGTTTATCGATTTGCACTAATTTCAATCCATTTCTAATTGATGCATCAGGAGCAACTGTACTAAACTTTACAGGTGACCATCTCTCAATATTTTCCACAACACTAGCTAATTCCCATACTTTACTATAGGGTGCCTGTATGCGTATAAAAACTTTAAACTCCGGCATAATCTTATGCTTTTACTCAACATGAACATTTATTAAGTCAGAATGTAATAGTTTTTTTGATAAGACACATCATAGAAAATATGATACAGAGCCTTTTATCGAATCCTTTAGGTGAAATAATTGTATTTTTGGACAAATTTTTAAAATCATAAGTTATTACATGGCAAAAAATATAACCTCACGTTCAAAAGATTATTCACAGTGGTATATCGACATTGTAAAAGAAGCTAATTTAGCAGACCATTCACCTGTTAGAGGTTCAATGGTAATTAAACCAAACGGATATGCTCTTTGGGAAAACATGCAAGCCGTTCTCGATAGAATGTTTAAAGAGACAGGTCATCAAAATGCATACTTTCCTCTTTTTATTCCGAAATCTTTTCTATCTAAAGAAGCAAAACATGTTGAGGGATTTGCTAAAGAATGCGCTGTTGTAACTCATAGCCGATTAATAGCAACCGAACACGGAGTTGAAGTTGATCCCGATTCAAAATTAGAAGAAGAATTAATAGTACGCCCAACTTCTGAAACCATTATTTGGGACACCTACAGAGGCTGGATTCAATCTCATAGAGATTTGCCTTTATTAATTAATCAATGGGCAAATGTTGTTCGCTGGGAAATGCGTACTCGTTTATTTCTTAGAACAATGGAGTTTCTATGGCAAGAAGGCCATACGGCGCATGCAACACGTGAAGAAGCTATTGAAGAAACCGAAAGAATGTTAGAAGTTTATCGTGTTTTTGCTGAAGAATATATGGCGGTCCCTGTAATTACGGGTATCAAAACTGAGACAGAGCGTTTTGCCGGAGCTGAAGAAACATACTGTATAGAAGCTTTGATGCAAGATGGTAAAGCATTACAAGCTGGAACATCTCACTTTTTAGGGCAAAATTTTGCAAAAGCATTCGATGTTACCTTCCAAGATAAAGATGGAAAACTAAAACACGTTTGGGCTACAAGTTGGGGTGTTTCAACTCGACTAATTGGTGGCTTAATTATGACTCATTCCGACGATGATGGATTGGTTTTGCCTCCAAAATTAGCTCCTAATCAAGTTGTTTGTGTCCCTATTTATAAAACAGATGAAGAAAAAACACTTGTTTATGATTACATCAATACCTTAGTTGCTGATTTAAGAAAAGCAGGAATTAGAGTAAGAACAGACTTCAGAGATCAGTACAAGCCAGGTTGGAAGTTTGCTCAGCATGAGGTAGAAGGAGTTCCTCTTCGCATTGCAGTTGGTCCACGTGATGTTGCAAATGGCGTTGTTGAGTTAGCAAGAAGAGATACTAAAACCAAAGTTTCCACTCCTATCGAAGGGCTAACCGATGTTATTCAAAACTTATTAGTAACTATTCAAAACGATTTATTTGAGACTGCAAAAAAACGCAGAAGCGATATGACTACAGTTGTTGAAAGCTACGATGAGTTCAAAAAAGTTTTAGATGAAAAAGGTGGCTTTATTTACGCCCATTGGGATGGAACACCAGAAACTGAAGAGAAAATTAAAGAGGAAACGAAGGCAACAATTCGTTGTTTACCTTTAGTAAATCCTCACAAAGAACCTGGAGTTTGTATTATTTCAGGAAAACCTTCTAAAGAACGCGTTTTATTTGCAAGAGCGTACTAAAAATGAAATTCAGGCCGGTTTTAACTGCTGAACAAGCAAGAGAATTAGACCAAAAAACGATAGATTCTTATCATTTTTCAGAAGATTCGCTAATGGAATCGGCTGGACTTCTTATCGCTAGTAAACTTGAATCAGTAAGTGAAAACTCATTTCTTTTTTTTGCAGGATTTGGAAATAATGGCGGAGATGCACTCGTAGCACTCCGTCATCTCGCCTTATCAAACAAGAATTGTAAACTATTTCTTTTTGAACTGAACCCAGAATCTAAGAACTCCAATTACAAACTAAACCGATCTCGACTAGATAGATTAATTATTCATGGTCGAATTACCGTTTTAAATGAGATTCCAGAGGATTTTAATGGTTGTATTATTGATGGCTTATTTGGCTCGGGGCTCTCACGTGATTTAAATGAAACTACGTGCTCACTCATTTCATGGAT
>Ga0102814_10003126_pt1 | contig 10877 bp, 7 predicted proteins | sample ColrivemetaGS741_FD_79112 | JGI IMG/M metagenome (GOLD analysis project Ga0102814, IMG submission 79112) | Estuarine microbial communities from the Columbia River estuary - Flood tide ETM metaG S.741 | ecosystem: Environmental > Aquatic > Marine > Intertidal zone > Estuary | place: USA: Columbia... | reverse complement strand
GGTCTCGGTGTAGGAATCCCCTTCGTAGTGGTTGATGATGGTTGTATTGATGTGACTTGGAAGGTATTCCTTGATCTTTTGGGCAAGCGGGGTGTTGTAGTGCCACTCGTAGGTTTCTCCGTCATAAGCCACTGCACCCGCATCAAGCTCCCTAGAATGCCCCACTGCAAGCACGAGGATGCGCTCCTGTGCGTTTTTAGAGATTTCTTTAGTGTGACCTCCAGAATCATCCCCAAGGCTCTCAGAATCTATCCTAGAGCGTAATCCTTCAAGAATCCTGATTGCCTCATTGAGTTCGTCTTTTATATCCATGTGGTTGAGGGGGCTTTGCTAGCATTGATCTTGTAGTAGGAATCCGTGAACTTCTGAAGCTGTCTTTGGATGTCCTCCTCTTTTCGTTCGGAGATCTTAATGTCGGCATCCTGTGCCATCTGTTCGACCCAGTATGCCACTCCCATAGACAGTGCGTCAAGCCTGTCATCGTGTGTTAAAGCCCCCTTTTCGCGTGTCAGGCGAGACATCTGGAACATCAACTGGTATTTGAGTTGGGATTCGATGGGATACTTCTGGGCGGTATCGTAGTCGTTCCTAATGACCTTGGGGTCGATGACCAGCTTGTGTTGGTTCATCACGGGTTCCAGGGTGTCCACGATGCGCTTCTCCTTCTGGATGTTATGACGAACCTCTTCGACGGTTACCGGATAAATCTTTGATAGATAGGGCTTTAGGATCTCTACGAACATGCCGTCACCGAAGTTGCTTTCGACAACAATAACATTCACGTTGTTCATCTTGGCCTTCATCGTGAGAACCTTTAAGACGGTATCATCGTATCCCCCTTGCATACCGCCGGCATCCGTCACATAGAGATACCCGTTGAGCATCTTTACGACAGCCCACGAGGTTTCATCCTTGCCTCGTCCCGATGGGTCAATGGCTAACACACTACCAGTGAATGGGATGTTATCACCGATGACCTTCATGGGGCGAAAGAAGCGGTCCCCTGTGAACCCTACGTTCGGCACTGTGGCATCCCAAGCGTTCTCAGGGGATTGTGCCCAGACCAGCTTCTCGGGAGCCGTAGTGTCATCAATGTCCATGACGATTAAGTCATTGATCTTCAAGGGATAACGATCCAAGTCGGACAGCTTGGGGTCCAGCATGAACTGCATGGCGAACCCTGACTTACCGTAGGATGCTTCACGCTCTGCTAGGTCGATCTCGGAGAATCGTGTCGGTTCTGTAGGGCTTCCGATGAAGTCATCATCGATGCACGAGGCGGCAATGTTACCTTGGTAGATCTTCTCGGACTTCTCCACACCGATCTTCTTCGCCGGCCAAATGCGAGTCTCATAGTCCCTTTCGAGCATTTTGTTGTAGATGCTGTCCTCGCACTGTGGAGTCCCAAGGAACAGAATGCGACTGCCATCGTTGGGCTTAAGGATAGCTTCAAACTCCTTGACCTGTTCCGAGAGCTTGTCCCGCATGGATTGGGTTGCGGAGTTGTTGGGAACCTCTACGTCATCAGCCACAATGATGTCCGCACGGCTACCGGTAAGCTGGGATGTTATACCGAGGGACTTGACGCTGGGTGCGTGTGAGGCTTGAGCAGGGCCAACGTCAAAGGAGATCTTGGAGAAGCGTTGCTTGTCGGTGGGCTTTAGGTGTCCAAGGATCTCCATCTCGTGAATGATACGGAGGGTGAACGTCGAGAAGTCATCGGCGCGGTTCTTGGATGCGGAGACCACCAGGATGTTCTTCTGTGGATCAAGGAGTAGTTGGTGAACGACGAAGGCTGAACAAATCCATGACTTACCTACGCCTCGGAACCCTTGGATAACACCTCGGCGTGGTCCGTGTTGCATCCACTCGGCTATCTCGTATTGGATAGGAGTGGGAGCCGGAAGTGACAAGTGGTTCCACGTCATCCAAAGGAAGTTGCGGAAGTCTTGGAGTTGTTTAGGAAGGTCGCTCATTCGTTGACTACTTGATCGGTCGGGTCATCAAAGGGAAGGATGTTCACTAGGCTATCCAAGGGTGATCCTTTGGTGACTGCTGCACTGATGTTATTGTCCTTAAGTAGCTGTCGGGCAGCGTTTAAGAGAGCAGGGGTGTCATCTCCACTTTGGATGCGATCAATGAAGGTGTCAATCAAGAGATCCTGGAGACCCTCCATTTTAATGCTACGGGATTCGTCTTTCATTGTTTTCTTAGTGCGTGGTAAATCTTAATGACCATGTATGTTAAGGTTGTTAATCCTACGGCGATAGCGACTGAGGTGTTCACTTGTTCAAGGGTTATGTTAGCAATCAATCCGGTTACCCCGATCATAGGTGTGTTAAGATTTGGGTTCATGGGTTATTAAGGATTCGGGTAGGTGCTTCCGAAGACCACGAAGTTAATCTTACGATTTGCTGCGTGAGCCACATCGTCGGACTCGACTACAAAATATCCGACATTCTTTTCTTTAATGAAGTTACGTCCGTCCATCCCGCTGGCTCCTTGCATTGTCGTTACAACTGTGTAGTTAGTATTTGCTAGGTCTGTATCAAAATAAATCTTTCGAGTTCTAGTTGCGTTGGCCTCCGCTTCGGTTGCGGTAACGTCTACATTATATGATCCAGCCTCCAAGCTATCCGCTCCTGTTGCGTCATACTGAATAACACCATAAGCTCTTGGAGAGAACGGGCTATTCTTAAGCACATCAGGAGTCACCACGCCAGCTGGCTCGCCGCCATGCGTACCAGTCCCTAGTTGTCCTTCCATTTGGGCTTTACTAGCAGCCTTGACTTTATCGTATGTTACCGCTTCGTCTTCGATCTTCACGGTAGTGACTGCATCGTTTTCAAGCTTGTTCGTGGTAACCGCCTCTGTCTCAATCTTTTCCTCGGTGACCGCTTCTGCTGCGAGTTTTGCTGTAGTAACGGCTCCGCTCGCGATCTTTGCTGCGATAACAGCGTCAGCGGCAATCTTGTCAGAAGTCACAGCATTGTTTTGAATCTTTGCATTGGCCACTGAGGAATCCGCTAATGCTGTCTCACTGACACTCTGGATTCCACCTCTAGTATGCCCAGCATCTTCATTCATCTCCTGTGCGGCGAACAAGTTTTGTTTATAGGCAAGATTAAGATCTTCTGCACTCAACACTGCACCATTGGTGAAATCAACGAGTTCGGTTATTGATGTCGCACGGAAGATTCTAATGTGGTTCGCTGAGTGGTTGGCGATTTTGCTTATATCACCCCAAGCAGACGATGTGCATGTCACGGTCTTAGAGGCGAAGTCTAGGGTATAGTCCGTATCTTTGATAAGTGTCAGCTTTTGAAATCCTTCAGCGGCTTGTGAGTTGATAACACACACTTCCACATCGTCAGCACTTAAGGCTTCAAGGGAGAAGTTAATAGGGTTGGTCCACTCAGTGTAGTTTCCACTGCTTTCTTGCTGATAATATGACAGGGCGGTTGTTGTTGTTAAAGCCATGATGTTTTAAAGGGATGGGATTGGGTTTAGTGATTGTCCGGTTCGGAGTTGATAGTTACGTTGTTGCACCTGTTTAACAGTTTGTTGCAGTTCTGGAAACTCTTGAATAACAAGGCGTTTGGCGACACTACGATAGCGTGTGATGACTCTCTTAGCAAGACGCACTCGGGGATCGGTGTCCCCTTCACCACCTCCAAATTGCTGGAAGTTCTGTTCGGCTTGTTTGTATGCAGGTGATTTGAACAGTGCCTTCAATGACTGGCGAAGGGTTCGTCCGTAGATCTTGTGTTCACTGGTGAGTTCCAACATGCGGTCGTAGGCTTGCCTTCCATCGGGATTGTAGAACTCTCTCATGTCCGTCTCCTTGCCCTTTGTCCAGTTATGTTGGGGCATCGAGAAGCCATACAGAAGTCCTTGGATCTTTTCATCCACTAAGTCGTTTTTGGTGGACTGGATGTAGATGGGATTAATCATGGCTAAGACTCCTCCTGGATTCTGCTTGTAAACAGCTTCACCAAGGAAGGTTCTCTTTGGGGGAACTCTTTCTTCTCCAATCGGAACCTTACGCCAGATCGCATCTGAAAGTGTTCGTGACTCTCTAAGCATCTGTTCGCCGTTGGCGTTCTTTAGTTTATCCACAAACATTGGAACTACCATTGCTGATGTGATGTCCTTGAACGTCTTAGGAAGATAAATTTCAGGCTCCCGTGTAAGGTTAAGAATGTTGTTAACTCCACGAAGGAATGATTTATCCGTCATGTTCTCCGCAATGGTAAAGGACAACGCTGAGAACACCTCGGCAAAACCATCATCATCATCAGGGTTCATCTTTGTGAACTCCGCTGCATCAGCAATAATACTGATCATGGTTGCTAGGGGGTCTACCCGTTCATAACTGACATACGTCTTTGAGCCATCTTCATTATTAAATACGAAAGAGTAAGGTCTCCATCCGGTAGCCATTAACGCATCACGTTCTTTTCTGTTTCTTGGTCCTCCTCCGGTGATTCGGTCATTGTTCTGGGTCGCAAAGTAAATCATTGCCCCAGATGCTCCTACAGCGGTTGCGTATCGTCCTTTAGATGCGGCTTGTTCCATCGGAGTGAGTTCTGCCCATTCCTTCTTCCGTTGATCTGCGGTCTTTCTTATGAGAGGACTTAGCTTTTCAATACCTAAACCAGGAAGTGTGCGTCTCCACCCAAAGTGAAGTATGTTCATAGGAGTGCTTACAAACGGCATAAGGAACTTAAACACGGGCATGTGGTTCAATCCTTGTTTAATAAGCCTTGTGTAAGCTCCTGGTTCATCGGTGAAAGTGCTTTCACGGGCAAACCTCTCAGTGGTTCTGGATAACACATCAGCATTTGATTTATCCATACCGATGTCGTTGATTTGTTTCTCCATGATCTCGGCAACTCGTTGTTGGAACTTAACAGCATCAGCCCGACTCAAACCTTCGTCGTTCGCTTGTTTAACTGCGGAACGCATCATCCTCGCTTCAGAGTAAAGTGACCCGTCTTTGTTAAACATCTTTTTGACATTCTTATTAACGTATTGTTCAACTTCACCGTGCGGAATCTTTTTGGCAATAGCTTCAGCCACAAAGTGCGTCCTTAGATACTGCATTGAGGCCATTGTTTTGTTAAGTGTGTCAACCGATCCGTTGATCCTGTTAGGGAGCCTTGTAAGGAAGTTAATGGTGTCCATGACCTGAGACATCGGTTGGCTGCTTAGGAAAGCGTTTTTAGAGAAGTTGGATGAAGCAAACGCTCCAATCTCCTCTCCCGAGTCATCAAACATCCGTGGACCTCCCAAGAGAGCATCTTTGTCCATCTCTAGGGCTGCTCTTCCCATTTTGAAAGCGTCCCCTACACCGTAGAACAAATTGTGCATGGAGATGGAGGCTTTGAAGAGAGGAATGTTACCTGTCATCAATGCGCCTGTGGCTAGCTCAAGTTGTTGAAGAGTCCTTGAGATAGTGGGTGTTGCTGCGTTAAGAACGAATGTTGCAGGACCACTGAGGAGACTTCCTGTGAACCACTGTAATCCTGCGTCCAGAACCTTATGGAATCCTGACTTCTTTGCTGTTTCGGCTATGGTCCGTGTAACCTCGTCGCCTTTCCCCATCTTTTCAGCGAAGGTAAGGCGTTTAGCTAGGGTGCGAGCATCTCGTGATCCTAGAGTCTGGTTAATGAATTTCTTGTATTTGGTTTCGCTTGTGATTTCCGATGCTTCAATCCTTCTTCGGGCTTCTTCTTCCCGTGCCTTCTTGATCTTTTCGATCTGCTCTTTGGTCTTCTTGATGTCGCTCTTAGGCTTCTTGAGTGCAGCTAAGGTCTTTTCCAGTTGGTTAAGCTCCTTGATCTTGTCTACCTTACCTTTTAGCTGTTCGATCTCTGCTTCAACCTTCGCAATGTCTTTGTTGTTGTTCTTGAGGTTGGCTAGTCTTTTTTGCAGACCCTCTCTTGTTTTCGTGGCGGTCCTAGCTTCCTTGACCTGCTTAGTAAGATCATCGATCTTCTCTTGTGATGCTCCGTCCTTTTTAAGTTGAGCAAGCTGGCGTTGGAGAGTTGAATGAGATTTCCCCCCGGCGGGTTTAAGACTGTCAATCTCTGCTTGGATTGCGCTTGCGTCCATCTCTTCAACCTTCACTTTATCTTGAAGGTCTTTGAGTCGTGTTAACTGAGTAACATCCTCATTCGCTGCTTTCACCTTGGCTTGTAGATCCACTTCCGTTTGATCCACTTCGGTCTTCTTTGCGCCAGCTTCATCAGTGGTTTTCTTTGCGCCAGCTTCGCGTGTCTTAAGGTAGTTATCAAGATCCGCTTGGGTCTCCTTCACTGCATCCTCTGCGGCTTTAACATTAGGAGACAGGTCAGCGTCATTGGCAAGGTCTTTGATCTCCTGCTCCATGACTTTCCTAGTTTTACTGTTACGCTCAAGACCTTGAAGAAAGTCATCACCTTCAAAAGCGTCCTTGTAATTCTTGGAGAACGATTCCACATAACTATTCAAGGATTCTGTTACAGTTCCTACGTTTTTGGCTTGTCGCTGTGAGAAGGCGAAACTCAACCCCGAACCAATAGACGAACGATGCGCCATGTAGTTTCGAAGCTGTGCATACGCTTCAACCATTTCAAGCTCTAGGTTTTTTACTTGTTTTTCATCCAACCCTTTGGACTTGGAGTTTGCTATTTGTTCAGCCAATCCTTGAACTCTGTGAGTGCTTACTTGCATCCCTTGAGTGTAAGCGTGTTGGTGTAACATCACGGACTGGATAAGCGCAAACGCATCCTTAACGTAGTTGCCGTCTTTATCCTTTGTTGACACTATCTTTAGTGCGTTCCTGTAAACCTCTGGGTTTCCACCTGTAACTGTTTCACGGGCAATAACATCAGCAAACGCTTGCTTGAAGTTTTCCTCCGTGACTGTGGGGAAGTCTTTGTCTAGCGTGGAAGTAATTTTGTTAACAACTTCTCGTTGCGCTGCGAACGTCTTCGCTCCCACTAGCTGTTCAAGTGCGTTGACATTGTTTTGGAGGGCTTCTGGACCTCCTGTATAACAGGGTTCACTCATGATTGTTGATTATTATAATTGTTGTTATCTATTTACACTCAGGGTATTTAGGAAGGATGCTTGTTGGGTCCGACTTGGTGTTAGGGCTTCCAACGTAGTTCAGACGGCCCATTTGCACTTCAGCTTGCGCTCTCAATAATGATTCTGGAAGCAATTCTTCCACTTCATCGGCCAGCTTCAAGCCTTCCTCAGTTGCGAGTCCTGTGTCCACTAGAGCGTGTTTAAGCTCCTTGTCAGCAGCTTCTTTAGCGGCAATGGTTTCAGGCGAGCCATCCAGTTGTTTCCCTTTCTTAAGAGCCTTCGCGCTTTTTATAAGGACTCCTCCAATCGCGCCCAATGCTCCTCCTTCAAGGACGTTCTTCATGCGTCCCTCAAAGGCACTGTCCTCTTCGTTGGACTGTAGGTATTCTGTAATTGAGTTACGGGTTGCATCATGTCCCACAAGGAAGTCACTAAGTCGCGCCTCGTGTTCGTCGAAGGCAATGAAGTCAGCCGTTGCTCCAGCCGTGATTGTCTTAACACCCGATACAAGTTTACTACCGGCTCCAAAAGCCTTGGCTCCTTTCGCGGCTAGACCAGCAACTCCAAGACCAGGAATAAGACCTAATCCAAACTGAGTGATACCTTCAACCAATCCTCCAACCATCCCTTGTGGGCGATCAAAGGTTCGTTCGGACCATTCATCGGGAAGGGCATCAAACAGGACCATATCGGCAAAACCTACGAGTGATCTTCCGAATCCTTCAACACCTGATGCCACTCCTGTTGCTACGTCTTCAATGAAACCCACATCATCGGGAGCTTCTCTCTTCATCTGCTGGGCGGTTTGGAAGCGGTCGAGATGGGCGTAATCCTCATCAACCTCTCCGAATGTGGTAACATCTTGGGAGTTAGGAGCAAGGAAGCGTGAACTTTTAAGTAAGGCTTGAGAAGCGAAAAGACTCATGTTATTTGTTGTTTTGGGGGTTACTTGGTGATGTCGCCAAATAGTGATTCAAAGAAGGTCACTTGGTTTTTAATTAAATCCTCCAAGGGCATTGATGGGAGGTAGATGGCTCTTATTTTCTCTAAATCAGAACTGTCTCCAGTTTTTATGTATTTTGTAACAGCCCCCATGTTAAAGATGCGTTTTTTGGTTTCCTCGGGTTTGTTGAAAGTATCAAAATAATTGTAGGGGATTACATACTTGTTTTCGTCTGTAAACAGTCCTAGGACACCTCCCGTCCTATAGGTTCCACTGACGTTCCCTCCGTCCTTAATTAACACATCCAGAGGGAGTCCACTGTTACGGACAACATCTAATTCATTTGTAACTTCTTGGTCGAATGCGTCTGTTTTGTAAACGCTTGCCATTCTTTTTCCAATAAAATTGCGTCTCCCTTTGTTGCTTGCCTCACGCACTAGACTGTTGATTAGCTTTATCCTCTGGTTGACTGGGTTTCCTTTCACGGCTTCCCGCCCATACTCATTAGCCAATGTCCTGTTTACTTTGTTAATATCGTATTTTGTTACACTTGCACGAGGTCGTGTGTCGAATCCTGCGCCGGACGCGTAAACACTACCACGGTTAATGGACCCTGTGGAAACATCAGGAGTCAGTTTCCCATCTTCATTAACGATGACACTTCCATCACGAGCGGATTCGTAGTATTGAGCTTCGTCCAATGCGTGAAGCTCGTCTTCGGTTTGCTGCTTTCTCTTCTCTTCATCTGACAAGGGTGGATTTTGAGATTTAATCCGGTCGATGTAATCCTTAAAGTAAAGACCTACGTTACGCGTGTAGCGTTCTTGTAGTGTATTTTGTAATCCGTTTCTAAATAATGATTGATTTTTTTGTTCTTCATCGGTTTTGTATGTTCCTAGAAATAGCTCATTCTCGGGAAGGTCAACCACACTCCCCACAGTTTCTTTTACGGCTTGTTGTAAGGCATTTGCTGTGAGTATCTTAAGTATTGGATCTCGGAACTCTTCATATACAGGATTAACACCATCATTTACCTCTTTTGTAATGTAGTTTTTATAGTCCGAAAGTGATGCTCCTGTGTCAATAGTTGCACTTTCAATAATATCTAAATTAGTTGTCATGTCCGCCTGCTCACGCGCACTGAGGTTAAATTTCTTTTGAATCTCTTCCCCTAGTTCTTCTCGTTTCTCGTCCGAGGTCTCTGCATGGATCTCACCGCGTCCATAAAGACCGTCCCGCGCTCGTGCGTAGGTGTTACTAAGTGAGATCTTTTCTTTATCGTTCCATTTCTTCGTAGGGTCATTAAGCACCTCATCTTCCATTTCTTGCAAGGAACCAGCGAACGTGTCTGGATCGTAACCTGGTTTTACCTTTTCCGCAGCTATCATTGAAAGGAGATCGCTGTTGTGGGAGTCAATCTTCTTCGTGTCGATTTTGCCCTCGTCAGCTTCAAGCGCGTCTTCAAGAAGTGCTTCTGCGTTTTGAATTAACCTCATCCCAGCGGAGGACTTATTGAGTGGTCTCCCGTTGATGTTAAGAGACCCGCTTTCCATTGCCTCTAAGAATAGATCGGCTGCACTGTGATCTTCATCTTCAATAAGCATTCGATATTTTGCAGTGAGTGCTGGTATTAGTTGTGCTTCGATTTGGAACTTGTCTAAACGCCCTGCGAACCCATTGTCTGTTGCGAAATCAAGAGAGTATTGGAGGTTGTCCACCCATCTCTGATTAGCAGCATCTTGATCGAACAGTTCTCTCTCGATTTGAACTCGCGGGTCATCAGGGTTAGCAAACTCTGGGACAATATACTCAGTTTGAATCGGTGTTTCAGCCTGTGTAAGGAAGTTGGTCTCCACTGCTGCAAGAGCTTCTTTTTCTTGGAAGTCCCTTTTGCGTGCGTCAATGCTCGCTGCTGCTTTCTGAACGTAGTTAGGAATGATCGCCTCCATCGCCCTGTTATGCCTCACGGCTAACCACGAGTTAGTCCTTACTGTATCTAGGATTCCTGGAGCTAGAGATCCAACTAAGCGACTCTGGGCATACTCCTTGATGGATTCGTCTGAATCAAATTGTAAGAGTTCGCCGTTAGTCATACCATCAATCTCACTGGAAACCTTTTGGAGGTTTGGCTTGATGCTCGCGTCAAATAACCTCTGATAAGCTGCCTCTTGGAACGCTTTGTTTCCCCCGAGCCATGTCATGAATCCTTCAGCCTCGGTGTCCCCGTTGTTCCATCTCTTTTCAATCTCCTCAAGATCCATCTCTTCAGCTTGCTTCAAACCCGCCGCAACACTTATGTTCTTTGCCTGTCCTAGTAGTTGCGGAAGCTGAGAGAGCGCACGGGAGAGTTCTGAGGCAGGGTTGTCTTTAAGAGTTTCACGAGTAACGACAGAGTAGTTACCCATGCGTCCAATAGTAGGAGTAATGGGAACCTGTCCGAGATTAACATCTACAGGGCGGCGTTGCTCACTCTTAAGTAAGGATGAAAGTAGTGCGTCTTGCTGGGTCATATGAAAGTGTTCTTTTTGTAGGTGTGTTATTCTTGTTTTTACTGTGGCATCGTTCCTACTTGGGGAAGCATTCCAGGTCCAACAGGTGCGCCAGTGTTAACGATTGGGTAAGATGAACCCCCACCTGCCCCAACGGGATCGCCGGCGAGAGCTTTATTTACTTCTTCTGGTGCGCCCATGTCTTTAGTAACACCATACATCGACATCCCCGTTTGGAGTCCTTGAAGACCGGATTGAAGAAGGCTGGCTTGTCTGATCGGGCGGTTGATCCGAAGCTGGTTCATCATTGTTCGTGATGCTTCCTCCTCCAAGGTGAATGCGGATTGAGTCGCTTGGAGATTCGTCTG
>Ga0102814_10003122_pt1 | contig 10884 bp, 6 predicted proteins | sample ColrivemetaGS741_FD_79112 | JGI IMG/M metagenome (GOLD analysis project Ga0102814, IMG submission 79112) | Estuarine microbial communities from the Columbia River estuary - Flood tide ETM metaG S.741 | ecosystem: Environmental > Aquatic > Marine > Intertidal zone > Estuary | place: USA: Columbia... | reverse complement strand
CTTTAAGTTTGGGGTGAGACCTATTGAGTGATGTTCGATTGATAAGCAATACGGAATCAACCTGATCGCTTTCCAGGCATTCGATCAATACCGCCTGACCGACCATGCCTGTTGAACCTGTGATGATGACTTTCATAAGGAATTTATTTTAGAATAAAATATACTTTTAAAACAGTGCCCGGACCATTTCTGTTCAGAATCAAATCTAAGGACTAAATAGGTCAGGTTCTAATTATGCGTGTCTGTATTGCTATGAAATTTTACGACTGGTCGGGGTGTTGATCTTGTGTCCTTAAAAATTAAACCTAACATAGTTATGCTTCTATGACCCGAAACCGAAACATAGCTCCAATGGTTATATTTGCCTTATTCGAACAATATTAATATATTTATACAATGAACAATTCTTATGATACCATAGTGATTGGTTCCGGGGCAGGCGGTATGACTGCTGCCCTCGCATTGGCCCAAGCCGGCCAGAAAGTGCTTCTTTGTGAAAAGCATAAAGCACCCGGAGGCTGGACCCATTCTTTCAGTAAAAATGGCTACAAATTCAACACCGGCGTTCATTATATGGGTGAATTACATAAAGGGGGCAACCTTCGCAGGATTTATGAAGGATTGGCTGTCTCAGAAGACCTGTTTTTTCTGGAAATGAACCCGGAAGCTTATGACCATATTCAAATCGGGGAAGAACATTTTGATGTTCCCAAAGGGGAAAAAAAATATATAAACAGACTGATTCAACGCTTTCCCGCTGAAAAAACGGGGATCGAAAAGTTATTTAAAAAGATCAGGGATTTACAGGATTTCTCTCAACAACTCACTAAAAAGAACTGGAAATATATTTTTTCCCATGCTTACATTCTTTTATGGTTCAGGCGCACAGGCGGACAGCTGGTCAATAAATACGTGACAGATCCACTTTTAAGGGGTATTATTAATGCTCAGATAGGGATACACGGAATGCCACCAAAACGCTTATCCGCTGCATTCCTTTCCGGAGGTATAATGCATTATTATAATGGCGCCTATCATCCACTTGAAGGTGGAAAAGCCATTTCCAAAGCCTTTTTGAATAAATTTAAGGAAGCAGGGGGCGAAGTTCGCTTACACACAACCGTATCAAAAATATTGATACACAATAAAAAAGTCAGCGGAGTTGAATTAGAAGATGGAGTGTTTATTCATGCACAAAATATCGTAAGTAATGCGGATCCGAAGCTTACATTCATGAAGCTTATAGGTCCCGATCTTCTGAGCAGTAAGCTGAAGAAAAAAATTAATACGATGGATTATTCCACCTCATGTATCAGTTTGTTCCTTGCGGTGGATATGGATCTTAAAAAGATGGGATTTGATTCCGGCAATTATTGGTTGTATGACGATGCGGACATGGATTCGAATTATGAACTGGCTTACACGGACCATGCTGTTTTTGAAAAACCTGCATCCTTATTTATTACCATAACGACACTGAAGGATCCAACTAAAATGAGAAATGGACACCATCAGCTGGAGGTATTTACAATGTCTGGCTATGATGCATTTAAAAAATGGGCGGATAAACCCAAGGGAAATCGTGGAGCGGATTATGAAAAACTCAAGGAAGACATTGGTAAAAGAATGCTTCAAAAACTGGAAACTACCTTTCCCGGGATTGGGTCTTCCATTGTCTATCAGGAATTGGCCACCCCTTTGACCAACGAGCATTATGTCAATGCACCCCTTGGAAATTTATACGGGATCGAAAAAAGTGTAAAGCAAATCGGGCCGGGGAGTTTTTCCATAAAAACGGAAATCAAAAATCTGTTTTTATGCGGCGCCAGTACCATAGGTCACGGGATAGCGCCTGCCACCCAAAGCGGCTTGATCGCGGCAGCAAAAGTGCTGCAATGCCGAACTGCTGATCTGTTGAGTCAAAACGGACCGGAATTAAAGATCTTTCCGGCAGAGGATGTGGAAAAATGGCCTGACTGGCTCAGGGAAAAATTGTAATATTTTAAGACCCTATTAATTATTATTATCCTTGTTAATGACCAAATAATTATAAAACATCCTGGATACCTGCAAGGATAAAAAACGTATTGTCCGGTTTCTAAAAATGTCTGCAAACCAAGCCTCTCCTCCCTTTCGGAACAATGCAAATTCATGCTGTTATTTAGACATTACAGCTGTATCATCATCAGACGACGATATTTCATGCTAAAAATATTGCTTTGACTGATTTGTTCATCCGGGCAGGGATGAGAACCAACAAAATCAATAAGTGATTTAGTAAAAAACAAAGTCACTTCTACATTTTGCTGTTTTACTGTTTTACTGTTTTACATTTCATCAGGATCCGGCCTCTAACATTAATCTATAATAAGTCCATATCACATCAATTAAAAAGCCTATTGTTTCAAATCATCAAACTAAACTCTAACTTTGGAAGTCGTTGATAAAATAGCGACCATTTTCATGAAATATGTTGCCGTAACGTTACTCTTTTTAATGTTTTCACTTTCTATGCCGGTATCTATGAGCGGGCAGGAAAGTGATGGTTTTCGCAATCAACTGGACTGTCTGTCTACGCAATGGTACGGCAGCAGTGATTTATTGGTGAATGGAAGACCCTACCGGCCAGAGCACCCCCGAGCATCCGGCCACCCTTACTTCGGAGAAGACCATTTTCAAAAAGCATCCGTTTTTATTAAAGGCCGGAAATTTGAACAGGTAGACCTTCTTTATAATGTGGAAAGGGATGAATTGATCTTAAAACATCAGTTGACCAATAAAAACAGGGTACAATTAAAATTGACTACTGCATTGGTAGATTCATTCGTCCTGAATGGGCAGGTATTTGTTAATAATATGTATGGTCCGCCAACCGGTGGCGGTCAGGGTTATTTGAAAAAGCTGTATAAAGGGCAATGGCAATTATACATCAGGATGGAGAAAGATTTTTATCCGCTTTATTCCAATAAGAATCCATACGGGCGCTACGGTAAAACTGATCTGATCTATTTCCTGGTGGATTCAAATGGTAAAATGGAAAAGGTGAAAAATAAACGCTCATTGCTGAAGTTTTTTGGAGAGAATAAAAAAACAGTTCGGCGATTTATGAAAAAAATATCTTTCCGTTTTAAAAAGGCCAGCGATATACAATGGTATGAACTCATGAAATTCTGCGAAACACTTGAAAAATAATTACAAAAATATCAAATCCTTTCTGGCTTTATGGTGCTTCATTCTATCCACAAGTGTCGTGGCACAACAAGCTGGCCCAGTCCTTGATCCGATGCATTCAGGTGGAAGCTGGGATAGCTTTGTGCTTAAAACAGAAGCGGCATATGGGGTGCATTACTATTTCGACCTTGATGACATCTCAGAGGTTCAATTGACAAAGGTAAATGAACCGATGTCTTTGATTCGTTATATTGAAAACAAGCTGGTGAAGTATGGACTGAAGGTTGCCATGGACAATAACATGAATATTTTCGTTACCAGGGAAAATGCCATAGAAACCGATTTAGCTGATGATATCTATCCGAGGATAAAGAATAATAAAAAGGACGAAGAGGACAAAATAAAGGATTCAGCAGAATTTATTGAGACTAAAAAAGAACATCTGGCGAGTGTTCTGGTCATCGGCAATAAGCAGGACGGTTTGCGTTCAAAAAAGGCCCGCTTGAGCGGACATCTGCTGGACCAGGATAGCACCGCCTTATTTGGTGCCACGATTTTGATCGAAGAACTGGGCATTGGGTCCGCAGGCGATGAAGAAGGCCATTTTGAATTCAGGGTGGATAAAGGAAGTTATACGCTCTTGCTCAACGAGATCAACCACAAGGCACAGAAGATCAGGCTAAAATTGTTGTCAGATGGTACGGCTGATTTCTACCTGGAGCCCACTTCAGTAACGCTCGAAGGGGTGGTCGTGACCACAGGCCGATATGACCGGGTGCAAAATGCCCAAATGGGCTTTGAACAATTGTCGACTAAAAGTATCAAGGAAATTCCCCTGGTCCTGGGAGAAAGAGACATCTTGAAAGTTGCTACTTTACTGCCGGGCATTCAAAGTGTTGGGGAAGGAGCGGCAGGCTTCAATGTTCGGGGCAGCCCCGCCGATCAAAATTTATTCTACATCGATAATGTACCGGTGTACAACACCAGTCACCTGTTTGGTTTTTTCTCGGTCTTTAATTCGGATGCCATCAGTGAGTTCTCCATGAGTAAGAGTAATATACCGGCCCGTTTTGGGGGCAGGCTGGCCTCCATTTTTGACATCAAAGCCAAAGAAGGGGACAATGAGGAATTCAAACTCAGGGGAGGCATCAGTCCCATTACAGGCAGCCTCTTGCTCGAGGGGCCCATTCAAAAGAAAAACAGCAGTTTTATGCTTGGTGCAAGGTCCACCTATTCGAATTGGATACTCAAACTGATAGAAAACCCGGATTTTAACCGTTCAAAGGTGTTTTTTGGTGATGGTATAGCCAAATTGAATTTCAATATCAATCAGAAAAACAAAATTCAGGCATTTGGGTATTACAGCCTTGACGACATTGATTTTGCAGGTACTACCCAGTATGCCATTGAGAATCAGGGAACCTCTGCATCGTGGAAACATTTTTTCAATGAAAAGAACAATTTCGATCTGTCGCTGATCTACAGCAAATATGCCCTGGAAACCGAAAACTATGAATTGCCAATTGAGGCTTATCGTCAGAATAATGTGCTTTCCCATAAAGAAGCCAAACTTGATTTTACTTTCAGACCCAGTTCACGGCATGATATCACTTTGGGGGGGAATACCATCCTTTATGATATAGACCGGGGTGATTTTGCGCCTGCAGGGGAGGAAAGCAGGATTATTTTACTCGAGCTCGGGGAGGAACGGGGACTGGAATCAGGCATATATATAAGCGAAACATGGAGTCCGTCTGCCCGGTTTACTTTGATAGGAGGTCTGCGTTACAATTGGTATGCCTATCTCGGTCCGCAATCTGTATACAAGTATAATCCGGGGCAACTAAAAACAGAGAGCAGTATTATTGACACTTTGTATTTTGATAAAAATGAATTGGTTAAAACCTATGGAGGTCTGGATTACAGACTTGCATTCAAATACAATATAACTGCCGGATGGTCGGTGAAAGGATCTTATAACAAAATGCAGCAGTATAGCTTTCTTTTGTCCAATACCATAGCATTGGCGCCCACTGATAAATGGAAACTCAGCGATTATAACATTGAGCCGATGGTGGGGGAACAGTTAAGCATGGGGGTTTATTCCTACTTATGGAACAAAAGATATGAATTTTCAATGGAGGCTTATTACAAAACGGTGGATAAGCTCGTTGAGTTTCGGGACGGGGCGGATCTTTTGATCAACGAAGTACCAGAATGGGATGTTTTGCAGGGGGATCTGAAGGTATATGGGATTGAATTCATGCTGAAAAAATCAGCCGGGCGTTTTAACGGCTGGATGAACTATACCTATTCAAAAGCAACGGTACTGGTGGATAATCCAGAAGAAGGCGCCCAAATCAATTTTGGAAATCCATATCCTGCCAATCACGACAAACCGCATTCCGTAAATCTGGTCATGAATTACAAATTACTGAAGCGTTTAAGTTTTTCTGGCAATCTGGTGTATTCTACGGGAAAACCAATTACCTACCCGACAACGGCCTATTACCAGGATGGAATACAGTTGGTAAATTTTACGGAAAGGAACAAATACAGGATCCCGGATTATTTCAGAATGGATGTTTCAGTCAAAGTGGAGGGAAACCTGAAAGCGGAAAAATTCATGCACGGGGTCTGGGTATTCAGTATTTATAACCTGACCGGAAGAAACAATGTGTACAACGAATACTTTAAGGCGCGAAGTGGAACAGTGAGAGGGTATAAGGTTTCCATTTTTGCAAATCCGATATTTTCAATCAGCTATAACTTTAAATTTGGAAATTATGATTACTAGATTTAGCGTCATATTGATTGTACTGGTAAGCCTGATTTCCTGTGTGGAGGAATTTCAGCCACAGCTTAATGAGTCCGATGAGCTTTTAGTGGTAGATGGGAAAATCACCAATCTGGAAGGGCCCTATACGATAAAACTTTCCCGTTCATCTGGATTGGATATACATGCCATCGAACCGGTTGCGGGCGCTTCGGTGGTCATAATTGAGGAGAACGGCCCCGCAGTAAGTCTCACGGAAATAGAACCCGGCACGTATCAGACCAAGGTTGATGGATTGCAGGGTAAGGTTGGGAAAAGTTACAAACTAGCATTGAATATCGAGGGGATACAATACGAAACGGACTATGAATTATTGAAGAAACCAACAGAGATCAATTCGGTGGATGCCCGGTTTGAGTATCAGGCAAGCTTTAATTCTCCTGAGGATGTCCCGGGGATTCAGTTTTATGTTAATACGGATAATTCGACATTTGAGGAAGATTATTTCTTATGGACCCTGGAGGGAACGTATAAGTATAATGCAAGTTTGATGATCTACTATGTGTATGATGGATCCTTAAGGGAATTTGACAATCACGATACCCTGAATACTTGTTACATTAGCTATGATATTGGTGGTATTTATACGGCCAGGACCGCTAATTTGAGTGTGCCTCAGGTACTCGATAAGCCTTTGTATTTTTTGCCGGCTACTGATATCCGTTTAAGTGTGCGTTATAGCTTATTTACAACTCAGTATTCAATTAGTGAGGAGGCCTATCAATTTTGGCGACAGGTTGAATTACAATCAGGTGGAGGGGAGTCGTTATATACTTCTCAACCTTATCAGATCAGGGGAAATGTTAAAAACATAAGTGATCCGGATGAGGCGATCCTGGGTTATTTTACGGTGGCCGGCGTGAGCCAAAATCGCATTTTCATGGATCAACCAGCTGAGGTGAATATCTTACTGGAGGATTGTGTGCCGGACCCTATGGCCCTTATAGAAATATTTGATTCAAAACCTGAAGACTGGCCCATTTATCTTCCTGGTGGAGAGGGCGTTTCCCTTGGATTGGTTAATCCGGATTGCGTGGATTGTCAAAAATCAGGTGGAACCATAAAAAAACCATCCTTTTGGGTGGATTAAAAATAGAAAAATGAAGGTAAAATCATAATTATGCTGGTACGGTTTACATTAATATTATCTCTTTCATTCTTTCTGATCCACTTTTCTTTAACCGGACAGAAGGATGGGCGAACCGGTGTACCATGCATTGAGGTTTACCCAAATGAAGAAGTTGTTTTCTTCAGTGATCGGGATTATTACCTGACGGGCGAATCACTCTGGTTTAAAGCTTTTGTGTTTTTAGATGGCAAATTGAGCAGTGACTGGAGTAAGGTACTGTATGTTGAATTGTACAATGACCAACAGGATGTCTTGATCCAAAACAAATACAAGACCGAAAATGGGATGATCAACGGCTTATTATCTATTCCTGAAGATGTGAACACCGGGCATTATTTTTTGAGGTGTTACACCCGATATGGGCTGAATTTTCCGGTGGAAAATCTTTATACCAAAATAATTTCCATTGTTAATCCAAAATCAGAACCCAGTTATATCGATGCTGTTGATTTAGCATTGGAAAAAGAGGAAATACCCATTCATACAGGAGATCAGCTTAAGCCGGTTCCTGTCACACTTTCGTTATCAAAAGATCAATTTGGTAAACGGGAGCGGGTAGCCTTGAAAATCGAAACCGATCGCAATGCTTACCTGGCAATAACGGTAAGAAAAAAGGGAACCAGCCATTCATTGGAGGATTTACAGCAGTTTTCCAGGATCAATCCATGGTTCGAACGATTTGCCGGAGATACAGACTTTGCTCTGCCAATCGGTTTTCCCGGCGGTGAAGTTATACCGGCTTCGGCTGATTTGGACATGATTCCAGAAATGCGGGGGTTAACGCTTTCGGGAAAAATTCTGGACAAAACCACCGGTGAACCGCTGGCTAATGAATATTGCATCACTTCTGTGATTGGAGATCAGGCACAGATTCACCTGGACAAAACAAATGTTGCGGGAGAATTTATTTTCCCCTTCAATGATTTGCAGGAAGAAAAAGACGTATTTGTTTCTGTGAGAAACAAGCAGAACAAGGATTTTGAAATTCTGATCAACCATGATTTTAGCACGTCATTCCCGGATTTACAGGCTATGCCGATGCCTTATGATTCCTCAAAGCACCAATTGTTCAAGGAGCTCTATATCAATAAGCAGCTCAACGAATTCGTAAATACTGAAATCGAACAGGCAGCCTATACGGGGAATGATCCGTTGCCTCCCTACTTTAATATAGCCCAGGCGGATCATGTTGTGACACTTCAGAATTTCATCAAATTACCCACGGTGATCGAGGTTTTCCGGGAACTGGTACCCATGGTTTCTTTGCGTGGTAAAATAGGTAGTCGCCGGTTCCACATTTTCGATAAGGAGACCTTGGTGAATTATGACAATCCCCTGGTTCTTTTGGATTTTGTTCCGGTCAGTGATATTGATAACTTGCTGCAGATTGACCCGAGTCAATTGGAAGCCATTGATGTTTTCTATTCGGATTATTTACTGGGGGATCATACATTGGGAGGAATCATCTCTTTAAGGACCCAAAAGGGAGATTTTGCCGGATTCAAGTGGACGGATAATTCGGTTTTTCTGAGCTATAAAACCCTGCAAGCTGAAATAACATTCCGGCAGCCCGTTTATTCAACGCCTGAGTCAAAAAACAACCGCAAGCCGGATTTCAGAACCCTGCTTTACTGGAACCCGAAAGTACAACTGAATGGAGAACCCTTAAGCCTTAACTTTTATACTTCTGATCAACTTTCGGATTACGAAATTGTGGTACGCGGATTCACTGAGGATGGGAAGGCCTGTTATGGGCGTATAGATTTTGGGGTGTGGGAGTGAGTTCATGTTTCCCGGTTGATTATAATCCCTTTTGAATCAGCAAAAATGAAAATTTTGTTTTCCTGTTTGGAACTGCCTGAGCTGCTGCTTGAACCTACTTATTTCTAACTCTTGTTCCGTTGATAAATAGTATATCGGGCTTACACAAGAATTAAATTTACGATTGCTAAATCACTTGTAAAAGCACCAAGTTTGCAAGGCCATTTCTATGGACTGGGGAATCGATAATTTTGTAACTTTTTATTCCAATTTTGATGCCCATGAAGGAGACAATCCAATCAAAAAACGGAATAACAGAAACGGGTTGAAAGGCTGATGGATGAATGGCTTTTTGTTTTTGCGCAGCCGGATCTTACCATAAAGTTGTTGTGGAAACAAAAAATGCCCTACAAAATGTTGAGCATTTAAGCGGTCCGCAGGTTGACTTGAACTATTATTTTGTAATGAATTTCCGATCGATTTATATTCCGGTCTCAGTATGTCAGCTTACAGAAGAGAGCAGTGCAACAGTAGGAACCACTTTTTGTACAGCATTTGCAATGCATAAAATGCTGATTATTATTATTTTCCGATTATATAATGACAACTACTTGTCATTTATATTCTAAAAAACCGGGATTTACTCATTGGGATCAAAGTAATCATCAGATATATGGATTATTTTTCTTAAATTGAATACACTTAACTGTGAAGTGGTTTCCTATACTAATCATAAATCGCCAGCAACCGGTTCAGTTCAATTGAAATGGCTGCGATAGAATGTAGTTTTTATCCTTTTCTCAGCGGGGAGAAACGCAAACCTTACTTTTTGTTGTCGTTTATTGGAGTAAAACAAAACAAAAACAAAAATCTGCCGTCCAGAAAATTATTATATAAAATTTGTTCAAACCTAAATCATTAGAATTTCTCAACCCTAATCCTTCCTAAAACCTAAAGCCTATGGAGAAAAGAAACCTCGATCAAAATCAAATCCACAACAAAAAAATTAAATAATGCAATTTTTTTATTCCAAATCGAAAAAATACTAAAACTTAAAAAGATGAAAAAACAATTATTATTAATTGCGCTGCTGTTTGTAGCGTAAGTGAGCTGGGCGCAAATAACTCGATATGTGCCGGTATCTTACGGAAATCCAGGATATTCTTCTATTCAGGCTGCAGTTTCAGCCTCATCAGACGGTGATAAGATCTCCATTGCTGATGGTATATACTTTTTAACCGCAACATTAAATTTAAACCACGAGCTAATCATTACTGGTCAAAGTGAAGCGGGAGTGAGAATTGATGCAACAGGAACCCCTGCTTCTTCCTGGGGAATCAATCCAAATAAATCAAATACAACCTTAAGCAATTTTACAATTCTCCCTAATAATGAAGGAGGATATCCAATTCATGTAGGAGATAATAATGTACCCAATGTCATTTCAAATGTCACATTAAGTCATATCAGCATAGATGGAGCAAAGAAAACTGCTTTCGATTTTAATGGTGTAGATAATCTGACCTTATCCTATCTAACTGCCACAAACTCTTCCTCAGGAAATGGAGTTCAGATAAGCGGGTGCAAAAATGTAACTGCAGAGCATATTACTACCGACGGCAATGCATGGGGCGGATTTGCGGTTTATGTAGGGAAAAATCCCCCTTCGGGTACAGGAAGAGGTTCAGACCAAGTAACTATTGATGGATCTACTTCAAGTTTTGGAGAATATAATAAAATTTATAATCAGGATGAATCCGGTTATTATAACACAAATATTACAGTTAACGGTTTTGATTATTTAATCCAGAATCCAAGTTGGGTTGGCTATACCTTCTATCAGAATACTCAAGCTGCCGCATTACTATTTGCAGCGTATTTATCTCCTACTCAAAATTCCATTGTAAAGCAAATTTCTAATGGAGAATTCTGGGTTGGGCCCGGTATGACTATTCAGGCTGCGATTGATGCAGCATCGGATGGCGAT
>Ga0102814_10003118_pt1 | contig 10890 bp, 10 predicted proteins | sample ColrivemetaGS741_FD_79112 | JGI IMG/M metagenome (GOLD analysis project Ga0102814, IMG submission 79112) | Estuarine microbial communities from the Columbia River estuary - Flood tide ETM metaG S.741 | ecosystem: Environmental > Aquatic > Marine > Intertidal zone > Estuary | place: USA... | reverse complement strand
AGTGCCGACCCAGGCGGCCTCTGATCCACAACCTGCAGGGCAAAGCAAGGTTCGTCCGTCTTGGGCGGCGGCCATCGCGGCGGGCAATGCGCCAATGACAGGTACAAGGCTTCCGTCCAAAGACAGTTCGCCCAAAGCAACGGTTTGCGCCGCATCGTCCTTTGGCACAATGTCCAGCGCCGCTAACAGTGCTAGCGCAATCGGCAGGTCAAAATGTGATCCTTCTTTGGGCAGGTCTGCGGGTGACATATTCACCGTGATCCGCTTTGATGGTAAAGCAATTGCCATTGCACCAAGGGCTGACCGCACCCTTTCGCGCGCTTCTGAAACAGCTTTGTCCGGCAATCCTACAATCGAAGTTGCGCTCGACCCCGATGAATGTCGTTTATGGGGTGCTTTATGTCGTTTATGGATTTCATATATAGAAGCATAGCGGGCCTTGGGAACAGCTTGCGTTAACGACCGCTAAGCAGGACTTTTCAGTCCTTGGCTGCACGCGCCCCAATGTCCGTTTTTAATAACTTTACTTAAGAAAGGGGCATCGGAGTAAACCGACGCCCCCTGTGCAGTATCTCACGCACTGGAATACCTAGACTCGTGGTAGTTTACACATCGATGGAAAACCTTGAAGAAATGATCTCGGATGGTCGGGTTCTGCGTATTCTAAAGGGCTTTGAAGATAAAAGCCGATCGCATTGGATCGTCTATCCAGAGCGTCGTCATATTCCGCGCAGGATACGTGTGGCAGTGGAGTACCTTTTAGATCGGTCGGAAGATCAGCGGATGTAGTGAGGGCTCGCTTGCTTGACGCGACTTAAGCGTGCTTAGTCAGCGACGTGGGCGTAGACAGTATTTCGAGAAACACCAAGTTGGCGCGCTGCCAAGGCAACATTTCCATTACAGTCGCGCAATGCCTTTCGTATTTCGATACATCTTACTTCCTTGATCATCTGACCGACGCAGCGCGTACACGCCGAGACCCCAAGCTGACGTTGACCCAAAATCCGAGTCACACCTTCTTGTCTTATGATTCCTTCGTGGTGATGGATTGCAAGCGTACGCAGCTTTCGGTTCAAATCGGTTAGATTGTGATCAGCAGTCATCATCTTAAGCGCCTCTGTGCCGTTGTTTGAAAGCGTGTGTTGAGGGGAGATTGCGGCAAGCATCGCGCAACACAGATGTCGAAAATCAGAGCGGCTTAAGAGTTTGGGCAGGTAGAGCGAAAACCCAGAAAGCCGATCGTATAAGGTGCGTAATGGGCCTATTGCGTCGTTCAAGCTGGCAGAATTCTGCGCGCTGCTGATTATGATCCATTCGCCGTCAGCCAGCAGCGGATTGCGCCGTTGAATGACACGATTGAGCAAGGTGTTCAGGCTTGGCGCGATTTCAATCGGCAGCAGATCAACCCTATCGAGATACAGCGTGCCGCCCTTGTTGAGGTCAATGGTATCTTGCTTTTTGGACGTCACATCTGCTTTGGATTTCATCTGTGCGATAAGCTGGCCTTCGACCGCGTCTAAATTGAGTGTCTCACACTCGACAAGGACGAATGCTTGATCAGGGTGAAGTTGATCATGTATCTCCTCGGCCGTTGTGTTTTTCCCGGTTCCGGGTGCGCCAACAATCAAAACAGGCAGGCCTTGTTGGGCAGATTTTCTGCCTAACCGAAGGTTTTGGCGCAAGGCTTCATCTTCGAAAACGCGCCCGGTCCCTACGTCTCCTGCTGCCTTTGGAACGCGATAGATCGGATCGGTCGGCAGCAACACTTGCGTATTCGTAAGTTTGGTACGTGCCAAGTGGGTAAGCCTGAGGCGTGCAAAGTACCCAGACCTCAGCCAATCACTAATTTGAACGATTTCGCCCCTACATATTTGTTCGATCAAGGGTCGGAACTGCCCCATAAAGACGTCTTGGAATTTGATCGCATTAGCAAGATTCAAACCTGTCAAAAGCTCCCCGGTGCGACGGTTTGCCCCCGTTATCTGGCCGTCTTCGTTGAACGCAATCATGCCGACATTTTGGGTCTTGAGGTATTCTTGACGGGGATGAAATTGGATTATGTGTTCGCCGCGATGATCCTCCACGAATAAGCGGTTTTCAACGTTTTGCGCGGCAAGGTTTACCAACGCGAGGGTATGATACTGTCTGGCGGTCACTTCGGAAGACGCATCCAGCAACCCTATTAATTGGCCGCTACTGTCAAAAATGGGAGCAGATAGGCACGATACCGTACCTTCTTTTGCGAAGAAATGTTCGCGGCCCGTGACGTTACAAGACGCACCGGTATGAAGTGCTAGCCCAAGGGCGTTGGTGCCGCGTATTTCCTCGCTCCAGATTGAACCGGGGAGGATACTTTTGCCGCAAGTGGACGTGCGAAATTCTTCATCCAAAATTTGATCAAGCACGACACCGTCACTGTCTGCGAATGCCACCAGAAAATTCGATCCAGCGATTTGTGCGCTCAGTAATTCCAATTCTGGCCTGACAAGACGCATCACGCGATCTTGCTGATCGCGACGCTGATGAAGGTCGGTGTGAGAAACGACACATTCCTCGGGTTTACCAACGGGGTCCAGGCCAAGTCGCATGCACCGTCGCCAGCTGTCTGCGATCGTCTCTGGCACGGCTCCATACGCGAACTTGCCGTTCACCTCGAGGGCGTTGCGGGCTTTATCAAATGCTGTTTTCATGGGCGCCCTTCCAAGCGTTAAAGGTGAACATGGCAAAAAAGCCCCAACAAACAAAGCCAATTCCAATATTTGTTCATTTATTGAGCACATAAATAACTGCGATATGCAGAAACTGAACACTTGCAGTCAAATCTGCGGAGGCAGTGAGTGCTAGGCAGAAACTCACAGACATTTATTTCCGGAGAGTCCCATGAAGGCCCAAGTTCTACATAAATATGATGACGATCTGACTGCACCTTCGTGGGTCGATTACATCGATGTGCCGGATCCTGTCATTACCAAAGGGTCGGACGTAATTGTTCGCATTGGTGGTGCAGGGGTGTGCCGCACCGATCTGCACGTCATCGAGGGCATTTGGCGGCCGCATATGGACCCGAACGGAAACGAATTATTGCCGCTTATCTTGGGACATGAAAATGCAGGTTGGGTCGAAGACGTCGGCCCCGAAGTGGAAGGCTTGAAAAAGGGTGATCCGGTGATTATCCACCCCAAGATTTCGAACGGGACGTGTATTGCCTGTCGTCGTGGCCAAGACATGCATGGCGAAGGCACGTTTCCTGGGCTCGATTCTGATGGTGGCTATGCTGAGGCTTTGGTTACATCGGAGCGCAACATCATCAAACTGCCCAAGTCACTGTTGCCCAAAGAAGTCGCACCGTATTCTGACGCGGGACTGACAGCGTACCGTGCTGCCAAAAAGGCAACGCGGCACCTGTTACCCGGTGAGTACTGTGTTGTGATCGGCGCTGGTGGTTTAGGTCATATCGCCATTCAAGTTCTGCGTGCGATGTGTGCCGCAGAGATCATCGTTGTTGATACATCTGATACGTCACTGGCCCTCGCGGGTGAATGTGGTGCTGATCATTTGGTAAAAGCCGATGGTGGCGAAGTCGATGCAATTTTGTCCCTTACCAAAGGTCACGGCGCCGAAGCCGTACTTGATTTTGTTGGCGAAAAGGGTACGACACGCAAGGGTATCGCGATGACGCGAGCGGCTGGTAGTTATTACGTGGTTGGGTATGGCGAAGATATTCAGGTGCCCACCGTTGATCTAGTTATTTCCGAAAAGAACATCATCGGCAATCTTGTCGGCACGTGGGCAGAGCTGACTGAGCTGATGGAATTGGCCCATCGTGGGCTAGTTGACCTGACCACCAAGGAATACGCGTTGAGTGATGCAAATCTCGCGCTGCGTGACCTTCACGATGGGAAGATCCGTGGTCGTGCGGTTCTGATCCCCTAATCCCACCAAAATTGAATCTATCGCGAGGGCCACAAAACTGTGGCCTTCGCATGATCCGCGAGGAGCGGTTCACATTAATATCCAACGGGAGGACTAACATGAAATATCGGTTTACAACTTCGGCCTCGGTGCTGGCGATTATCGCCTCATCTGCGGTGCCTGTCTCGGCACAAGATTACACACGTTTTGGCATCGAACAGGACCTGCCGGGTACCTGTAGCTATGCAGCGACAGACGCCAAGGATTATTCTGGGCGCACTTTGAACATCATCACCCACGCGATCCCTGTCATCGGGGAACCCACCGCGCTTCACGCGGAACAGTTTGCTGAGTTGACCGGAGCCGAAGTTAATGTCGTTCACGTGCCATTTGGTGATCTGTTCCAGCGGATCATGATCCCATTCCAAAGTGAGCAGAACGCCTATGATGTGATGTTCTATCCATCACTTTGGATTGGTGATTTCAGCCGCTTCCTTGCCCCTGTGCCAGAGGCCTATGTCAACTCAACGGGCATGATGGATGTTACTCCAAGCTTTACGGGTGTTGCGACGTGGAACGGCGAAATGATCCAGTACCCAATGGACGGTGATCGCCACTATCTGAAGTTCCGCACAGACGTCTTTGATAATGCCGAAGTGCAGGCCCAGTACCTCGCCGACACGGGGAATGAATTGACTGTTCCCGCGACGTGGGAGGAGTACAATCAAGTCGCCGCATATTTCAACGCGTCCGATTGGGACGGAGATGGAGAGTTGAACTATGGCTCTGCAGAAGTCGCCAAGCGCGATGATCTGATGTTCTCAGCGTTTATCAGCCGCGCGGCACCCTATGCCAAGCATCCGGATGTCCAAGGCGGGTTTTTCTTTGACCTTGAGACAATGGAACCGTTGATCAATACGCCGGGTTTCGTGCGCGGACTTGAGCTGTTTATCGAAGCTCAGGCCAGTTTCCCTCCCGGCGGTACTAACTTTGGGTTGGGCGACGAGATCTTCTCGTTTGGCGGTGGTCAGACTTTGATGAGCTATAGCTGGGATGACGCCTATATTCAGGCCAATCAAGAAGACAGCCGGATCCGAAATATGGTCGCAGCCGCACCGTTACCGGGGGCTTCCGAAGTTTGGAATCGCACAACTGGTGCATGGGACACATTCGAGACACCTAACCGCGCACCTTATATGACGTGGGGCTGGTCTTCAGCAGTGTCTTCAATGTCCGAGGAGCAAGAGATGGGATTTGATTTCCTTTGCTTCTTCTCCAACGAAGCTAACGCTGAACATGACATGCAGATCGGTCGCTTTGGTGTGAACCCTTACCGCAACAGCCATTTCGATATTGATTATTGGAAAGGTCAGGGTTGGGCTGATGAAACAGCGCAGACTTATGTCACGACATTGTCTGAGATGGAGGATAGCCAAAACCGTGTGTTTGACTTGCGTGTTCCCGGTGTAAGCCAGTTCATGTCGTCAATGGCGAATGGTGTGGCTGAAGCGATGGCCGGTCAGAAAACGGCGCAAGACGCGCTGGATGATGTTGCGCAAGAATGGGCTGAAATTGCTGATCGCATCGGTAAGGACCGTCTGCGCGACGCATATGCCAATGTTGTGACACTTGAAGACAACGAAGGTTGATGACGAGAGGTGGGCGCGTAATGACGCCCACCTCAACTTTCGGGGTAAATACCATGCTATCGTCTAAACACTTTTTCTTGTTGCCAGCGCTTTTGACGTTGGTCGCAATCATCCTTTTCCCACTTCTGTTCACCATCCGCGTGAGTTTTTCGAGCTGGGATGTGTTCCAGTCGGGCCTTGATTACATCGGCGGTAAGAACTACGGGCGCGTCTTAGCGGACGAACGGTTTTGGCAGAGCCTAGGACGGCTGTCATTGCTGTCATTGATCTCGGTGTCTCTGCAATACACGTTAGGGTTTGCGCTTGCGCTTGCAGTCTGGAAACAGGTTCGCGGCGGGCGGTTCTTGCGGGTTTTGTTCCTCATCCCGATGATGACCACACCGGTGGTTATGTCCGTGATCTGGCGGACAGTTTTTCACGAAAGCCTTGGCCCCGCGAACGACATTCTGGGAATGTTTGGCATTGGCGCGGTGCCATGGCTGTCCAGTGCGACCGGGGCCTTCATTAGCGTCCTGATTGTCGAAGTCTGGCAGTGGACCCCGTTTATGTTCCTTTTGTTGTTGGCTGGTTTGGTGTCGCTTCCACGCGAACCTTACCTTGCCGCCGCAATTGACGGCGCAGGCACTTGGCGCACATTTTGGCAGGTTACGTTTCCGCTCATGGCACCGATCACAATCGGTGCACTGATCATCCGGCTTATCGAAGCCTCAAAGATCATGGACACGGTCTACGTCTTAACTTCGGGCGGGCCGGGAACAGCAACTGAAACCTCATCCTACTACATCTACATTCGCGGCCTGCGCGACTTTCAGATTGGGTACTCGGCGGCGTTGTCGCTGGTTTATTTGGTCATCATGATTGTCAGCCTCACCGTGATTGCAAAGCTATTGCTGCGATTGCTGGTCGGAAAGGTCGGTTAACATGAACAAGTTCTATCACATCCTGAAAACCCTGTTCCTCTTTGGCTGGTCACTGTTTGTCGTCTTTCCATTCCTTTGGGCACTAACAACATCGTTCAAGGACGCCAATGCCATCACAAGCGGTGCAACCTACATCCCTTGGGTGGATTATGAACCCTCAACACAAGGCTGGACCTCGCTTTTCACAACAGGATCGCAGGGGATTAACATCGTCGGTCCGTTCATCGATTCCGCCGCAGTGACCTTGATCGCAAGTCTAGTCAGTCTGGCACTCGGGACCTTGGCCGCCTACGGGCTGTCGCGGTTTGAATATCGGTTGGGTTTTGTTAAAAATGCTGACATCACGTTCTTCTTTATCTCGCAACGGATCATGCCACCCATCGTTCTCGCGATCCCATTCTTCCTGATGCTCAAAGAGTTAGGCGCGCTGGATACGATCTTTGGATTGGTGCTGGTCTATGTAGCACTCCTGCTGCCCATCGCGGTCTGGGTCATGACTGATTTCTTTGCCGGTATCCCAAAAGAACTCGACGAGATGGCGATGACCGACGGATGCAGTCCGATTGGTGCGTTTTTTCGGGTTATCCTACCCAATTCAGTTCCTGGCCTCGTCGTGGCAGGCATGTTCTGCCTCATCTTCGGGTGGAACGACTTCTTCTTCGCCTTCACTCTCACATTCACCGAGACCCAGCTTTTGCCGGTCTCAATCGTGTCCCTCAATTCATCCGTAACCCCTTGGTGGTCGCTGTCAGCATTCGCATTGATTTCGGTCGCACCATTGGCCTGTGTCGCGGTCATTGTTGAACGTTACATGTCGCGCGGCACTATGTCGGGGGCCATCAGGTAGATATCATGCTTCAAGTTGACCAACTCACGACCGATGATCCCAAAGTCTCTTTGCAGGACATTTCATTCCAGTTTGACGCGGGGAACATATATACGATTCTTGGACGAACCGGTGCGGGAAAGACCGAACTTTTGCGTGCTTTGATGGGGCTTAATCCGTTGGTTGAAGGGGACATCCAACTGGATGGCCAAAGTATCGCCAAACGGCCAGTAAAAGACCGCAGCATGTCGCTCGTGTATCAGCAGTTCATCAACTATCCGCATCTAAGTGTTTTGGACAACGTGGCGTTCCCGCTGCGTCGTCAGGGCAAAAAGAAAGCAGAGGCGCAATTACTTGCGGCCAAGATGCTGACGACAGTTGGTCTGGGTGATTTCTTACAACGCCGTCCTGCGCAGCTTTCGGGTGGGCAACAACAGCGTGTTGCGTTGGCCCGTGCCATGGTCAAAAAATCACGCATCCTGATGCTGGATGAGCCGTTGGCCAATCTGGACTACAAACTGCGAGAACAACTGCGCGAAGAATTCCCAAGATTGGTCGCCGGAAATGATGACAGTGTAATCTTGTACACGACCACCGAACCGCGCGAGGCGATGGAATTGGGCAACACGATGATCGTCATGACCGATGGACGCATCGTTGCCAGTGGCCCACCTGCTGACTTGTTTGCACATCCCCCGACAAAAGACGCCGCAAGCGTGATCAGCGACCCACCGATTTCGTTTATCTCAGGTTTTGTTCGCAGCGGTGCGCTTTACTTTGGCGAAGGTCAGTTGGCCCCGAACAATGGCCTGCACCTGCCACCGGATGGCCCCGTCACTATCGCGCTTCGCCCCGATGCAATTGAACCTGGGGGTGCATTCAACGCGACAATTGGTCTTTCTGAATTCAGTGGGTCTGAAACCATCGTGCACCTCGATTTCGATTTCGGCCGTGCGATTATGCTGGTTGAGGGCATCGAGACCTTTGTAGCGGGGACCCGCCTAAGCGTGTCCATCCAAACTGAACACATCATGCTGTTCGCATCGGACGGGCAAAACATCACGACAAGGACCAAGTAAATGGCTGAAATCGTACTCGAAAACCTTGGGCATAGTTATCTGCCTGACCCGAAAGACGACGCCGACTTTGCGCTCAAACCAGTCAATCTCACTTGGCAGGATGGCAAGACCTACGCGCTTTTGGGTCCATCAGGCTGTGGCAAAACGACGATGCTTAACATCATTTCCGGGATTGTCGCCCCCTCTCATGGACGCCTGCTTTTTGACAGGCAAGATGTCACCCAAACACCAACGGTTGAGCGCAACATTGCGCAGGTGTTTCAGTTCCCTGTGATCTATTCGACCAAGACAGTGCGCCAAAACCTTGCGTTTCCGTTGGAATGCCGTGGCGTGGCACCTGAGCGCATCAAAGCCCGCGTCGCCGAGGTCGCGACACTTTTGGATCTGGATTACGCGCTTGATATGCCAGCACGAAGGCTGAGCGCGGATCAAAAGCAACTGATTTCTTTGGGGCGCGGTCTTGTGCGCGAAGACGTCAGCGCCATCCTTCTGGACGAACCGTTGACCGTGATTGATCCACAAATGAAGTTCATGCTGCGCCGCAAGCTGCGCGAGATTAACCGCGAGACCGGCATGACAATGATCCTCGTAACCCACGATCAAAGTGAAGCCATGAGTTTCGCGGATGAGATCGTGGTGATGAGGGATGGATTGTTACAACAGTCCGGCACTCCTGCAGAGCTATTCTCACGACCCCAGAACGACTTTGTCGGCTACTTCATTGGTTCGCCGCCGATGAACATGATTACCCTCGAATCTCGTGATGGAGCCCTCGGGACCGATGCGCTTGATTTGACCAAAAATTTGACGATTGGCACCGCAGGGTCTCGGCATCAATTGGGCATTCGACCAGAGCATGTATCGCTCGTGGCTGCTGATGCTGAAAATATTGGTGTTGGTACGATCAAAAAAATCGAACATCTTGGCGTCGACGGCGTCGTAACTTTGCAGTTGGCGACTGGTGTTTTGATCAAAGCAAAAACACGAAATCACGTTGAGATGAGTGTTGGTCAAACCTTGGGCGTCAACGTGCGAACCGATGACGCACTCTTGTACATCGAAGGCTCACTCGCACACGCAGAGTGACCACGACCTGCCGAGAGCGAGGGGCCGCCCCTCGCGCGGAAACGGCCATAACAACGCCGATTTGGGTCGACTCGATTGTTCAGACTTTGAAAATTGTAACGCGGGTCAAATGCAGGAAACCAATACTGGAATCCGCGTGCTCGGTCCGTAGACAGGTTGGAAAAGTAGTGAACCAAATGCAGTTCCGAACCGGAGGAGGAGCTAGTGCCGCACACAATCAAGTGCTTAGTTTCATCAAAAAACGTGAGAGAACAATAAAAGACGTCAAATCAAACCGAAGAATGATTGTAGTAGCGGCATAATACCACTCCCTGCCTGATCACTGATAAGCATTATTCAGAGGAGAAAACATGACCAAACTTGTGCACAGTATGATCAGGGTTCTGAATGAAGCGGTGTCAGTCCAATTCTATTATGATACCTTTGGACTAGAAGTAGTCGACCGGCTGGACTTTGAGAGCTTCACGCTCATCTACCTGGCCCTTCCAACATCTACATTTGAGCTTGAGCTTACTGTCAATAAGAGCCGTGGTACGCCTTATGATCTGGGCGATGGCTACGGCCATCTTGCTGTCGTCGTGGATGATCTTGAAGAAGCTCATACTACTGCCGCAAAAGCCAATTCCATTCCGGGTGACATTGTAGATTTTCGCCCCGGCGGAGAGCGCGTCGCGAGGTTCTTTTTTATCAAGGACCCTGACGGATACCAAATCGAAGTAATCGAAAAAGGTGGGCGGTTCGCCTGACCAACTAAATCAATATGAAAGGGAGGAACTATGCTTTACAGACTCGATTTTACCGTGGAGTACGATGAAACTATGGCGCAGCAGGGTTTGCTTGGTGTCTGGGCTGAAGAGGCGAATGCTGCTTTGGGAGCGAAGTCAGCAGGCGTCGTTGTTGATCTTTGGAAAGTCGTGGGAGAGCGCAAAGTGCTTGTGATAGCCGATGTGGAAACCCCCGATGACCTTGATCGCATTCTGTTTGATCTTCCGATCATGCAAAAGATGGGGCACCTTGTTCAGGTAGATGTAAAATCTCTTCGCCGTTACGAGGATTTTGCGGAAGACGTGAAAGAGCGCCTAGGCCGCTGACCAAAAAAGGGAGACGTCCGCATGTGTCAATTGTTTATAGATGCAGACCCAGCGCTTTGGGCGTCTCACACACGATCATTTCGAATGGATGGGATGGTAACAAGCGTTCGGTTGGAAGAGATGTTTTGGCGCACGCTTGAAACAATCGGAGATCGGGATGACTTAACAGTCCCGCAGCTATTGCATCGCCTATACAATGAAAGCTTGGATGCGGGTCACGATGTCGGAAATTTCACGTCCTTTTTGCGGGTCTGCTGTTTGAGATTTCTTGATCTTCAGTTGCGCGGCCTTATCCCAAGTGAGGCTCGCGTGAAGCTATCTCAGCTT
>Ga0102814_10003113_pt1 | contig 10900 bp, 13 predicted proteins | sample ColrivemetaGS741_FD_79112 | JGI IMG/M metagenome (GOLD analysis project Ga0102814, IMG submission 79112) | Estuarine microbial communities from the Columbia River estuary - Flood tide ETM metaG S.741 | ecosystem: Environmental > Aquatic > Marine > Intertidal zone > Estuary | place: USA... | reverse complement strand
CCATCTACAACTATAATTTCTTTAATAATAGTTGTTATAGCTTGTGTTTTAAGATGCCAAATTAACTTAGAAATAGTTTTTGCTTCATTATAAACAGGTATAATGATAGAAATACTATTCATTTAAATTCCAGTTATAATTTTTAAAACTAGTCTTTGCTTTCTTTGAAATGGGTTCAACTGAATAGTTGTTTAGAAAATCTATTAATGTTCCATCTGTCAAAAAATCTTTATCAAACCATTTAAAAACCTTGGATAATTGTACTTCATTTTTAGATATGTTATTTTTTGAAGTATCAGTTAAAAATGATGTTGTAGCTGTAGTCAATTGTGTTTCTAATATTGAGGATTGATATGCTTTGTTGAGCAATTTTGGACATGAAATAGAAGCACAAACAATGGCAAAGTGAATACGAGGTTCATTCATTTTTCTTAATACCTCATGCTCAATATAATTTAGTGAGACTAATTTATTGCCAATTTTAATAAACTTTTTATCCCAAGGACTTTTTAGGTCTTTGATACTGTTAATAGGATAATTATCTATAATTAATTTTATTGTAAATGCATTGTATGTATTTATCCAATAAGCTAGCAATTCATTTTTCGACCAAGTGTCTTTAGGAGAATTCTCTGAAAGTTGATGTAAATAATGGTCTAATTCTATTTTGTTAGCTTTAATAGATTTGTAATTCACATTTCCATTATCAGACACGTGTTCTTGAAGGATTTTAGTCCAAAGGGAATGGTCAATATTTTGAGCATTTAGTGTAGTGATACTACAAGTTAAAAAAGCTAATATGTATAGTCTTAATTTCAAATTTATAATGTCTTAATTAACTCTTTAAATAGCGTTATCATATTTGGTTCAGCTTTATTTGCCATTGCAATTATTTCGTCTAGATTAATAGGATCTAGGTTATCTGGGTCGCATTCATCTGTTAAAACTGACACAGCAGCAGCTTTTAAATTTAAATGATTGGCAACAATTATTTCTGGTACTGTACTCATGCCAACTGCATCTGCACCAATTGTTTTAAGCATTCTATATTCTGCTCTGGTTTCTATTTGAGGACCAACAACACTTGCGTATACGCCTTCATGGAGTGTAATATTATGCTCCTTTGCTATGCTTTTGAATTTCGAATTTATATCTAGATTATAAGGAGCACTCATGTCTACAAAACGTTCGCCTAAAAACTCAACACCTTTAAATGCTAATGGAGAACTTCCTTGTAAATTTATATGATCATCTATAAGCATTAATTCACCTTTATTAAAGCTTAAATTTATTGCTCCAGCTGCATTTGAAACTAAAAGTGTTGAAACTCCTAACTGTTTCATAACTCTTACAGGATATGTTACATCTTGAAGTGAATACCCTTCATAAACATGAAAACGTCCTTGCATAATAATAACACGTTTGCCTTCTAAAATACCGTAAATAAGTTTTCCTTTATGAAACTCTACTGTAGCAGTTGGAAAATTAGGTATGTGATTATAGCTAACTTTTTTTAAAACTTCAACTTCATTGATAAGTTGTCCTAATCCAGTGCCTAAAATTATTCCAATTTCAGGTTTAATAAACCCTTTCCCTAAAAGGTATTTTGTGGTTTCTTCAATGTATTTAATCATTTAGTTGTATATGTTTTAATAATTCTTGATGTTGTTTTAAATCATCATAGGTGTCTATGTCATTTAATTCAACCAATAAATGTACATCAACATTGTTTAAATCTTGCATTGTCTCTTGAAATATAGTTTCGGTTCCCCAATTTTTATTGTTAAAGATTTCAGAATACATTTTTTTTAAACCTAAAAGATAATAACCTCCATCTTTTGCAGGACCAATTACAACTTCATGTTTATCTAATGCTTTAAAGGCTTCAAGAATTTGTATTGATTGTAACTCAAAAATATCAGAACCTACAACTACAACTTTTTCATAGTCTTTATTAAAAGCATTTTTGAATGCATTACACATACGATCTCCAAGATCCTTGCCATTTTGTAAGTTTTTTTGAAATTTTGAATTTTCCCAAATATCATTTTCCTGAATTGCCTCGGAATAATAAACAGCTTTGTCGCAATTGATGTTTTGGATTGTTTTCTTGGTATAATGTAAAAGTAACTTGTAAATATCTAAAGCTTTTTGGTCTCCAATGGTTTTAGCTAAACGCGTTTTTACTTTGCCTAATTCTGGATTTCGTGTAAAAACAAGAAGTAGGTTTTTACTCATAAACTTTTATGCCTTTAGTTAACCATGGACTCCATTCTTTTGAAAAGGTATGCACTTCATCTGTTAATTCACTTGAAGAATTGTATAGAGGAAAATTATTGTTTTTCCATTCAAAAATACCACCATAAAGGTTAAACACATTCTTATAGCCTAAGTTTATAATTTTCTCTGCAATGGTTTCAGATCTAATCCCAACAGAACAATAAACAACTATTGTGGTTTCTTTATTACTAATTATATTTCGAATAGAATTTATATCAAAAAAATCATAGCCTACATTAATGGCATTTTTAATATGACTAGTATTAAATTCTTTTAATTCACGTGCATCTAAAATAATTGCTTCTGTTTTTGGCATCGCAAGTTCTTGTACAGAAATATATGGAACACTATGTTTGTTGTATTTTTTGAGCAAATCTGATATGGTTTCCTGAGAGAAACTTATCATCGAAACGAAAACTAAAAGGTATGTTAGATATTTTTTCATATTAAGCAACGGTTCCTTGGCAACTACTTCCTGCTCCAGCTGTACAGCCATAGCAGTGTTGAGAGATTGTTATTTTTCTATTTTGCAATAAGTCTTCATTGTATTTGCTAATGTGATTTACAGGAGAAGCTACTTTTAATTCTAGCATCTGATTAAAATCACAATCGTATAACCATCCATCCCAACTTACAGACAATGTATTTGTACACATAACGTTTTTTACTGCTTCAGGATTGTAAGCTTCAACTAAAGCGTACATGTAATCCTCGTAATTTTCAGAAGCAATTAAATAATCTAAAAACCTACTAATAGGTAAGTTAGTAATTGAAAATAAATTATGAAAATGTATATTAAACCCTTCTAAAAGTTCTTTTTTAAAATCTTTCTCTAAAGCGTTCTGATCTCCTGGTAAAAATGCTCCAGATGGATTGTAAACTAAATCTAGTTTTAATGAACTATTTGGCACGCCATAACCAATAGCATTTAGCATTTTTAAAGCTTTAAGCGAGGCATTAAAAACACCATCACCACGTTGTTTGTCGGTTTTATCTTTAGTCCAATGCGGCATAGATGAAACCACATGAATATTATGTTTTTTAAAGAATTCTGGTATGTCGTTATATTTTTTATTGGCTACAATAATGGTGAGATTTGATCTCACGATAAAATCTTTAATACCAGCTTTTGATGCTTCTTCAATAAACCAACGAAAATGTGGATTCATTTCTGGGGCTCCACCTGTTAAATCTAAAGTATGTGCTTCAGTTTTTTTAATAACCTCTAAACATTGTAACATGGTTTCTTTGGTCATGATTTCTTTTCGGTCAGGACCAGCATCTACATGGCAATGCGAACAGACTTGATTGCACATATAACCAACATTTATTTGTAAAACTTCAAGCTTATTTGGCTTTAAAGGAAATTGATTGGTTAGTGTGATTTTATCTTTAAATTTAGGTAAATCTCCATTTTGAAAAATTCCATTCGATAAAATTTCAAGCTGCTTGTTAACGTTAGCTAAATAGCTATGTTTCTTATGAAGAGAGATACGTTTCATTAATTACATATCTAGCTTTTTAACTTTATTCATCATTTGCACACCATGCACAAGTGATGCTCCTCCTCGAATAGCTCCTGAAACATGAAGTGCTTCTATCATTTCTTCTTTTGTAATTCCACGTTGCAAACCATCTCCTGTATAAGCATCAATACAATATGGACATTGAATTGTATGAGCAACAGCTAAAGCAATTAAGGATTTTTCTCTAGGTGTTAATGCTCCTTCTTTAAACACAGAATTGTAATACTCAAAAAATTTAGCTCCTAATTCTTTATTCCATTCAGAAATTTCACCAAACTTTTTTAAATCAGCTGGATCATAATATGTTTTTTGCATCTTGCTAATATTTCTATAAAAATTAATAGACGGTAAATTAGATAAAAGTTTACAAATAAATCAGTTTGAAAATTATAAATTACAGTTAAAGTAACATTCGTTACTAAATATTTTTTAATAATTAAAGCCAGTGCTCTCATCAAATTTGGTTAATTTTAAAACTATTATTTTAAAATCTAAAAGCATTAACTATGGAAAAAATAAAAGTTTTTAAGTTTACAAATGCAAATGGAATTAGTGTTGAATATTTGAATTATGGTGCAACTATTTATAAAATAAATGTACCAGACAAAAATGGAAACCTGATTAATGTAGTTGTAAGTTTAAACAAACCTGAAGATTATTTTTCTGAAGCTCATATAGCGAAAGGATTGTATTTAGGAACTATGGTAGGAAGGTATGCAGGCAGAATTTCTAATGGTGGTTTTGAAATTGAAGAGAAGCGATATAATTTATTTAATGTTGATGGAGTGCATTTACACGGTGGACCAAAAGGATTAGATAAAAAATACTGTGAAGTTGAAGACATATGTGAAGATCAAAATAAAATTACGTTTTCATGTTTTAGTGAACATTTAGAAGAAGGCTATCCTGGAGATTTAACGGTCAAGATTACTTACCAGTTAACCGATGAGAATGAGTTGCATATTAGCTATAGTGCTAAATGTAACAAGACAACACATTTAAATTTAACTAACCATTCTTATTTTAACCTTAACGGAAAGGGTTCTATCTTAGAGCATGATTTGCATATAAATAGTGATAGACGTTTAGAGGTAGATAGTTTAACTGTACCATCTGGAAAGTTTTTGGACAATAAAAATTCCAGATTTGATTACTTGAAAACAACAAAATTAGGTAAACCAGGTTTTGAAATTATTGATGATGCTTTTGAAATAAATAAGAATAAAGAAGTAGCCGCTACTTTGTACTCTAAAGAAACAGGAATTTTAATGGAAGTTAAAACTAATCAACCTGCAGTAGTTGTATTTACTCACCCTGAATTTCCAGAATTACCTTTGCCTGAGAATGTAAAATACAAAGCATATCCTTCAATATGTTTTGAGTGTCAAAATTTTCCTGACGCACCAAATAAAATACATTTTCCTTCAACATTATTAAATCCAGGGGAAGAATATATTAATATAACTACCTATAAATTTAAAACCGTTAAGTAGTTTTTTTTGTTAGTCTATTAGATGATTCTCTTATTATCAATTCAGATTTTAAGATGTTTTTTGTTAGCTTAGGTTTCCAGTTTTTTTGATTAATTCTTTTGATAAAGGTCTCTGCTGCAATTTTTCCAATTTCACCACTATGTTGGTTAACTGTTGTTAAAGATGGTTTTATTAAAGAAGTAAATGGTTCGTTACTAAAGCCTACCAAAGCAATTTCTTCTGGGACCTTTATATTATTTTCTTGTAGCACTTGTAAAGCACCTAAAGCAGCATAATCACTAGCTGCAAATACAGCATCAGGAGGATTTTTTAATCTTAAAAGTTTTTCCATTCCTTTTCTGCCGTAGTCAAGAGTAAGGTCACCTTCCAGAATTAAGTCTTCTTCAAAAGGAAGGTTGAGTTTTTTTAGTGCATCGTTAAAACCAAGAATTCGGTTTTTAAATATTCGTGTATGTCTATAACCACCAATATGAGCAATTCTTTTGCAATTTTGCTTTACCAAATGTTCTACAACCATATGACTCATATCAAAATCATCAATTCCAATGTAATCAACGTCAATATCATTATCACCTCTGTCATATAAAATTAGAGGTATACCTTTCTTTTTAATTTTTTCAAACTGAGAAAAATTTACCGTTTCATTTGCTAATGAAGCTATAATGCCATCAACCTGAGTGTGCAGCAAAGTATCTATATTTTTACATTCCTTAGCATAGGATTCGTTAGATTGGGTAATAATTACATTATAGCCTTCTTTTTCAAGTACTTTTTCTAGATTTTCTAAGACAGAAGAAAAGAAATGACTATTAGTTCTTGGTACTATAACACCAACCAAATTGCTTTTCCCTTTTCTTAAAGCAGAAGCCAGATAATTAGGTTGATAATTTAAATTCTCGGCAATTTGTTTAACAGCTAATTTGGTCTCCTTGCTTATTCTAGGATGGTCATTTAGAGCTTTCGATACTGCAGAAGGAGTAATTCCTAAAACATTCGCAATATCTTTTATTGTTGGTTTTTTTTTATTTTCCAAAAAAAATTATATTTTTATTCCAACGTTTGAACAAAAGTAACGGCTTTTGTATAAATAAGCAAAATATTTTAGGTCTATTAAATCAATTTGGCTTATAAATAAAAAGTTTGAAAAGATAAAATAAATTATACGGTAATTTTGTTTACTTTTATTAATGACGGTTTTTTGAATTTTACTAAAATATAAGTTAATAAAAGTGATGTTCCAAATCCAAAAATTAGAATTATAAGAAAAGCTAGTACAGCTGTTAAAACAGGCATTTCAAATTCTAAAAATGATTTTATGAACGAAAAGAATTCAGCTTTATAAATAGCTGATTGATTATTCAATAAATCTGGATTAAAAGATACTTCAAGAAAACTTAAAGGAAATTCCAAATCTATTTTGGTTATATAAAAAGTAAAAAAACTAGCATGAATAAATGTCGCTAAGAACCCTGTAAACATTCCTATTTTAAATCTATCTTGATGTTTAAAAACACCTTTTTTATCTACTTCAAATGATGTAATAGCCATGTATATTCCAAATCCAATTATTATGCTATTAAAAAAGCTAAAAGCAAAGGAAGTATGTTTATCGTAAAATGATAGCAGAATAAAATAGCCTATTAACAATGCACTAACAATAATGCTGTATTTTAAAATCGGAGATATGAAAAATTTATTAACCATTTTTTTTAGTTTCTTATATTATTAAAAACTAGGTTACTATAAAAGTAAAGATTACTGCTTCTAGAAACATCTAATTCATTAAACGAATTGTTCTTATTTGCTAGTTTGATAAAAGTATTCTTTTTGGTTTCCTTTAATATATTTATAAATGAATCATCATAAATTAATGTTTGTAAATTTATAAAGTCCTCAATTCCGGTTAAGTCATTAATTTTTTTATGACTTAGGTCTAAGTAAGTGATTTTGTCTAAACTTGCCGTTTCTACATAGTTGTTAAGAGGCCCAGAATCATATCCTAAGTCTATTAGTGTTTGTTCAAAAACGTCATCAGGTATATAAGTCGATTGAGAGTATGAGAAAATGTTTACGCTAATAAATAGAATTGCGGAGATAAAGCACCTAATTTTCATAATTATGTATTTTACAAAAACACATCCTAAAAAGGGGAAAAAGGAAATGAATATTGTTAGTTAGTTCTTGTAATATACAAAAAAATTCTAAAATCCTAAATATTAAGTAATTATGAATGAAATAAATATTGAAACACAATAAATCAATTTAGAGAAAAGTTGTAAATACATACTATTATGCATATAAATATTTTGTTGTAATTTTACTGTAATAGGCCTTTTTAAAACGAATCCAATTACGTTTATTATGCTCTATCGTATTTTTATATGGCTGTTTTCTTTAACGATTAAAGGCTATTTTCGATCAATTTATGTTAAAGGGATGGAGCAGATTCCAGAGTCCTGCCCAAAAATATTTGTAGCCAATCATAACAGTGCTTTTATGGATCCAATTTTATTGGCAGTTCATATTAATCAACCCCTTTATTTTTTAGCAAGAGGAGAATCGTTTAAATCTAATATAATCTCTAAATTCTTCAGGTTTCTTCATATGATTCCAATATATAAGCCAGAAATTTCTCCCGATGAGGTTCATAAAAATAAGATGATTTTTCAAAAATGTTTTAACCACCTTAAAGGAGGGAAATCTATTTTAATTTTCCCTGAAGGGGTAAGTAAAACAGAAAGAAATTTAAGAAAAATTAAAACCGGAACAGCCAGAATTGCATTAGGTGCTGAAAGTCAAAATAACTTTAGTTTAAACACAAAAATAGTGCCTGTTGGGATTAATTATTCTAATCCGCATTTTTTTAGAAGTGATGTGTTTATTTATTTTGGGAAACCTATTGCTTTAAAAAACTATGCAAAAGAGTATCAACTGAACATGACTGAAACAGTTACCAAAGTTACAGATGATATAAGGGTATCTCTTGAAGAATTAGTAGTGATTGTTAAAGATGAGAAATTAGATAGACTTATCAGACAGATTGAAATTCTTTATAGAAGTGAATTAAGAGTTCGTAATAAACACGAACATAAAGCTGCTCAAGATTTTTATTTATCTCAAGAAATTGTAAAGGCTGTAGAATATTACAAAAAAATTAAACCTGAAAAAATGCAGGCATTTGAGGAAAAGATTAATAAGTATTTAAAGACTTTAAAACAACTTAAAATAAGGGACACTCAAATTAGAAGTTCTAAAATTAAATTGAAGTTATTTAGTAAAACGCTTTATTTTATATTCGGTTTCCCATTTTTCCTTTATGGATATTTAGTTAATATAATACCTTTTAGAGCTGCCGATTATTTATCAAAAAAAATTACAGTTAGAAAAGATTTTATTGGCTCAATGAAAATTGCATTTGGGATGTTTGTTTTCTTAATTTTCTATGTTTTGGAGATTATTGTATTTACTTCATTTATACATTGGTATTGGTGGATAGTATTTACACTTTCTTTATACCCTTTGGGTCTTTTTACTGTTAATTATATCAAGAATTATTATTTGTTTAGAGGTAATTTTAGATACATATATCTGTTTATTCGCAAAAGCCATTTGATAACAGAACTGCAAATAACAAGAAAAGAAATAATTGAAGAACTAGAAGAAGGACGACAATTATACCTCAATTCAAAAGACTAATAGAAAAAGCCGAATCATTTGATTCGGCTTTTTCTTTTAATATAATTGATAAAGCTTCGGTTTTATTATTTTAAACCCATTTAATAAAGCTTCAGATAAACGATCGACCTCTTTTTGAGTCATCGAGGTAGCAAACATACAAGCACATGTATTTATCATAATTATTTGTTCTTCCATAAATAAATAATCCAATAATTCCTTAATTATGGACTTCTTCTCATCTGTATGGTAAGCTTCTCGATAACAAGTTGGTTTTTTCTCTTGTAGATGCAATCTAAACATAGAACCTGCTCCTGTAATAGAAATTGGTACATCGGCAATTTTTATAGATTCCTCAATTTGATGTATTGCAGTTTCAGTTAAAGTATTCAAATTTAAAACTGCTTCTTCATCAAATAATTCCATAGCAACTCTTCCTGCTGTGGTAGAAATAGGATTCGCAGAAAAAGTTCCTGAGTGAGGATGTCTTAATATTTTTCCACGAGGATCAAGAACTTCCATGATTTCAGATTTTCCTGCTAATGCACCAATAGGAAAGCCTCCACCTATCATTTTTCCCATAGCTGTTAAGTCAGGTTTACAAGTATAACTTTCTTGAGCTCCTGCATAGTTAACACGATAGGTTACCACTTCATCAAAAACCATAAGGGCATCGTTTTTACGAGTCCATTTATATATAGCTTTAATAAATGCATTTGTAGCAGGAAAAAGTCCAACACGATGTGGTACAGGGTCTATTAGTACACATGCTATTTCATCTGCAAATTGGTCTAAGATGTTAAGAGTGCGTTCAATGTCATTATAAGGAAAGATAACTACATCATTTAATGCGCCTTGAGGTGTACCTTCTACTACAGGGTTAATATTAGGTTTGTTTATATTTCCCCAATTACTTGGGTTAGAAGTTTGACTCACTTCTGCATAGTCATAAGTACCATGATAAGCACCTTCTGCTTTAGCTATTTTAGTTTTTTTAGTATAAACTCTGGCGGTTTTTATCATTGTCATTACTGCTTCTGTGCCTGAGTTTACAAATCGCATTCTTTCAAAAGTTCCAGATCTTGCAATCAATAATTCGGCATAATCAACTTCAGCTTCGGTTCCCATTGTAAATGCAGTTCCGTTTTGTAGTTGTTTAGTAACGGCATCAATTATAGCAGGATGAGAATGACCATGAATTAAGGACGCCATATTATTAGCAAAATCAATGCGTTCTACACCTTCAATATCTGTTATATAACTGCCTTTTGCTTTTGAAACATAATAGGGATGAGGTTCTCTAAATATTGTATTTCGGCTAACACCACCTGTAAGTACATTACAGGCGCGAGTGTAAATAGTTTGGTTTGTTTTCATTATGATTTTTGAAAAAATACTATTTAAAAAAATTAAACTTTAGATATTGTGTATTGATTTAGTTTAGTTCCAGTAAGTTTTTGTAAGTAGTCAAAATTTACATTTGGAGCCATTTCTTTTACAAATAAGCCATCCTTTTTCACTTCTAGTATGGCTAGGTTCGTATAAATTCTTTCTACTACACTTTTTCCTGTAAGAGGAAATGTACATTCTTCCACTATTTTAGGGTCTCCTTTTTTGGTTACATGTTGCGTAATAACAAATATTCTTTTTACACCTGCTACTAAATCCATAGCGCCTCCAACTGCAGGAATAGCATCTTTAGCTCCTGTAGACCAATTTGCTATGTCACCATTTCTTGAAACCTGCATTGTACCAAGCACACAAATATCTATATGGCCTCCGCGAATCATTCCAAAACTATCAGCATGATGAAAAAAAGCTGCTCCAGGAATTGTAGTAACATATTTTTTCCCGGCATTTACCAATTCTCGATCTCCTTTTCCTTTTTCAGGAACAGGACCCATTCCCAGTAAACCATTTTCAGTT
>Ga0102814_10003106_pt1 | contig 10914 bp, 10 predicted proteins | sample ColrivemetaGS741_FD_79112 | JGI IMG/M metagenome (GOLD analysis project Ga0102814, IMG submission 79112) | Estuarine microbial communities from the Columbia River estuary - Flood tide ETM metaG S.741 | ecosystem: Environmental > Aquatic > Marine > Intertidal zone > Estuary | place: USA... | reverse complement strand
GGTTTCGGTTTTGATCTCTTGTTCAATATCACTTTCAATCCAAACGATCATAGATTGTTTTATTTGATCAGAATCACTTCCTGAGTTTTTTACAGCAGCAGGCTTTCCCTAAGGACCGCGTTTTACAGACTTAACAGTATTTGCTGGTAAAATTATTTTTCCTGAAATCGACTGAGCAATCAAGTTTGGATTGATGTCTGTATTAAGAACAAATAAGAGTAAAATTAGAATAAACTTCATAGGTGATGAATTTACGATAATTCAAATGCTTAACAAAAGGAGTACTTAAATTCACTTAAATAATGGTAGTTTTTTATCTAATCCCAAAGAAGAAACCAAAATAATAGGCAAAAAAAAGACAAGGCTTCCAAACCTTGTCTTTTCAATGTTTTATATTTAGTGGATAATAGAGTCACTAAATTTTTATCACTTTAACATATTTTTGTAAACCCAAAAAAGATAGAACATGCATAGCTGTTCTTTGTCTATTGCAACTTAAAAAGGATTCAGAAATTCCTTTATTAAAATGTGAAGCTTTAGATATGCTCTAACGCGAAATAAGAATAGTTAATATTAGGATTTTCTAATATTGGAGATGTCGTTCAAATTATTTGTTCTAGGAGCCTTCTTTACTTTATTCGTATGTCTTTAGCCACGAATGAGTAAGCGAAATAATTATCGATGCCAGATGTGTTCAAATTTTTTAATAATTACTCAAATTCGGACTTTGACATTTTGTAAAGTGAATTATTTTGTTAACGGTTTAATGTAGCATAATTAATGAAAACAAGAGCTTATTCACATCATATTGAGCTTAGTTCATATATGTTATTTGGTCATGCTTGGCTTCGACCCAGCATCTCAGCCTAAGAACCAATCTATTCAAAAAAAGTGATTGTTGCGTAAAATGATAATGGACAGAGATCCCGTGTCAGGGCACGGGATGACCGGTTCTTTGCGAAAACCACTGCCTTTTTTATAGAAACGAAGTCTGAAAGTTGAGTAATTATTATTTATGAATCATTTGTATAGATAGAGCAAAGATTCGAGCCCACTTTTTTCGCAATATAATGCAGTAAAAAAGACCACTACTTTAGTTCACATAACTATTCAATGATTGTCAAATTTGGAATATAGAGGAGGCTAGTTAATTTATTCGACTTGTTTACCTAAGTAATAAGCTTGTATTATTTGTCGAAAAAAACGCATTATACTGTGAGTCCATTAAAGTATTCATTATTTTAGGTACAAATTAAAGTCTAATAGAAATGTCACCGTATCATGTCTGAAAATCCAGAACAATATGCTTTCAGCGGGGAATCTCCCGACAATTATGAACAAAAATGCCTTTGCGTTCTCGTTTTAGATGTTTCAAGTTCTATGAATGGGAAACCTCTGGAAGAATTAAATCAAGGTTTAAAAGATTTTCAACGTGAAGTTCAAGATGATTTTGTAGCAGCGCAACGAATTGAAGTTGCAATAGTAGCCTTTGGTTCAAGAGCAGATTTAATTCAAGAACCGGCTTTAACTTCCAATTTTGAAATGCCCTTATTACGGACTTCCGGTTCAACCAAACTAGTTGATGGTGTTCGCTTAGCCATTAATGTTGCCGAAGAACGAAAAGAATGGTACAAATCGACTGGGCAGACTTATTATCGTCCTTGGATTATGTTAATTAGTGATGGCGAGCCAGACAAAGATCAGGATGTTTTAGGCTTATCTGAGGAAATTGAAACAAAGGTAAATAACAAAGGCTTTTTATTTTATGCAGTTGGAGTAGAAGGGTATAATCATGAAAAATTGGCTGAAGTAAGTCATTCTAATACACCTCCTTTACCATTAAAAGGTTTAGCATTTACAGAATTATTTAAATGGTTGAGTGCCAGTATTGCCATGGTTTCAAAATCTGCTGAAGGTCAAATGTTGAGTTTACCATCACCAGCAGGTTGGGCTCAAATTCAGGTATGAACGAATTAACACTATGAGTAAAAAGGCAATTATTGCCCAAGCATCGGTTACAGGTTCATCTCATTTGCAAAGTGGAACACCTTGCCAAGATAGTTCTGCTGTTTGGCTTTCTCCAGATGGGGAATATTTGATTTCAATTATTTCCGATGGCGCAGGTTCTTGCTCACATTCGCATGTCGGTTCAGCCTTTGTAGTGAAAAAGACATTAGACATCCTTAAAGATCGTATCGAGAAAAATAAGTGGTTTCAACAACGTGTTTTACCTGATAGCATACAATGGAAAAAAGAACTTTTCTTTATTTTCAAAGCTATTAAATTGGGAATTAGGCAAATTGCTGATGAGGTAAAAACGGATTATAAAGCCTTTTCCTGCACAATTATGCTTGCAGTTTCGACTAGATACGGTATGGCTTATGCACATATTGGCGATGGAAGAGCAGCTATTAGAACGGAAGATGAAGAATGGAAAGCGGCTATAAATCCCATGAAAGGTGAAGAAGCAAATCAAACGGTTTTTATAACCTCTGAGTTGTGGGATGAAACCTTAGTTTCTGCTTATTTTGATGCGAATGTTATTCAAGAATCAATAACAGCAATTGCATTATTAACAGACGGCTGTGAACGTGCAAGTTTCGAAATGCTTAGTTTTGATGAAGAAACCGGGAAATACTTCGATCCTAATAAACCGTTTAAACCGTTTTTTGAGCCCAATTATCATAATCTTTTTAAAATGAAATGGGCAGGTTTTTCTCAAGATAAAATTAATCGTTTATGGGCGGGCTTTTTAGAGAATGGGAATCCCAAATTAAAAGCGGAATCAGATGATAAGACCATGATTTTAGCTGTATTCGAACCGGATAACACTGATGAGAAAACGATATAATTTATCGGATCAATCTTCCATTGAGGTTGATTTAAAACCCATTGCTAGTGGTGGAGAAGCAGATATTTATGCGATACTATCTCCGCCAAGATATGCCAATCATGTTGTAAAATTATATCGTAAGGGAAAAGCAAGCGAAGAAAAAGAGAAGAAACTTGCTTACATGGTTCAACATAGGCCTCATTTTTCTACTTCTGAAGGGCATCATTCAGTTGTTTGGCCATCTGCATTAGCGTATGACTCTCAAGGATTTGTGGGCTACATCATGCCAAAAGCTACTGGGATAAAATTAGAACTATTGTGTCATCCCAATTTGCCCAAAACGATTAATAAAGAATGGGATAAACTTTCTTTTCAGCACCCGCTTTCATTAGATTTACGCAAGAAAATCTGTTACAATATTGCGGCAGCTATTGCCCTTATTCATGAATCAGAGTCTTATGTTTTAGTTGATTTAAAGCCCGATAATATCATTATTAAACCGGATGGTTTAGTTTCGATTATTGATGTAGACTCAACTGAAATTATCGATCAAAATGAAGTGGTATTTTCTGCGCATGTTGCAACTCCAGAATACACACCGCCGGAGTTTTATGCATTTATAAAGGATATCTCAACTCAGAAAATTCCAGAAACCTGGGATCGGTTTAGTTTAGCCGTTCTTTTTTATAGAGTGCTTTTTGGCATTCATCCGTTTACAGGAACCTTAAATCCGCCTTTTGAAAAGCACACCAATGTGAGTGAAATCATTGAAAGAGGTTTTTTTGTGCAAGGAGTGCATGCATCAAAATTTAAAGTAATTCCTCCGCCTCATAAGCGCTTTAAAATCATTGATTCCGAAGTTAAAGAATTGTTTGTTCATGCTTTAGATACAACAAAGAATCGACCAGAATTTCGTCCAAAAGCATCTGATTGGTGTCATGTCTTAACGCCAAATCCTGGAATGCATTTAGATAGAAGATTGCCATCACAAACAGGAAGTTTTGGAAATCCGGTATACTCCGATCGATTGGTATTTTCTACTATTTCGAGTATTACGCTTCATAAACCAGGATTTTTGCATGAACCAGTAAATACAAAATTCTTTTCAAAATTGAAGAGTTTATTAAAAACGAATGAACGAGTTAAATTGTATGATTCCATAAAAAGCCATCAACAAGAGCTTGAACGGATTGAGTTTGATATTTATCAGAAAAGGAATGGGTTTAAGCAAGAAATGTTAGACCTGACTAAGGCGCAAAATGCCATTCTTGCAACTGAGAAAGCTGTAATTGATAACTTGATTCAACAGTTTTTAGTGAAAATGCATGCCATTGATAAAATTGCTAAGAACCTGTTTGTTAAAGAGACTGGTGAGCTTCAGCCTAATACCAGTAAAACGGAAACGGAAAAAAAGAAGTCGCTGTTTTCTTTAAAAGAGGTTTTGATTGGGGATAATAGCCAACAGAACGAAAAAATTAGAACGGATTATGATGCTTTACATACTAAATTAGCAAAAGATGTTTCCGCTCTAGATACTTCATTAGCAGTGGAAATATCTAAAGTTCACGATAAAACGCGTCAAGAATTATTTAATCTCTTTAATAAGCAAAAACAAGTTAAGGGAAACTCAATAGAGGTTATCGCCAAGAGAAAAGGGGAATATGATAGCGCCGCAAAAGAGTTAATGGCAATGATTGGGAATTATTTAGAAGAATAGGAAAGTCATAATGGAGGATGACCATTAAATCCCTCTTTTGTAAAGGTATTCGAGTCCGAAGATAGGTGAACATTAAAGAGATTGGGAGATTTCATGATGCTCACTTATAGCGAAACGATGGACTCCACCGAGATCCTGAATCAAGTTCAGGATGACCGTTTTTTTTGTCATGCTGGGCCCCGACCCAGCATCCCCGCCTAGAGAAGCATAAAATTCACATCTCGAAACCAAAACTACCCATTTCACCAAGAACATCATTAATTGACAAATTACAAGTGAGACTTACCAATTATATAACCAATTTATCCCGCTTGTTCATACGCTTGTTTCAGCCAATCAATTACAGAAACATCAAGTTCGTTAACATCCTTTAGGTTTACTTTAAACGAGCACATTGCATTAGTAGCTTTAATTTTTTCCAATTTTCCAGAAGCTTCAACATCTTTAAGATTAATTCCAATTTCAAAACGTGTTTTTGTTGCTGGTTGAAGCATAGCAAATTGTTTTTTTCTACGAACACTTACATAAGCTTTCTTTGGAGCAAACTCAATATCATCTCCAAAAGATGAAATAGAACTTATTAGAGAATCATAAATTGGTTTTAAAAGCTCTTTCCCAGAATACTGTTGCACAACTAAATCATCCAAATTTTCAGCTGAACCTGCATCAGAACCTTTTGATTTATGAGCGATTAAATTCGCAAATCCATGAGTCAAACCATGCGTTTCTTTTAAGAACTTGATAATTTCTCCATGTTTTGCAAACTGTTGAGCTTGTACAATACCAATCCATTCCTCTAAAGACTTGCCTGTATTCTTGTGAAGATTGTCAATCATTGTTTGAGCGGCGTTATCCATAAGTGTCCTATTTGTAAATATGTCAGTTTATTCCTTAAATGAAACTCTAGTGTGAATATCAGTAAAAAAAGTTTATTCAACAAACTCAAGGAAAAAGGGAAGAGATTCATGGGAGAAAACAAGAGAAGTTTTCGAGGTCACTTTTAGTAAGTGTGATTTATCACGTTCTATTAAATTTTGCAGAGATTTAACTGTAATCGTAAAACCAATATGAACATTATTATTCAGTAAAGAATCAGGAAAGGAATTCAATTTAATCGTTGTATTCCAGAAGTTAGATTTGTTATAATCCTTATCAAAAAAACCTAAGTTTTTCAATAAATTGAGATCTACATTGCTTTTATTTGAACTTAACCAAATGTGTTTTAATCCAATAGAACCGTTAGAGTGAGTTGTGAATGTCGCTTTTTCTTTCCAATTAGAATTGTTGTATTTAATGAAAAAGATAGAGTAATGTTCTAAACTGATTGTTTTCCAAAAACGAGTTGAATCAAGTAGAATATTTATTGAATTTTGATGTAATATGTTAATAATCTTCTCTGTCGAAGGGATCTTAAAAGCTAAAAAATAAGGAATAGAATCGATCTTTAATCTATTTGAGTATAACTGTCCTAAAGGTGAAAGTGAATCTATAGGACTTACAAATTCAAGGTAGGTTTCATCTTCAAACTTGATAAAACAATTACGGATTCCATCATGTACCGATCCTTCTTTAATTGTAAACTGTAATTTATCACCTAATATATATTCAATAGTACTTAAGTCAACTATGGCAATGGGTATATGATCGACACTTAAATTTTGTAAGTCTTCTTTCGATTGAGAATAGCTTTGACTTATAGTCATCGAAAACAATAAACCAATCAATAAGCAAACAGCTCTTCTTATCATAATGCTAAACCCTACCCAAATCAGAATGGTAAACTGATATAAAGTTCTCCCAGTGAATTTAGTTTTCCTGGTTGGGAATCAAATAAATTAGTAAAGCGATTTTCAGCACCTCTACCAATGAACCACGCATAGCGGAATACATCTTCACGGCGTTCACAAAGGGCAACCATTTCTTTCATTTGCTCAGCTTGTTTTTCATAGGAATTAATGTTGCTATTCCAATTGGCCATTTCTGTAATCCATATTTCCTTCCCATATTTTTCTAATCTATTCAGTTGAGACTCCAATCCGTAATCGTACCAATGAAAAGCTAGATAATCAATTTGTGGATCTCGATTATTATTTGCTTTCCTGTATTCTTCATAAAATGCATCCATCCATACAATGGGATCTGAATAACCGTCTAAAGTTCCCCACGTTATCGCTGGTCCTACGATATAAACAGTTCTCCCTAAATTGGCTAAATCTTTTACCACTTGTTCGTATTTCAGCCATTCTTTTGCAGCCGTTGCGGGATACATATTGGCTTGATCTTTTAAATTTGGCTCATTTAAAACTAATAAATAGTTGATTTCAGGATGCTTTATGATAAAACTCTTGAGATTATCGTAAGTGGTAGCATTACCAACACTCCACAGCATTGGAATGTATTCCATCTTGTATAGATCATAATAATTGGATGATATGGAAGTTTCTGTTCCCCAATTGTACCACCAACTTAAGCCAGTTCGTAAGGCTATTAAATCTTCTTCATGTTGAATATTGTACGAAATACCTCGTTTTACGCTTTTAGTAGGAGTCTCATTCGTTTCACCTGTTGATGATTTTGACTCTTTACACGTTGAGAGGAGTGCTGCTAATAGTAGAATTGATAAGAAGCGTAACATGCTTAATCCATTTATTGGAAGATTTTGTATTACTTAGAATTTACTTAAATAATGCATAGGGTTGGAGTAAGAATATATAAAAAGAGTTAAATGTCGTGATTGGCTTTGTCAATTGACAAATTACAATTGAAAATTAACAGTTATAAAGCCAGTTTTGGCTGTATTTTCGGTCTAAATCGCCATATATGTCTCATAAAGGGAATTTTCTGGTTCGAGCTTTGATTTTGTAATGCATAGGTCAGGGAAAAAAACTACCCCTTTTACCTAGAACATCGAGTACGAAGACGTATGAACCTTAAAGGGGCAGGGGATTTCAAGATGCACGTTGAATTTCAAACGAAGCCCAGGCCGAGATCCTGAATCAAGTTCAGGATGACCGTTTTTTTTTGTCATGCTTGGCCCCGACCCAGCATCCCCGCCTAGAGAAGGGTATAATTCACATCTCGAAACCCAATAACCCATCTGAACTTTTCTACCAATCTCCAACTCTGGTTAAAGTGGCTTTTTGTATTATTAAGACAATTGAACAATCTGAATAACACTACTCTAATGTCAACTTTGCGCCATCGCCTTCATACCATTATTTTTGAAGCAGAAACTCCTGCCGGTAAACTTTTCGATATGAGTCTAATTGGCTTAATCGTACTAAGCTTACTTACGGTAATTTTAGAATCTGTTGCCTCCATTCGAAACGAGTACGGAGTATTTCTTACCTATGCGGAATATATCATCACTATCATCTTTTCATTAGAATATGTGTTGCGGATATTTGTGGTGAACAAACCCTTCAAATACATATTCTCTTTTTATGGTATGATCGATCTGATTGCGATTTTACCAACCTATTTATCCCTTTTATTTCCAGGAATACATGTATTGCTATCGTTCAGAGCCATTCGTTTATTACGCGTATTCCGTCTTTTAAAACTCGTGTCTTACATGAGTGCCGCAGATGCTATTAGTGAGTCCATTTATAACAGCCGTCGAAAAATTAGTGTATTTATTTTCGTCGTCTTAATTAATTCCATCTTATTTGGTTCGGTTATGTATGTGGTAGAAGGGGAAGAGAATGGATTCGTTGATATTCCTACTTCTATTTATTGGTCCATTGTTACCATGACCACCGTAGGTTATGGAGATATCTCCCCAGTTACGGCTCTTGGAAAACTTATCGCGGTTGTCTTAATGATTATGGGATTTGGAGTTATAGCCGTTCCAACCGGAATTGTCTCTGCTGAAATGGCAATGCTAGAACGAAAAAAACAAGGTGAGAAAAATCACACAGAATCGTGTCGACATTGTTTGAAAGAAGGTCATGATACCGATGCCGCATTCTGTAAGCATTGTGGTGAAAAATTAAACTAGAATAAGTAATATATATTTTTAAGCGTTAGGGAAATAATGAATATTAAGAATGTAGAATTTAAAGCTAAAGTATCTGAAACGAAGTCTCTTGAAGAAAAATTACAGACCAAATCACCATTGTATAAAGGACTTGATCATCAAATAGATACCTATTTTAATGCTGCAAAAGGCCGACTGAAACTACGCGAAGGGAATATTGAAAACGCTCTTATTCAGTATGATCGTAAAAATACAGCGAACTCTAAATTATCAGAAATCGTTTTGTACAAACATAAAGCCGACAAAGCGTTAAAAGATATTCTAAGCCATCAATTAGGAATAAAAGTAGTCGTTGATAAGAAACGGAAAATCTATTTTATCGATAATGTGAAGTTTCATTTTGATGAAGTCGATCAATTGGGAGCGTTTATTGAAGTAGAAGCAATAGACGAAACAGGGAAGCTCACAAAAGAATACCTAAAAGAGCAATGTGATTATTGGTTCAAGTTCTTCGAGCTAAAAACAGAGCAACTCATGAAAGAATCCTATTCAGATATGATGATTAATCAATTGACAGGTAACGATTTACAAATCACAATTGACAAGTGACAATTATCAGTTGACAATGGACCATTTTAAATTCAGCCTTGGGCAAAAAAATCAAGATAAGTTTCGAATAACTTTCCCAAATCAATAATTCAAAGCCAAAACTAAGCTTAAAAATCACAACCTTTCACCTTTCACCTTTCACCTTTCACCTTTCACCTTTCACCTAAAACTCCCTTAAACCTGAAGCCTCAAACCTCAAACCTTTTTTAAATATATATAAAATATATGTGTAAATTGTTCCATGAAACTCGATCGAGGCAACAAATATGATCTAGAACACGACGTTCACCGCATAACCCTGTACAGCACAGTGGCGAAAGAACATCAGCATGTGCGTGTTAAACCTCGTCTTTATTTACACCTTGATATGAATTGCTTCTATGCCCAAGTAGAACAACGGGCCTTTAATTTATACGGTTTACCTCTTGCTATGGGAGGCTGGCGAAAACCCGACGGAAGCGCACGTGGAATAGTAGCAACGGCAAGTTATGAGGCGCGGAAATTGGGAATCAAAACGGCAATGAGTGCTTTCGAAGCGCAGCAAATCTGTCCGTACATCTTGTTCATGCAAATCGATTATGAAAAGTATAAAGGAATCAGCAGGCGACTTAGGGAAATTCTAGACGATTTTTCTCCAGAAATAGAAAAGTATTCTATGGATGAATATTTCATGGATCTTACTTTTATGGTTGGGAGTAAACCTGAGGAGATTACGGCATTTGCTTATAAGCTCAAAAAAGCAGTCTATGACGATCTTGGGCTTGTCTGTTCTGTTGGTGTGGCTTACAGCAAAACCTATGCAAAGCTCGCATCAGACTTAAAAAAGCCCGATGGATTTACCCTTGTTCAACATCCCGATGATGCCGCGCAGCATTTATTTCCTCTAAAATTAGATGAAGTCTGGGGAATTGGTTCACGCCGTTATAAACGTTTACTCGATGAAGGACTCATTACTATTGCCGATGCGTTTCGACTCGGACCGGCGCCTTTCAAACGGCTTTTTGGTGAAATGCAGGGGAAATTATTTCATGAAATCGTAACAGGACAAGATAAGGCGCGAATTCTTGATAATGAACATCACGTTCCCGATGAAGTCAGTTACATGCACACCTTTTCCAACTGGACGGTAAATCCCGATGAGGTGGAAGGAGAGGTGATTAAAGCAATTCGCCGTGTGTGCTATCGTATGCGAGGATATCGAAGAAAAGCACGAAAATGGGCCTGTCATATCCGATTTCAGGATGTGCGTTGGCAGGGGCAATCGTTTGCGTTTGCAACCGCAGGCTTCACCAATTTAGATAAATATGTCTCTGATGCTTTATTGCCACAAGTGATGTATAGAGTAAATATGGCGCTCAAACAAGGGCACAAAATTCGTGGAATTGGACTCCATACCATCGAAATGCTACAAATGGATCAGTTAGAACTATTCTTTGAAGAAGACGATCGATTTAGAAATCTATCTCGTGCCGCAGATTGTATCAATAATACGTACGGAATAGATACCGTTGATTTCGCCGCTGCCCAAAACGGCGTAAAAGGAAATACGCACTTCGTAAAACGCGTTTAAGTTTTTCGAACTAGGACTCACAGTCCTTTAAGGACTGTGAGTCCTAGTTCGAAAGAGAGAGCCCTAGTTTTCAATCTAAATCAGTAATCCCAGCAGAAACAATAAACTTCATCACATCACTAGGATTCAAATTCACAGGCGTAACGAATTCACGAGGGACAATAAACGACTCTCCCGAGAAATTATAAGAGTGAGGGAAATAGACC
>Ga0102814_10003105_pt1 | contig 10917 bp, 9 predicted proteins | sample ColrivemetaGS741_FD_79112 | JGI IMG/M metagenome (GOLD analysis project Ga0102814, IMG submission 79112) | Estuarine microbial communities from the Columbia River estuary - Flood tide ETM metaG S.741 | ecosystem: Environmental > Aquatic > Marine > Intertidal zone > Estuary | place: USA: Columbia... | reverse complement strand
TAAAAAACTAGAAAAAGTAACTGAAAAGCAAATAAAAGAAGCTTTTAACAGAGAAGATTTAATTATTTATACAGATCCAGAAGCATTTAAAACCTTTTTATTCAGTCAAAAATTTGATAATTCAGCTTTATTATTAATGAGTTCCGGAAACTATGGAGGTTTAGAATTAAATAAGTTTAAAGAAATTATTTAATGTTTATTCCATTTTTGTTGTAATAAACACAAGTCCTAAACCAATTACTATGGTAATAAGAATATTAGTAATGGTTTTTTTTTCTTGGTAAGCAGTATTTAATTGTGGAAAATCAGGTGAAAATTTAATAGTAATAAAACTATTTCCATTATTTTTTAAAAATTCAGGACTTCCAATTTTTTGCCCATTTCCACTATAGGTTTTTCCTTTATAATTAAATTCATAGCTGTACAAATATGTATATTGGTTAGGTATTGTTTCATTTCTTTCACCTAATTGTTGCCTATAGCTTGTTATTTTAGCATTGGTTTCTGTTCCATATAAAACTAACACACTTAAAAAAATGCTATATAAGGTAAAAAGGGTACCAACAGATAAAATAAGCCATTTTCCTAAGTTATTTTTGTTTTTAGTTTCCATGTAAAATTTAAAAGGCAGTATATCAAAATTATAAATTTTTATTTTAATTCTATTCTTTCTTTTGAAAATCAACAAACAAGTTGTAAATTTAACATAGCTACTAATTAAAAAAATCAATCTTAATTGGATTAGAAATCCGAGAAATAATTGATTTTTTTAATTAGATTGTTATGAAAATTTTTCAAATTTCTTCTTTTTATTCATCAAATAGATGTTTTCAATTTTCATTAAAAAACAGACTTTTGAAAATATTTGTAATAAATATTTTTACATTTTTTGTATTTATTTTGATAAGTGCAGACGAATTATATAGTCAGACTAAACAAGTTAAATATAATATAAAATGTTCTGCTGGTCACGAAAATCCTCAATGGATAGAAGAAGATAAAAAAGGTATTGTTTTATATTGTAAAACATGCGGGAGGATAGGAATGGTATATCCTATTGATGAAGCGAAGTCCAAGAATAATCAACCAATAGACAGTATCGAAGAATCCTCAAGCGATGACGAATTTCCTTGGGAAGTTGTTATTGGTGGTTTAGTAGCTGCAGGTGCAATAGCTGCTATTCGTAACAAATTAAAAAAAGGAAAAGCAAAAAACGATAAAAAGGAATCGGATGAAAATGAAGAAAAAGCAGGCTATATTTTACAACTTAGCACAAAAAGTTTTGATTTTTCAAAAGAAAAACAACAGAGTCTAGAAGTTAGAGTTATAAAAATTACAAAAACATCCGAAAAAAGTATTAATGCGGGTATTCAAATTATTAATCCTGAGCCTGCATTGCAAATTCAGTCTTCTAGCGGAACTACTCCTTTTAGTTGTCAATTATTTCTTAAAAATCAACCTACAAAAAGCCAATTTCAAATTAGTGTTGTTGCCAACGCAGAAGGGCATCAATACAAAAAGAATATTCAGATAAATGCTGGAGGCGAAAAACAAATTATTGTTGAGTTACTGCCAAATAAGAAAACTTTAAGACCAAATATTGAACGCTTAATTACTTGTTATACTAAAGTGGTAGATGAAAGAGGTGAAGCTATGCCTGAATTATCACAAGAAATTGAATTTAAACCAACTAGCGATTGGGTAAATTGTTCAGAAGCAATTATAGATGAAGACTGGAAAGTAATAAATGTTGATGTATATGATCCTGACGGAAATGCTATAGTATCGCATCCTCCAAAATCTGTTACATTGTCTTGGGTTATGGAAAAAGTACCTGAAAATGAACCTATTTTACAAAAAGATATTGAAATACAATTGTTAGATTGTAAAATAGATACTAATGTAGATACACATGATCTTTCTTTTGTTGCATCTGAGCAAGAAACATCGCTTACTTTTGAAGCATTTATAGAAGATTGTGAAGGAAGTGAACCTTGGAATTTTAGCGGTCAATACAAAACGGAAGATAACAGGCCTGATGAAAGTTTAACAACAATTTCTCATAAAAAAATAACTGATTCTAAAGCAGAATTTACTATTTCAGGACCTTTGCTTCAACCAAAAGAAAATCAACAATACTTACAAAAAAAACTTGTTATATCTGGTTTTCAAAAAGAAGAAGATCCTTTAGAAAGACACCTTTATGTGTATGTAGTAAAAGAAGGTTTGTATATAAACAAAGGTTTTAATGAAAAAAATGAATTGCGTTTTTTAGCAAAAGGTGATGTAGAAAAAGAATTAGAGTTTTCACTTTTTATTTATAATAAAAACACAAAACAATTAGAAGTAGATAAAGCAGCATTACAAAATTTAAAGTTTGAACTGCTAGACACAAGTTTGGTAGCGCAAAACATTGATAAAACGCTAAAAACTAAATTTTCATTTGATGATTTTGTTACAACAATTCCACGTGCTAGATATATTTATAAAGCTCCATTAAAATTTCCAGGATTTGGAGATTTTCACGAATTAAATTATTTGGTTTCAGCAAAGATAAATACTACAGAAACTGAGAACCCTGAGGCTTTTCAAAAAAATATAAAACTCGTTGTTCAAACCTATGGAATAGGAGACAAATTCCCTGCTTGGCAAGAAGCTTATAAAAACTGTAAAACAGCTATATTTTTAGTACCCGAATCAGATAAAAGGCAAAAACTTCTTGACATTTTAGAAAAGAATAAAGATAAAATGGATATAGAAGGGATGGTGCTGTATAGAAAGAAAGTATGGAGTATTGCTCATGACTTAATGATAAATGAACGCGATGGATATATGTCAATAGCAAATTGGCATACCGCAATTATTGACACGCTTGAGTGGGTAGTTTGGTGTGGTGATTTAGCATTTCAAGTGGTTGTATCAGCATACCTTGGTCCTTTTGCAGGTTTTAGTGCAAGTGCTTTTAAGGATATTGCACTTACAGGTTACACCATGGCTATTGAAGGAAAATCTGTTGATGAATATATTGAGGTTCAATTAGCTTCTTTTAAACAAATGATTTATAGCGCAGCTAAAGGCAGGGCAATAAATACAGAGACCATTGAGAAATTTTATAAAGGAAACAAAATAAAAGTTTGGGCAATTTATGCGGTTGCAACCTTTGCTGCAGCTTATTTAGATGTAAAATCAATTCCCGAAGCTGCAAAAATTACAGCGCGTCAACTTAGAGATGAAGCCATACTCCGATTTTTAAATGGAAAAGTACAAGAAGAAAAAGCAAGACTAAAAGCTGCGGAAGATAAAGGTAAGGAGGCATCCAACAAGCAAAAAGAATCAGAGAAAAGCCAAAAGGAATTAGGGAAAAAACCGTCCAAAGGCAAAGAAGATTATGAGAAAGCAGATACGCCTCCAGATACTAGTGGTTATACTGAAAATAGTAAAAAAATGTTGCAAAAAGTTGCAGAAAAATTTGGTGTTAAATTAATAACCAGGCCAACAAATATACATGCTAAAAAGTTATTAGAATCAGGGAAAGCAATTCCAAAAAAATCGTTTGTTAAAAATAAAACAATTAACGAGTTTGATACCTATATAGGAGCATCAGCAAGTGACATTGGTAAAGTAGGAAGTTTTAAGCCAAAACTGTCTAGAGAATTGAGTAAATTACCTAAAGTAATACAAGAAAAAATAATAAAGAGATACAAACAACGCAAAGCAGAATATACAGACCAAGCGCACCACTTAGAACAAAATATGGATAAGCTGTATGTTAAAAAAGGAGTGGTTTATGATAAATTAACAGGTAAACCTTATACCGGCGACATTGATATTTTTGATATTAGAGGTAGTAATGGTGAGAAACTGCCAAAAAGTAAAATTGAAAAAGTTATAAAAGAATTAAGGAAAAATCATTTGGATAGCAGTGTAGAACATGGGGCTCACGTTGAATGGGATTGGAAAAGTATAAAAGACCCACAGGAAAGACAAGTGGCAAAAGAGATATATGATAAAATAATGTCCAGTCATACAAAAGGAGGTGAAGCATTGGTTGAATTTAGTCCTGATTCGGAGCCAGGTGCAAAACCAAAAAGCGTTTATTACAAAGGAAAAAAAGATGTAATTCTGTTATAACAAACTAACTGATAAAACAATAATATGGAAACTAATAGTTTTTCAATTAAAGAAAGAAAAGAGTTGTTAACCAATATTTTTCAACTAAGAAAAATTTTGGAGCAATTAAGTCTAGATATTGAAAATGCACCTGATGATGAAACTTTACGAAATCATTTAATGCAGGAATTTGATAAGGCTTCTAACGAACTTCAAGTTTATGAAGATAAATATATAGTTGGTTTACCAAAACTGAACGTATCTCGATGCCCATATTCGAATGAAGTTTATAATCTATCTATAGATTCTTTTGGATTAGATGGTCCTTGGTGGGATGCTAAACAACCGATAAGGGAAGAGAATGAAGCAATTCCTAGTTTTTTTGCAATTACCGGAAGTGTAAATATTATTGGAGAGCCACCTGTAGCTCCTTTTACAATTAAGCCTGGCCCAGCGGTGCCATGGGTATCATCAAGATTGTTGTCTAAAGATGCGATAAGCGCCGTTTTATCACATATAAAAATTGGATTATATGATGCTTTTTTAACCGTTTATTTTACAAATAGTGAGAAAGTTGATATTGATCGAATAAACAAATGGGGAACCGATGAATATTTAGTAAATGACAATGATGGTTTTGCTGTTTTAGATAGAACATATGACGATGAAGACGAATACGATTTTGATATTGCACCTTGGATTAAAAAAGGAAAACTTAAATGGATTGCAATAAATGATAAAACCTTAGAATTGCAAAATAGTATTGATAATTGCCCGTATTTAGATGTTAAAGGATATAAGTATCCTGTGATAATTCAAAATAAAACAATAGAAAATTGTATGATAACTTTGGAATATGATGAGGCAGAAAACAATGCTATAACTGAAATTGAAAAAACCGCTAATTTTTGTTCAAATTGTGGAGGTCGTGTAAAGCATGGAGCACAATTTTGTTCAAATTGCGGATATAAATTAACTTAAAAACTTGAATAAACAATGTCTTTTTGTACAAATTGCGGAACAATACTTATCAAAAATTCTAAATTTTGCCCTGCTTGTGGTGCAAATGTTCTAGCTGCAAAAATTGGTGATAATCCTTTAGAAAAGCATTCTAAAGATAATGGTTTAGTTCGAAAAATAGTGCCAAAACCAGAAAGAGGACGAGCAAATAATCTTTTCAAAGAAAAAGCACAAGATTTTATAAAAGAAAAAGCACAAGGCTTTATTAAAGAAAAGGCAAAAGGGTTTGTGAGCAAAAATATTTCAAAATCTGAAAACTCTGAAATAGCAACTGAATTAAACGTATCCAATAATAAAACAAATAAAGCAATTAATAAATGGACTTGGTTGTACATAATTATGAATGTTATTTTAGTGCTTTTAGGTAGTCAATCTGAAGAAGTTATAGGAGTTTTAATATTTTCTGTAGTTGTTCTTGGGATTGTGTTTTTTAGGATAAAAACAGCAAAGCCATACAATTGGTTCGTGAAAATTATACTTGTTATTCAACTTATTCTTTTAGTAGCTTTAATTGCTGAAAGTGTACAGTATATTTCAATTTTTACCCTCGTATTTATGGGTTTATTACTAACTAATTTAGCCGTGTTATTTAAAGGAAATAATTCATAATAATATGTCAAAATATTGTTCAAATTGTGGTAAGGAAATTCTTGAAGGGGCAAGTTTTTGTGGAGGTTGCGGAGAACGAATAGAAATAGTTTCTATTGATAAAAATAAGTGCTCAAATTGTGGATTTACTATAAATCCTAAGGAGAAATTTTGTTCAGAATGTGGTGCTCAAATTATAGATAAATTTAGCACATCGAAAGATTCAGTAGTTAAAAATGAGAATTTAACTGCTTCTAAAAAGCAAGAAGTAATACCATCAACAAATACGCAACCTATAAAGAAGAAAAAAAGAAGTTTTTTAGGATGTCTGTGGAAAAGCCTACTATTTATGATTTTGATTTTAGTAATTGGAATTGTTATTATTTGGAATCTTCCCGATGATGAAAAGGATTCTATTATTGATACTAATATACCAGGTATTGTAGATATTGAAGATAATGGAAGTAATCAGGATGCTGCGGATGAAAAAAATTCTTCAATTTTTCAAAAAAATAACTCTTCTGAAGATACAAACAACAACCCGGTAATTGAAAGCAACGATCTTAGTCAAATTACTAAAAGTGTAGAAAGTGCTTTTCACAATGCAGACACAACTCGTTTAAAACAATTACTCACTAGCACCAGCTTGAAAATGTATAAGGGTTCATTTTCAGAAATTCAGCCTTACATGAACGAATATTCTAAGGCCTTTAAAAACCGAAAACTTGTTCATTCATCAAGAATTTATGCCTTATATTCTTTTAAAGATGAAGAGGGTAATGAACATACTGTTGAATTTGCTAATGATGGAAGTGGAACTTGGAAATTGTTACATTTTTAAAAAGAAAGAATTATGAAAAAAGTCAAAATTAATAGATTTTTTGGTGTTGTACTTTTTATAATATTAGGACTCTCTTTACTTGGCTATGGAAACTTAAAAAACCATCCCACTATAAATAGTTTTATACTTAGGTCATTTATAGCTAATACGAAATCCGAAGTTTTACAGGATCCTAAATTAAAAAACTACAAATTTGACTTCGAAGAGCCAAGGTTGAAAGGTAATTATATTACTGAATCAGGACTTTTAAATCCTTCAGAGCTCAATAATTTTAGAGGCGATCAATTGAGTAATTTAGAATTTGTTGGTGTGAATAGCACGTATACCGAAAAGGAACGTACTTTATCTCCACGAGAATGGATTGAGCACGGCGGCTTTTCTGCTGATGTCCCTGAAGTTCCTGCTAGCTTGAGACATTTTTACGACCCTACTCAAGTTAAAGGGTATCAACATCTTACTGATACTGTTAATTCAGAAATAATGTCATTATTTCAATCTATGTTTCCCAATCCCAATACTAATGGAGTTGATTGGGCATTAGGCACTAAAGGTAACTTTGGAGTTTTAGAACATACCTACACTTGGGAACATGGTAAAAAGTACATAAAAGGTGCATTGGAGGAAAGTAACACTGAAAAAAGAAAAACATATATGGCAAGAGCTTGGCGTTCCTTGGGAGAAACCTTACATATGATTGCCGATAATGGGTGCCCTCCTCATGTTAGAAACGATGGGCATCCTTCAATTCCAAATAAATATCTAGCCGTTTTTGGAAATCCTGATCCTTATGAAGAAATACTTGACCCAAAATCGTTGAGTGAGTTTCAAAGGGGCGATGTACCGCCAAAACTGGGAATTAAATTTGAAAATGCAAAAACAGCCCAAGAAATAGCCCATGAACTTGCAGTATTTACCAACGAAAATTTCCTAACTCAAGAAACAATTTCTGGAACGGATCGCTTTGGAAGAACAATTAAACAAATTACCCATTCAAAATACGAATACAAATCCCCAAAAATTTCAAAAAATAATTATGAAGATGGATATTATAAAAAGAAAATAGAAGGTATAAACGAAAAGGTACTGATGTGCACAGATTTAGGATATTTTTCTAAGTATAATATTTACAAAAGCTATCCTGAAGTTACTAAAGAATGTGTGTATTCGCAGGCTAAAGTTCTTGTTCCAACCATAAAATTGGCTGGAGCACATGTAATTAATTTATTTATTCCAAAATTAAAGATTATTATTTCTGAGGTCAAAGAAGATGGTGCTATTTCTGGAGAAATAATTCATACAACTGATCAAGAGTATAAAGAAAAAATTTATTACAATGGACCGGTTCAAATTAGGAAAAAGGGGGCTTCAAAGTTCTTAAGTTTTAATGCTGAAAACGGGAAATTTTTTGGCAAAATAGACGTAATAGAAAAAACGATGGTAAATGCTGAAATTGAATTTGGTGGTATATCTGTTTATTCTGATGATTTTATTATTGATGATGTGAAAAAGAAAATTAATGTTACTTTAAAAGCAAAAAAAACAAGTGTTGAACCTGGCGTATCTGTATTTATTGATGTAGACCCACATAATTCTAGTTACAGATATGAATGGGATTTTGGTGATGGATTTATAATTAATAAAGGAGAAAGCTATGAATATCATCGATTTAGTAAACCTGGTAGTTATATGGTTAAGGTATCTGTTTATGATGGAACAAAACTTATAGGTTCCAATAAAATAACAATTCAGGTAGGAAAGAACAATAGTGGATCCATAAGCCAAATTTTCGGTACTTGGGATTATAGAGGAGCGAATGAAGGAGGTGAGACCTTTTATACAGTAAATGTATCTGGAAATAGTGTTGTCGTTAATTATGAGGACTGGATATTAACATTTCATGGAACAACTTCCTTTTATAAAAGAGATGGGGTTATGGAGGCAAATGAATATCGACTAGATTATACATCTGTATCGGCAACAATTCCTGATGATCCTGATTCAGATCAGGATGTTGATGCAGTGGGGTATATAAGCATGATTTACTTTGATAGTTCTCATAGGTTACGCGTAATTAGGACTTCACCTAATACCGCTGGTAATCAATTTGCAGGTAGTGCTATTACATTTTTCAAACCAAAGTAGTTAAAGCCAGATCTTTGTTGAGAAGTTTTTATTCTATGGTTGTATAAATTATATAAAATGGGAAATAATAAAATTTAATTATGAAGAACTGTCAAAATTGCGGAGCAGAAATCAGTCAAGAAACAAAATTTTGCACAAATTGTGGAACTCCGGTTGATGATTTTAATCACAGCCAAAATGATATTGAAAAAAATGACGCTATTCTTATTGAAGAAAGTTTAAATCAACATAATAAAGGGCTTCGTATTGCAAAGGTGTTGATAGGAATTGTGATGTTAACAATTCTTTTTTTTATAGGGAAATCATTTTTGTTTGAAGAAGAGACTATTGAAAAACCATTTTCCGTTTCAGAACAATTAAATAAAATAGAAGGGAAGTGGTACGATCCAACAGGTGTTATATTAGGTGATAAAGGTGCTTATATAGTTTTTGTTAAAAAAGGAGATATAGTTATTGGAAATGATGAGAACGATTTATTTGACGCTAAAATAACCCCATTTGGAGCTAATAATTACCAAGCAATGGTAGAATTAAGAGAAGTTAAAGGAGATTTTGAGGTGCACCTTTATGAGGAAGAAACTAAATTGGTGTTTTTTAGTACGCTCACTAAAACTAGTTGGTATTTAATAAAAAATAATTAATATGAAATTTTGTACAAATTGTGGCGCTAAATTAACTGAAGGAGCAAAGTTTTGTACCAACTGTGGTACTAAAATTATGGATGGAAATAATGAAAATAAAACTACAGAAAAAAAGGAGCAATTACCAGTTTCAGAACTTCCAAATGATTTAACTTCAACTGAATTAAAGAAACTAAATAATGCAATTACACTTAAAAACAATCAAACAGGTATTTTTAAAAAAGCGATATATTCAGCAATCTTTTTTGGATCAGTAATACTAGTTGCCATTATGGATTTTGATGCGTTACCGATTCATCCAGCAATAGTAATGATTTCAATTTTCTTTTTATTAATGTCTTTAGTGATAGCTTTTATGTTTAGAAGTAGAGAAAAAAAATTACAATCTTTATTATCAGGAGAAAATTTAATTGCAGCTTGGACTTTAACTGATAATGAAAAACGCAATTACGTAAATTTTTTATATAGTAATGAAAAATCAAAAAATATGGGTTTACTTATAGTTATTTCTGTTTTGGCTATAGTGATTTTTGGTATATTTATTTTGGTGATAGATGAAGGTAAATTATTTATGTTTTTAGCACTTATTGGTTTGTTGGTTTTTGTTTCCTTTTTTGCTTTTGGAATGCCTTATTATTATAGAAATCAAAATTTAAAAAACGATGGAAAAATTTTAATAGGAAAGAATTTTGCCTACATCAATGGGTTTTTTCATAATTGGGATTTTCCATTATCAGGCATTAAAAAAGTTAAAGTGATAAAAGAGCCTTTTTATGGTTTATATATAAAATATTATTATACCGATAGGACTTTTACAAACACAGAAGAATTGAATATTCCTGCTTCAGAATGGATAGACCTAACTCCATTGGTAGCAGTGTTAAATAAAAAGTAATTTTAATATGATATGTTATGGCTTACTCACTAAAAATTCACGATCCCAGATTTGATAAGTATTTAAAAAACACCAAAGATTATAGATACCAGTTTGGTTTTGCTTTGGCAATTATAGCCATTGTAGCATTTTATATATATGGTGAAGTAAGTAATGAAATGGAGAATCCTGAAGCCCTATACATTGGTTTAGGAATTGGTGGAATGTTTTTTTTAATTGGTGTTTATGCTGCGTTATCCATAAAGAAAGAAGCAACTTGGGATGGAGAAGTAATAGAAAAAGAAATTATTGAAAAAGAAAAAAGCACCGATTTTGCGGTGTATATAGAAGATCAAAAACATCAAAAACATGAAATTAGATCAGAGAATGATGCTACTTTGTATAATTATTATAAAATTGGTGAAAAGGTTCGTTATCACGGCAAATTAAGATCTTATGAGAAATTTGATAAATCAAATGATGATATTATTTTTTGCAATGCCTGTGCTTTTATGCACGAGATTGATGAACACATTTGTAGAAATTGTGGTTGTCCGTTATTAAAATAAATTTAGGATTTTAATTTTTCCTCCAAAAGAAAGGTGTTAGTAATATTAAAACTGTAAATAATTCAAGTCTACCAATTAGCATTAATAAAGAACAAAACCATTTTGCAGGAATTGATAAATGATTAAAATTAT
>Ga0102814_10003104_pt1 | contig 10917 bp, 8 predicted proteins | sample ColrivemetaGS741_FD_79112 | JGI IMG/M metagenome (GOLD analysis project Ga0102814, IMG submission 79112) | Estuarine microbial communities from the Columbia River estuary - Flood tide ETM metaG S.741 | ecosystem: Environmental > Aquatic > Marine > Intertidal zone > Estuary | place: USA: Columbia... | reverse complement strand
CGTTTTAATAACTTTTTCTAAAACAGGTTTGGGCTTGTTTTTACTTGCAATTAATGATTTTGCAAACAAAAAGGAGGCAACAATTAATAAGACTCCTAGAGCAGAAAGTATAATTTTACGCATTTACTTAATTTTAAAAGTATAAGAAGCAAATTTACCTAATAAGTGGCGCTGAAAAGTTAAAAAAACCTTAAAACTTATAAGTTATTAGCTTCAATCTCCAACTGGATTTCTTCCCATTTATCCATAAAACCTTTTAATTCAGATTTCATTTTTTGATACTTATCAAAAAAATGAGGTTTAGATGTAACTGTTTCGTAATTAGTTTCTAGCTCAGAATCAATCTTTTTTATGTCGCGCTCTAACTGATTAATTTGAGCTTCCACATTACTCAATCTGTTATTTAAAGATTTTATCTTTTTCTGGTCGTCATAAGATTGTTGTTTCTTTTCTTTAGGCATTTCTTTAATAACGGTACGCTTTTCGACTTCGCGTAAGCTTTCAACATTACGTTGCTCTAAATAATAATCAATATCGCCTAAATACTCTTTTAATTTATGGTCTTTAAACTCGTATACCTTATTGGTTAATCCTTGTAAAAAGTCACGGTCATGCGATACTAAAATCAACGTGCCACCAAACTTCTTCAAAGCCTCTTTCAATACATTTTTAGATTTAATATCTAAGTGATTTGTAGGCTCATCCATGATTAGAACATTAAATGGCTGAAGCATTAATTTTGCCAATGCTAAGCGGTTTCGTTCACCCCCGGAAAGCACACGTACATATTTTTCCGCCTCATCACCTCTAAATAAAAAGGACCCTAAGATATCGCGCACTTTACTTCTATTCGTTTCATTGGCGGCGTCTATCATCGTGTCTAATACCGTCTTACTACCATCTAAATACTCTGCTTGATTTTGAGCAAAATACCCTATTTGAACATTATGACCCAACTTTAAATGACCGTCATATTTTATGTCGCCAACTATAATTTTTGCAAGCGTAGATTTACCTTGTCCGTTTTGCCCAACAAAAGCTGTTTTGCTATCGCGCTCCACTAATAAGCTAATATTCTTTAATACGTGATTGTGACCGTAGTTTTTAGAAACTTTCTCCATTTCTACTACTACTTTTCCCGGTGTAATAGATACAGGAAAATTAAGCGTCATAACACTGTTATCATCTTCATCAACCTCAATTCTATCTATTTTATCAAGCTTTTTAATAAGCGATTGTGCCATAGTAGCTTTTGAAGCTTTAGCACGAAACTTCTCGATAAGTTTTTCGGTTTGTTCTATTTGTTTTTGTTGATTTTTTTGAGAGGCTAATTGCTGCGTTCTCAGCTCATCGCGTAATACTAAATATTTAGAATATGGCTTCGGGTAATCATAAATTCTACCTAAAGAAATTTCAATGGTTCTGTTCGTTACATTATCTAAAAACATTTTATCATGCGATACAATTACAACGGCTCCGATATAATTCTTTAAAAACCCTTCTAACCAGATAATAGACTCTATATCTAAATGGTTAGTAGGCTCATCTAATAGTAAAATATCATTATTCTGAAGTAGCAATTTTGCCAACTCAATACGCATACGCCATCCACCAGAAAAAGTATCGGTTAGCTTATTAAAATCTTTTCGTTTAAATCCTAAACCCTGTAATATTTTTTCGGTATCTCCTTGATAATTGTATCCTCCTAGTATTTCATATTCATGCTGAAGGTCATTCACATCAACCATCAATTGATGATAGCCATCACTTTCATAATCCGTGCGTTCTGCCATCTGCGTATTAACGCTATCTATTTTTGCCTCTACTTGCTTAATTTCGTAAAATGCTTCATAGGCCTCCTCTAGCACCGTTCTTCCGAAAACAAAATCTATATCTTGTTTTAAAAAACCAATTTTTAATTCTTTATCTGCCGCAATTTGACCGGTATCGGCTTCCATTTCCTTCGATAGGATTTTAAGCATAGTCGATTTACCTGCCCCGTTTTTACCAATAAGACCAATCCTATCGCCATTACCCAGTTTAAACGTAAGGTCTTCAAACAGGTATTCGCCTTGAAAGGAAATCGATAAATTATGAATGTTCATCATAGAAATGTAACTTTTGCTACAGAACTTTAATTATTAACTTCTATTTTTGTTCTGTAATTGCGAATGCAAAAGTACATTAAATTATATGTTTATAAAAGGCTCAAAATTATATAGTATTTTAACCGGAACTTGCCCAAAATGCCATGAAGAATCGATGTTTAAAAACAAGAATCCCTACGCACTTTCCGAAGCCTTAAGTATGCACGAAAGGTGCAGTAATTGTGGCACAAAATACAAAATAGAACCTTCCTTCTTTTATGGCGCGATGTATGTTAGTTATGCACTAGGCATAGCGTTTGCAGTAGCTGCTTTTGTAATTTCATTTTATGTTTTTAACGCCAATATAAATATTATATTCATTTCTATAATAGTCACTTTAATTGTGTTTTTACCTGTAATTTTAAGGCTTTCCAGAAATATATGGATTAATATTTTTATGCATTACAATAAAACCTTAGCTAAAAAAAAATAAAAATATTTTGTGCGCCAGCCTGCCGACAGGCAGGTTACCCTAAGGGTCGGGCTTTCCGTTACAATCTTTTTGCTCGTGCCACACAAAAAAGATTTCCATTTTAATCCCTAACGCAATTCTCTAATTCAAAAAATAGCTAGTGTTAAAAACGAGCAATATCAATCTCGTTTTCTAACGGAATATTGTTTTCTATAAATTCATAAAGCTGTTTTGCGACATAAGGACCAATCATAACACCTCTGGTTCCTAAACCATTCAGCACATACATATTTTTATATGTTCTATGCTGTCCAACTAACGGCCGTCTATCTTTTACTGTTGGCCGAATCCCAGCAACCTGATTAACAACTTCAAATTCACAATAAATGAGTTTTTTAAGCTTGTTTAAAAGCTCATCCTTGGCATTAGTCGTCGTAGCATTGCTTAAATCTTTCCATTCGTAAGTAGCACCAACAATGTATAAATCATCACCTAAAGGAATCAGAAACACACTGGCTTTTAATACGTAGTCTATTTTTAAATCTGGGGCATGTATTAAAAGTAATTCACCTTTTGCCGGCACTAAGGGTAATTCTCTGAAAAATGGATTTAGTTTAACTCCAAAACCTTCAGCAAATACTATATGTTTTGCATTTATGTTTTCATATTGAACGCCATCATCATGATTTTTTAAACTGTCATAATTAAAAACAGTTTCAAAAAACAAATTCTTTTTTATTAACTGCTTTTTATAGGCACCCATTAAAGTTTTAACATCAATGCGTCCTGTTTCTAATACTTCACCAAATCCGAAAGGTGCATCAATCGCCGTATTTTCATTTTTAATTATTTTTGATGAAAGGTATTCTGAAAGTATCGGTTTATCCGAAGCTGCAAACCAATCGTTTTGTTCTTCAAGTGACGCAAACTTTCTATATACAGGAATTTTATAATCTAGTTTTACGTGCAACTCTGCTTCTAATTTAGCATACATGGGCAATGCCAGATCTAGTTGTTCTTTACCTTTCCAAACAGGTGTAAAACGTTTAAGAACTACCGGATTGTATAAGCCTCCAGCGACGGTTGATGATTGCTGAGAAGCATTATCAAAAACCACGAATGTTTTGTTATTCGCTTTTAATTGCTCGCAAAAACTTATTCCTGCTAATCCTATACCTATTACTATATAATCTACCTGCATAATACTGCGAAGATAAAAATAGATTCTGTGCTCTTATGCTGTTTTGCAAAATAAAAAAAGCTCACTTAATTAAGTGAGCTTTTTTTATTCTAATATTTTATTTTAAATTAATATGTCCACATATCTAATTCAAAATCTCTGATTTTTTCTTTGATTCTTTCAGACTCAAGTAATTGCATCAAAGCATTATCTGATATATACTCGGTAACAGCTCTATCGCCCTGAACATTTTCTTCTTTATAAATATAAGCTTGAAAACGTCTCGCATTCAACACATGATCGAATGAAAATGGCATAGAACTATTTTTGTTATTAAACGATTTTGATTCATGCAATACGGTTCTTGCATCTGGAAAAAATACCCAAAATAATTCAACTAAATCTGGACTATCAGAATCAATAAAGTTAACATCTGGCGCTACAGGAGCAATTCCTAATAATCTGTATTTCATTTCAGCCTGACGCTTATCGAAATACCAAAGTCCTTTAATATGATATTCAGTAATATCTGCTGCCGTGATATCTCTTCTGTTAATATATTCAGCAGATAACATTTCACCAGCATTCAATTGTTCAACCCCTAATTCGGTAGTATCAATTTTAACTAATGAAGCTTCTATATCTTTTAAAGTACGTTTTGATTTAAAATATGAATCATCATAAATATTTTTTATTCTGCCATTTTTAATGTTCTTCATTAGTACATCGTACAGACACCGTCTGTCACTCCCAATATTATTAGTATCTATTGGATAGTATAATGGGAAATTGGCACGTTCATCTAAGATCACTTTTTCCCAAACCATTTTAGAAAAAAGAATATCTCTGTCGTCTACGTAACCATATTCTAATGGTTTATCGTTATCGATGGCCTTTTGAGCATCTGTTCTAACCCCTATTTCTTGAGGACTTTTAGCGTTTAATATATTCGCTTGTGCAAATACACCAGACACAGTAACAACAGCTGTAACGGTTAATAAAAAACTTTTCAAATTCATGTTATTTTACTTTTTTAATTATTAAGGAATAAACCCAACAAGCAATCCTAATATTTTAGTTCGTAATCTCAATAATGATAGGAGATACTTTTTTAAGTATAACGCTTACACCACTTGCTTTAGCTTCTATATCGAAAATTTGAACATCTTCTCCACGTTTTGCTTTTAACAAGGCCGATTTAGCTCTACTATCAAGTTTATTCCCATTTACATCAATTGTTGGTTGTCCTGGTACTTTAAATTTAAATCCAGTTACATTTAATGGTAATTCGAAATCGAAATCATCAAATTTTGCTCCAACAGTTGAAATTTCTAGGGCGTTACGCTGCATTTTTATTGAACCATCTTCACCTCTAATAGTTCCCGTTGGTTTTGGTAAATCTTTAATTCTAAATGTTGCTCTATCGCTAACATTCATACCATCAATTTTACCTGTTACATTAATTGTAACTTCTCTACCTTGAATTCTAGTAGCATCCATAATATATTTGCTACCACCTGCTCTTGATAAACCTTCGGCCGAAGCATTTACATTGTTATCAGCTATACCAGCAAACGAAATAGTCATAGGGTTTTTTACACCACGATAAACTACATTCATTTTATCAGCAGAAATTGTTGCTGCATTTGGTTTTGCAACCGTTGCAAATGATGATTTTACAGCTACAGGAGTTTCTTTTCCATCTTCTAAGAAAAACAAATTTCCTTCAATTTTATGTTCTCCAACACCACCTGATCCAATTTTCAACTTAACTTTTCCTTCTTCAATTGAATATTGACTTGGGTCCAGTTTTCTACCATCTAAAGTTAATTCAACTCTACTTGGTTTTGTTGAAGAATCTTTACGACCTAATACAATTTGTCCATCAAATTGCTCGCCGTTAAAATAAGCAGATTTAGTGGTTTCCATTAAAGTAGTATAGTTGGTCATAGAGACCTCACTTGAAAGTGTTCCTTGTAACATGGTTGATAACACTTCAGATTGTGTGGTTTTAATATCCGCTTGAATCTGAGTCATTTTAGTTAATGATGCCACTAAAGGAAATCCTTTATAATTATGGCTTAACCATTGTACAGTTCCTGCGCCACGTTTTACTTCGTCGGTGTTGAATTTTTCGTTCACATCTTTAATAACAGTTTCCATTCCTTTTTCGCCAGCTAAAATTTTAGCGACTCCGTCTCTGAAACCTGCCATTTGAGCCATAAACTCATCTCCTCCTGGTTTGAGCTTATCACCTTTAAAGAAATTCTCATCTAGGTAATCGCCTTTATCCATTACTTCATAATCTGTAGGATCATCAAGTTTTGCAACCATATTTCCTTTCAACTCGTCTAAATACTTATCAAAATTTGCAGCTAAAGCATCAATTTGTTGTGCTTTAGATTTTAATGATACATATTTCTCTGGTTGATCTGTAGCTTTCTGATCTAAATTAGCCATAAAGTTCGAATTTCGACTTTTTGCGGCTTCGTTAGATTCTGTAAGCTTTTCGTTCATTAATCCGAATGCTGAAAGCACTTCTTTAGACATATTTAATGCTAGCATAGCTATAAATATTAAATACATCAGATTAATCATTTTCTGTCTGGGTGATAAATTTCCTCCTGCCATGTTAATTAGGTTTTTTTAGGTTAATTAAATTTGGGTATTAACCCCTAATTAGTTTTTATTCATAGCAGATAACATTCCACCGTACACGCCATTTAATGAAGATAAGTTTGATGCTAAAGATTTCATTTGCTCTTTTAATTGAGCTGCATTTTCAATAGACTCTTCATTAATAGTTGCTTGTTTATTAATGCTTTCCAATTGAACTTTGTATAAACTGTTTAAAGATTCCATTTGAGCAGCTGCTAATGATAACTCTTCACCATATTTTTTAGATGCTTCAATAGAACTTGCAGAAGATGACATGTTTTTTGCCGCACCTTCAAAGTTTTTAATACTATCTCCTAAACTTGCCATTAATTCGCCATCAATTTTAGCGTCTTTTAATAACTCATCTAATTTTTTAGATAATATTCCTTCTGGATTTTCTTTTGATTTTTTAGCGGACATTTCTCCCCCAGCTAATTCTGGGTACACTAACGACCAATCTAATTCATTGTCAACTGGTTCGAATGCTGAAAGCGCAAAAATAATTGCCTCTGTTACAAGACCAAGAGTTAACATTAGATTCCCATTGATGAATCCAAACTCCATATGAGTAATTTTAAATAGAGCTCCAATAATTACAATTGCTGCTCCTAATCCGTAAGCCATATTCATGAACTTTTTACTTGCTTTTGACTGTGCCATAATTTTCGATTTTTAATTTAAGTAAATACTTAAGTAGGTTAATTAAAAGGTTATTTATTGATTTGGTTTAATAAAAAATTTTATTTTGATTTTATTTCTTCTTCCCGGTTACGTTTGTCCCCATGTAATCCTGAACTGTCCTAAAACCAATATAACTTCGTGCAGAATCTGCATATTCGTAATCTCTTGAGCTTACCTGTAAAAAGTAGGCTACGTCTTTCCAAGAACCACCTCTTACAATTTTTCGATGGTTGTCTTTATCATTAACACTTGGGTTAATAGTCGACGTATATTCATAAGATGATGGATCGTAAGATGCATTTACCCATTCTGCTACATTACCTGCCATATTATACAGGTTATAATCATTAGGTTCATAGGATTTAGCTTCTACAGTATACAATGCTTGATCTGCAGCATAATCTCCTCTTACGGGTTTAAAGTTTGCCATAAAACAACCTCTATCACTTTTTGTGTAAGGACCACCCCAAGGGTACGTTGCAGCTTGAAGACCTCCACGAGCGGCGTATTCCCACTCTGCTTCAGATGGTAACCTAAAGGTATTTACCATAGCAGCTCCTTTTTTCGATTTCTGAAACGCATTTTTCTTAATAGTACGCCACTCGCAAAAAGCTTTAGCTTGTTTCCAAGTTACTCCGACTACCGGGTAATCGCTATAAGCATCATGCCAGAAATAATCGTTATGCATTGGCTCATTATAAGAATATGCGAAATCTCTAATCCAAACAGCTGTATCTGGATAAACCTCTATTTGTTCTTTTACAATTGCATCTCTACGTTTAATTCCTCTATTTCTTGCAGCTTCTTGGATATCCATGTAGCTATATTGGAATTTAAACTTGTTTACGTCCCAAGTACGTTGTCCATTATAAGAATCTTCCAAAGGCAAATACATAGTATCCATTACTTCGGCATAGTATTCGTCTGGATATTCAGAGGTATCAAAGATCAAATCAACTTTACTGTTAATTTTTCTACCTTCATATCCTGTAGGGCCTAATCCTGTATAGTTTTCAAACATATACTTTTCATACACCGACATATTAGCGGTATCTGCATCTTTAAACGCAAACTCGCCTATACCTCCATCTTCTGGCACTTTTCCTACCTCATCTGCTAGAATGGCTAATTTCATTCTAATAATTGAGTCTCTTACCCAATTTACAAATTCGCGATATTCGCTATTTGTTATTTCGGTTGCATCCATATAGAAGGCTCTTACGGTAACTGTTTTTGCAGGTGCATCTTGCACACCGGCAAGATCGTCATCGCCTTTACCCATTATAAATGCACCACCAGGAATAAGTTCCATTCCATATGGTTTTTCAGGGTGCCATTTTTTTCCTTTGACACCTACCAGTTCGCCCTTATCGTTAGAGCCGCAACTAGAGAGCAATATTAATACTGCGGTTAATAATATAAACTTCTTCATATCCATAGAAAACTCGAGGTTAATTATTTTAAGCTTTATTTTGAGAGCGTAAACATATTTATATATTTTCGAAAAAACAACTTTTTTCCTAAAAAATTTACATTTCATCGTAAAAAAAATACATTTTACCGATGAAATCAACGTTTAGGCTATAAATTGTGCTTAAACACAATTTTTTTGAAATGCCTTATACCAACGTTCTGGCACTTTATTATTACAAGCATCTAAATAATCCTGATGCATGCAAGGTAATAACGTATGTCTTTTTAATTTATTATTAATTTCTGTTAAAAAAGGAATTTCAATCCACCATCTTCCTGTTTTATTGCTTTTATAAAACACCAATTCTTGAGAGTCTACTAAAGTAATGAATTTTTGATAGCTTCTGTCATCTGAAAAATCGTCGTCCTTTACTCTAAAATTAACACCTTCTATAAAATACCAAAGTATTTGAGATACTAACATAGAGGTAATCTCATCATCTTTGGATGGCTTATACTCATAAATTCCGAAAGAAGATACTTTATTACTTATACCGGCATATCGGGCAATGGCGCAAATTTCTTTGCCGTCCAACCCATTTGGTGAAAATTTTTGATTTAAACTTACCTCGGCACCTTTTACTGAACCTAAATCGATACTTACAATATTGGCATCGCGCATTACAGGTTCTACAATAGTAATATCTTTTGATACCGTTCCTAATCTATAGGATTCAAAGTAAAGACTATCCATCAAGTCCTTTTCTTCTTGAGAATTAAAATACGTTTGAAAGCCTATAGTGGCATAATTAAAAAGATTATACGGCTGATCTAAAATTATTTTACCTACAAAACTATCGTTTTTAATAGGTTTTGTAGAATCACCCAAATCAAACTTACAATCTACATTTACAATATTTACCATGGGCATAATAGTATCGTAAGCTCTGTAATTTGAATAAGTAAGATCTTGTGTGCCTCCTATTATAATAGGAATTATATTTTTTTTAATTAAAATGGCAATCGTAGTTTTTAATGCAAAATAAGTGTCTTCTACACTTTCTCCTCGATTTATATCTCCTAAATCTGCAATAACAGTATTCCAACTTCCAGGAAAAAGACTGTAAAATGATTTACGTATTTCGTTTAATTGAAATTCTTCTCCTATATAATTAATGTCGTTCCGGTTTTCAAGCACGCCAAGAATAGCTACATTAACACCTTCTAAATCTGGAATTCCTTTTTGTATAGAATGAATTCTAATTTTTCTGCCTAATGCCTGCGAAGAAAGTAATTCATTATGAGCTAATACAGTATCTGATACAGGAGAGAGAAAATTAAAATTCATGAATGCGTTATGGATTTACCTGCCAACTTGATAATCATTAGGATTAAAAACAAATATCGAAAGAATTTATGACTTGTTATATAACGATTTCATAAATTAATCAACAATAAAATTATAATTCAATAATTCTATTAGCCTAAAAAATTTAATTCTTAAAGCCTATTAGAAATTACTTCTTTTTAGCTGCTGTTTTTTTCTTTACAACCTTTTTCTTTACTGCCTTTTTCTTTGGAGATTTCGCTTCTATTAAGGCTTTAGCTTCATCTAAAGTCATTTTCGAAACATCAATGGATTTATCGAGTTCAACTTTAATTTTACCTTTCAATACATTGTGTCTTCCCCAACGTGCTTTTTCTACGCGAATGCCTTCATCTCCCCAATTGTGAATAACTTTATCGATTTCTTTTTGAATTTTTGTTTCAATTAATTCAACAATATCATTATCCGATAAATTATCCCAATCATATTTATTATTCACATTAATAAACATATTGTTCCATTTTATAAATGGCCCAAAACGGCCTTTACCTTTTTGAACAGGTAATTTTTTATAAGTATAAATTGGTGCATCTGCTTCTTGTTTTTCTTTTATTAAAACAATGGCATCTTCTAACTCGACACTTAAAGCATCAACACCTTTGGGTAAGGATACAAATGAATCGCCAAACTTTACATACGGACCAAAACGTCCATTATTAACTTCGACTTCTTCTCCTTTATATGTGCCTAGATTTTTAGGAAGCTGGAATAAATCCATCGCCTCTTCGTAGGTAATGGAATTTAATTGCTGGTCTGGACTTAAACTGGCATACTGAGGCTTATCTTCATCATCAGGCGAACCTATTTGCACCATAGGTCCAAATTTACCCAAACGCACAATGACTTGCTTGCCTGTTTTCGGATCGGTTCCTAATTGACGCTCACCAGATTCTCTTTCGGCGTTTTCCTGAACATTTTCCACTTGTGGATGAAAATCTTCATAAAACTCCTTCATCATATTGGTCCAGTTAACTTTACCTTCTGCTATATTATCAAAATCTTCTTCAACTTTAGCAGTAAAGTTATAATCTAAAATATG
>Ga0102814_10003103_pt1 | contig 10919 bp, 9 predicted proteins | sample ColrivemetaGS741_FD_79112 | JGI IMG/M metagenome (GOLD analysis project Ga0102814, IMG submission 79112) | Estuarine microbial communities from the Columbia River estuary - Flood tide ETM metaG S.741 | ecosystem: Environmental > Aquatic > Marine > Intertidal zone > Estuary | place: USA: Columbia... | reverse complement strand
GTAGGTTTATTGCAGTGGAACAGCCAACTGGCGGCGGCAGCGGCCAGTCATAGCGCCGATATGGCCCGGGAAGGGCAGCTCAACCATACCGGCTCCGACGGCAGCAACGCCGGTACCCGATTGGAGCGCGTAGGCTATAATTGGCAGCAGTACGGCGAGAATATTGCCAGTGGATTTACTTCCTCCAGCGATGTTTTACGCGCCTGGATCAGTAGCTCCGGCCATTGCCGCAATCTCATGGGCGCTAATTTTACCGAAATGGGCGCCGCCCGCAAAGACAATTACTGGACCCAGGTTTTCGCTCGTCCGCGCTAGTGTGCTAAAACGTCAGGTACAAGCCCAAACGATCTCCCGTGAAACTCAGTCCTTCTAATAATTTAGGAATATCCTTGTTTTGATTGGCGTGTACCAGGTAGGTCGCTAAATCAAAAACAAACAAGAAGCCGCCTTGCAGGATAATACTGCGGCCAAAGCCCTTGAGCCTTTCGGGATTATCGGTGGTGTTTTTACTCCTTTCGATGAGGTAGGCTCCACCCAGTACGTAGCCCACATCCAAGCCGGTATTGAGCAGGAGGATTTTTTGAATTTTGTGCTGCTCGGCGATGGTGGAAGCCAGGTCAAAACTGCCTGGATCAGCCTTCATGCTGCTCCAATACCCTAAACCGGCCAGGGTCAGGTTGATCGCTCCCCAACCAATATTCATCTCGTGGAAATAGCGGTCTGTGCCTTCATTTTTGCCGCGGAAGGCCAGTCCTGAGCCAACGTTACCTACGGCCCAGGCACCCAACACCAACATGGCCGTCTGTTGCTTTTTCAGCCGCTGCTGGTTAAAATCCGTGAGCATCAGGGATTGCCCCCAGGTGAGGGTACCCAGGAAAAGGAGGGATATACAGAATAGGTACTTCATCTTTTTCTTACTGAAATCTTAATTCCGGTGAATTGTTTAGCAGACGCAGATGTTTGTGTTAAGATAGCGTTAATTGTACTTTCAAATATAAGCAGAAGCAGAGGTAATGATCTAGTTTTGGTCGCCTAGTTGGAGAACGGAAACGCGTTCTTTAGCTGCTATTTTAACAAAAAAAATACGCGACTCATGAAAGCATTAACCCTTACCTTATTCTTTGTTTTTGGCACGCTCTTGCTTCAAGCCCAATCTTATGATATTAGTCAGTACCGGGCTCGTTACGAGCGCCGTCCTTTTTTAGAAATCAATCCTAGCCTAAATTATTCTGGAACTTTCAGTGATTTTGATCAATTTGTCAACCACGGTGGTGGTGGTAACCTAATCATCGATTGGCGAGAGCAGTCTAGTCTGGATAATCGCATCCGTAATATTAGTGTTTCGGGGCAGGCCCAGTTTTTTCGGCAGGAATTTAAAAATGCCGGGACAACGGATATTTCCCGAAAAGGAGCCAGTTTATTCGCCAGCATCGAGCAATACAACTACACCACGCCGAAAAAATTCTGGGGTTTCCGAGGAGGCGTATCGCTAAACGCGCAGGATCAGGACGATTTCCAACTCAATTCCGACCGTTTTACCGATATTTCCTTGCAACCCGGATTGTTTTTTGGAACAGGGCGGATCGAGTTTGCCGAAGATGCCCTGTTGGCCAACTGGATGATGGATGATTTGCTGGAGCAACAAGTCATCGGCACTACCACTCCCGAACAAAGAGTATTATTAGCTCAGCGGATCACTTCCATTATCGGCAATCGGACCTTCGATTTCCGCCGCCGCCGTATCTACGAATTGCAGCAGCTACAGCAGTTGTTTACCGAAGAGAATATTGCCATTGACAATGAATTTATGCTCTTTGCGGTGCTTAATGACAACTGGGCATTTGCCAATCGTGCGAGCCTGCCTAGAGGCAAACGCTGGCAGTTTGGTGTAGATGCGGGAGGACTTTATCACTACGAATCTCAGCCTATCGCAGGAGACGAATTCACCCTCAGCGGGCGGCCTTACGTCAACTACACTTCGGGCAAAATTATAGGAAACAACGCCTCTAGTATCTGGACCGCAGAGTTGTCTGCTTATTACCAAACTGATCTTGAGGAGAACAATTCCCCATTTTCGTCAGGAGAGCGCTACGGAGGGGGAGCAAGTTTTAGCCATCGCCTGGTGTGGTTGCCGATTTCTCGGACTACCCTAAGCTGGACCAATCAAGTTGCAGGACAACTAGGGACTCGTATACCGGACGGCTTAGAAGATGGTTTGAAAGAAAATCGACTTACTTTTCTTTCCACCTTATCTTGGGATTATTTTGTGACTTACAATTGGAGCTTTGTGATGAATGTAGGGGTCGCAGGACAGTTTAATGATCAAGATTTTTTCGATTTCCACACCGTCCGTCCATCGTTTAATTTCAGCACCCGTTACGCTATTTTTTAAGGCTTTCTGGAACTATCCGTAAGGCAGTATGGTTTTCTCTGGAAATCATTTACTCATGCTGCAGCGTACGATCAACTTATACCGGGAATCTTTCGAAGGACTGCGGGCCGAAGTCTGGTACTTGTCCCTGGTGCTGCTGATCAATCGGGCGGGGGCCATGGTTATTCCGTTCCTCACGGTTTACCTCACCTCCAAGCGAGGCTTCACTTTCGAAGATGCGGGCCTGATCATGAGTAGTTTTGGAATTGGCTCGGTATTGGGGTCTTACGTCGGCGGGTGGATCACGGATAAGTTCGGTTTCTACCGCGTACAGCAGTGGACCCTGGTGGGTAGTGGTTTTTTGTTCTGGGCACTGGGCCAGCAAACCACCTTTTGGGGCATGAGCATCGGCATATTTGTCCTCAGTACCGTCATGGACGCATTCCGTCCGGCCAACCAGGCCGCCCTTGCTTTTTATAGCAATCCCAAAAACCGGGCCCGCGCTTACGGCCTGCTTCGGCTGGCGGTGAACTTAGGTTTCTCCATTGGCCCTGTTTTTGGCGGGCTACTTATTGCTGGTCTGGGCTACCAGTGGTTGTTTATCGTCAACGGTTTTTCCTGCCTTTTTGCAGCGGTGGCTTTTCGCTTGCTGCTGCCCCCTGGTCGCCTGGAAAAAGGCGAGGAAGAGCCCGACAACAGTGGTATCCTTGCCGATTCTGCCTATCGCAATATTCCCTTCATGGTGTTTGTCTTTTTCCTTATGCTGGGAGCGGTGGCTTTCATGCAGTTCTTCAGCAGCCTGCCGGTTTATTTACAGCAGGAGCTGAATTACAGCGAGGCCCAGATCGGTTTGTTGGTCACCCTCAACGGGCTCATGATCGTTTTCATGGAAATGCCGCTGGTACACAAAGCCGGTCAGCGTTTTCGATCCCTGGGCATCATTACAGTGGGGTACCTGTTCCTGGCGGTGGCTTTCCTCTTGTTGCAGGGAGCCGTATCGTTGCCCCTCTTTGCAGTAGCTTTTATGGTTTTGATTACCATCGGAGAAATGCTGAGCATGCCCTTCGCGAGCACCTACACCGCCGAGATTGCTCCGCGCAGTCGGCGAGGACAGTACATGGGGCTGCAAAGTATCGGCTGGGCAGGGGCTTTTATCATCGCACCTAGCTTGGGCTTGCGGTGGGCTTCGGCTTATGGGTTTTCTTCCCTCTGGTATTTAGCCAGCGTACTGGCTGCTATCTCCGCTGTAGGCATCTTTTTTGTGGATCGATATATCCGTCGCCCACCCAAAAGGCGCCTTGGCCAAGACGAGAATTTGGCACCCCAAGTGACAAAGCGACTAAAAGCAAGTATTTAAATACCAAGGCAAATTCGTGCGTAGGTCAAATTCATGAATTTGACCTGTGTAGCAACCCCTCGTTCGGCGTTGGCTTCACCTACGTCGGTGTGTACGCAAAAATCCGTTTTGCTTAGGGCCTTCTATGGGTAGGGCAAATTCATGAATCTGTCTTTAAAGCACCATTAAAATGTGTCCCTTTGGAGGGACCGATCCAAAGGATCGAGGGAGGATAACCCCTAACCGCAAGGGCATTAATCACAACAACCCTTGTGCCTCAATGATCGTCCTCACCTGCGCCTCCGCAAAGCGCTCTACGATCTCATCATCCATCAGTAGCATGGCATCTTCGTAGTTGTCAAAGAACAGGTGTTCTACCAGGATGGCCGGCATACTGGTACGGGTAAGCACACAGAAGCGAGCCTCCTTGTCGTGGTCACCATCACTGGTGTCAGCACGGTAGCGAGAGATGCGGTCACCCACTACCTCCTTTACATTATTCCAGTGCAGTTCGGCCACTTTATCCGAGGTCGTATTTCCTGGACTGGTATAGACCTCAAAACCCCGGGCACTGCCTCCGCCAGCGTTGGCATGGTTGGACACATAAAGGGTGTTTTTTACTTTTTTTGCGTACCAGTTCGCGACATCCACCCGGTAGTTGAGCGAAATGTCAGCATACTCATGACTGACCATGTAGTAAGGAATAGAAAGGTCGCGTAGTTTGCGGGCGACAAGGTTGGTGAGGGTCCGGTTGAACACTCCTTCGTAAAACCAGCCGTCTTTATGAAACTCCCCTTTGCTATGTTTATACTGCTTACTGGGAGCAGTAACGTAATTGCCAGCAGCATCGAGCGCGCCGTGTCCGGCATCAAGAAAAACAAGAAAATCTTTAACCATGGGTGAGGTACTTTGTTAGTGAAGTACCACAAATTACAGCTTTTTGACGTTCTTTGCGGAAATTTTAAACCACTTCTGCTTTTCAAGCGAGCAAACCAAAAATAAAATGAAACAGATTTTCCTATTACTGAGCGTTGCGACCCTTGCCTTCTTCTCTTGTGGCGAGGACATAGTGAATCAGGCCGAAGTTGATCGCAATATCATCAATGACTACATTACCGCCAATAACCTCGATGCGATTGAAGATCCTTCTGGTCTCTTCTATACCATTGATGTTCCAGGTACCGAAGACAAGCCTACTTTGACCGATAGTGTGAAGGTAAAATACAAAGGTTTTCGTACCGATGGATTCGTATTTGACGGCACCAATATTGACGGTACTACACCCGATAAAACCGTTACCTTTTTGCTCAATGATTTGATCACCGGTTGGAAAATCGGCATCCCTAAATTCGGTGTTGGTGGCAGTGGCCTGTTGCTTATCCCTTCTGCACTCGGCTACGGTTCCTTCAGCCTGCCGGGCATTCCCGCCAATTCCGTCCTGATCTTCGAAATGGAACTGGTAGATTTCTTCTAGGCAGAACAAGCCTGTTCATCAAAACGACCTGCATTTGGCCTTTCCCGAATGCAGGTCGTTTCGTTTTAGGAAAATCGAAGGTAGGTCTGTTTTTTGGGCAGCTGGCCTCGCCTCCCGGCTGGCCACCGCGCTATCCGCTCTCACCTCCCGCTGGTCGGTACCGCTACTATCGCTGCTGCTGCTGCGCCGTGTTCCGCTGTTCGCTCCACATTTGGTGGATTTCGTCGTAATGTATTGCATCAACCATCAACCAACAACCAACAACCAACAACCATCCCTACATCCTCGAACTCAAAATAAACCTCCGTTCCTTGTTCTCTGGGGTGAGGTAGCGGTAAGGGCGTTCGTCCGGAGGCAGCAGGAGGCAACAATCCCAGCAATTATCGAGGGTGTGCAGGCCTTTGCCCAGGGAGGCATCGTAGAGCAATCGGTCTTTTGGATTATCAATAGCATAAGGGAAAAAATCTTGTCGGTCTTCCTCCCAGCGGTAAAACCGCTCCATCAAATGCAGGGGGTTGTCACCAAGATTGATAAAATGCTGTCCGGGGCCGAAGGTGGCTTTGAAAGTATCACTCCCGTTGTTGTGGGTCAGCCGATTGGTCAGCCGACAGCTGCGGTAGACTTGCGCTTCTCCGGGAGCCAGCTCCAGATCTTCGCCGTTCAGGGTGTACTGTACGGCTGTTTCCGAGCCATTGTAGACCATTACCCGGGTTGTTTTATACCCGGCAATTTGTAAGATATTAGGTAAGAAAAAATAACTAGCCAGGCCAATTAATAAAATACCAATGATCCATTTTTTCATGCTGTAAAAATTTATTGGTTGCATATTTGGCATTCTGCCGAAATCCTTAAAGGGATGCGCTCCGATCTAGTTTACTGTTTCTCGTGGTCATAGCCATTGGGATAAAGAGGGTAATGGGCCGCTAAATATTCCACAGGAAATCATTACTTGATCTTTCTCTCTACATTCTACCACAGGGACGCGAAGCGTACCGTGTCCTTCTACTGACTTTCGCCCAAAGTCCGGGTTATTTTGACAATCTACTTTTTACGAACGAGTTCAATATAAGCAGCAGGGCCAAAAACAAGGCGGTACGCGCAATCAGGTCGCGCCATTGCACGTAGAAGGTCACCTCGTCATTTAGCTGCATTTGTCCCCGGATAGCGATCGGCTCATTGTAGTGGGTGGCTTGCGAAATATCTCCGCGTTGGTTGATGAAGGCACTGATCCCTGTATTGGCCGACCGGCCAATGCTCCGGCGCGTTTCAATGGCGCGCAGGCTGGCAAAATAAAGATGCTGCCGATGCCCGGCGGTATTGTCCCACCAACCATCGTTGGTCATGATGAAGGCCGCCTGGGCCTTGCCCTCCTGGATGTATCCGGCAAAGTAGCCGCCAAAAATCGATTCGTAACAAATCACAGGAGCCACCCTCGCGACCTCGCTCGTAAAAGCCGAGCGTTTATCCTGAGTCCCCAAGCCGGCGGTCGTTCCTCCCAGGTGATCCACCAGGGGTTCTAAAAAGAAGAGGATCTTTTTAAAGGGGAATTTCTCGGGGCCGGGTACCAGTTTTGATTTGCGGTAGGTTTGAGCAGCCTCCTCCGGATTCACAGGGATTTGTGCGGCCAGGTTCATCATCTCGTATTCAATGACCTGACTACCGCGACTGCGGGTACGGGTAGCTGCGGTCCTGGGCTCATTGGGGAGGAAGTCGTGGTAGGCATTAAGGCCAGTGACCAATTTTAGATCAGGGTAAGCACCGAAGGCTTCCAGTAGTCGAAGCGTACTGCGGTTGCTTTTTACCTCCTGCTCTTCCACAAAACCGTAGCTGGTTTCTGGAAACACCAGGTAGTCTACCTGTTCATCGAGCAAGGGTTTGCTCAAGGCGATAAAGCGGGTAATCTGTTCGGCTTCTTCGATGCGCTCAAACTTTTCGTAATGAGGCTCAAAATTAGGCTGTACAAGCACCACGTCAATGGCTTCGCCCCGTTCTTCGAAATTGGTGTACATCACTACCGAAACGATCATGGGCAGGGTTAAGACGGCCACGGTTTTCCACCAGTGCTTCCAGTTGGGGAGCTTTTGTTTCGGCTCGTTTTGCGTTTTGATCAGGATGTTCAGGAACATAATATTCACCACCCAAATCCATAGGCTGCCCCCAAATACGCCGGTATATTCGTACCACTGCACCAAGCTAGGGTATTCGGCCCAGCCATTGCCCAGGGTCAGCCAGGGCCAGGTCAGTTCCCAACTCAGGTGGATATACTCAAAGGTGAGCCAGTAGGCGATCAGGGAGCCGTAGCCCATCTTGGGGATATGTTTCTGGGTCCACAAAAAAAGCAGGAAAGGGATAGACATCAACAGGCTGTTGGCGAAATTGGCAAAAATCCCCGCTATGAAACTGGTATTCATGACCCAGTACGTCGCAATGATGTTCCACAGCATGAAAGTGTGCAGCAAATAGGGGAGGAGCTCCCGCTTTTTGGCCCCTTCTTTTTGCCTCCAGTCTTCGATCAATAATAACAAAGGCACCCAGCCGATCATCAATAAAAACGGCAAGGGGACAATGTCGGGAAAGCCAACGCCCAGCAGGGTACCACTCAGCGTAGACAAGACCAATGGCCGACTGGCGAGGTGGGTGCTTTTACGCAATTTCCTCCACTGCCAAAGACCAATGATGCCGAACCAGCCACCGAGTAAAAACCACAGCGGGCGATACCCCCAGAGCAGCTCAGCCTGCCCTAGCCGTAACATGTCGTAGCCAACACCTGCCGCAATTGCCAGGAAAAGAAGGGATACCAGTAGTAATCGGCGAGCGTGAGCAGTAGAAAAATCAGGTAAAAAAGGCATGTTGTTTGGCTTTTGGCAACCGCAAAAATAATGCAATCCTGCTATTATTTGCATTTTAGTGATCTGTCAAGTTTACCTCGGGTGCTGCCTGCCGGCCATGCTGGCACAGCAGGCGGGCTCTGCGGTGTGAATTCAGGACAGGAGAGAAAGTTGAAAGGTACCTACAAGGTTCCTTCCAACGCCCCTAGCGCAAATATTGCCTGGAATCTCTAAGATGCCTGGCAATTTCAGGGGCTGTCTCAAAAGCATCACCGAGTAAAAGTAGGCCAAATTTTATTTCACCACAGATAGCTCAGATTAACACAGATAAAATATTTTACGTGTAACAAATGGTGGCGGCGATAAATATTTTGCGTAATAAAATCGTTGCGACTTTTGAGGCAGCCCGCTAAAAGGACCATCAAAATGTGTTCAGCTGGAGGGACCGATCCGCAGGATCGAGGGAGGATCGACCCTGTCCGGCAAGCCTTGGCCAGACGGGCTCGCCGAGGTCGTTTTGGTACTTCAACGTCGTTTTTCTACCAATAAGGCATCTCTCCGAGATGCTTTCGAGTAACCCCAAACAAAAACGCCCCGCAAACACGACAACACACACATACACCGCTCGGCGTCGGCTTCGGAATGAACGCAAAATTCTGTTTTGCGTGTTTTGCTAATTCAGAATAGATTAGCTTATTATCAATAGGCACTATAATCGTTCTTGTCTATGCTTCCCCGCACCCCGCACTTCGCTACGCGCGCAAGGCGTAGCCTGTAGCTCGGGGCATCCCGACTTTCGAGTCGGGAACCAAGGCCAAGGGATAGCAGGAAGCGATAGCGACCGGATAGCCCGGTGCCGATCCCGTCCCGACTAGAAAAGTCGGGACGGGAGAAGGCATGGCCCCTGAATAAGCTCTCAGTAACAATGCAAACTTGAATCACAACTCAGAAGGCACTTAGTGGGAACTAATTCCGTTACAAATTGCTACATTTTTATACCTTTGGAAACTGCTCTTTGGTAAATTTGCAGGTAAGCCTTGCAACATCTATCTTCATCTATTCTGAAACAGTGCTTATGAAATCCAAATTCAAAATAATCCTCCTCATTTTGGTGGGCTTACTTTTAGTGGCGCAATTGATTCCTATTGATCGTTCCGTTCCAGCCGTTGATCCCAGTGCCGATTTTCTTACGGCCGTCAACGCACCTCCGGCGATTGCTAGCCTCATTCAGGGGGCTTGCTACGACTGTCATTCTTACCAGTCGGAATACCCGTGGTACGCTAAGGTAGCACCAGTTTCTTTCTGGATCCAGAGCCACATCAACGGTGCTCGTCAGCAGCTGAATTTTTCGGAATGGACCTCCTATCCTGCTGGAAAAGCAGCGCATAAGCTGGAAGAATGCTTTGAAGAAGTACAAGAGCGACACATGCCCATGAAGTCGTTTACCTGGCTACACCCCGAAGCGAAGCTGTCGGATGAGCAGGTAAGCGCGCTGGCGCAGTGGTTTCAGCAGTTATATCGGAGTGCCAACTAATCCATACAGGGTTCATTTCTTTATTCAGTTCTACTCATTATGCTTGATCGAATTTACGTGGCTGCGACCAGCCAACACGTTGGAAAGACAACCTCTACGTTAGGTATTGTGGCTGCTATCCGCAGCAAGGGGCTTAATGTAGGCTACTGTAAACCGCTCGGGCAGGAATTTGTAGACTTAGGAGACTTGAAAGTCGATAAGGACGCTTTGCTGTTCTCGAAAACGATGAACTTCGACTTGTCGGCCGAGCTGCACAGTCCGGTCATTCTTGGCCGTGGCGTTACCACTTCCTTCCTTCAACATCCGGAGAGATATAATTTTCCTGAACAAGTGTTGCACGCTTCCAGGGAGTTGCAGAAAATACACGATGTAGTGGTATATGAAGGCACCGGACACCCCGGCGTAGGGAGTGTTATTGACTTGTCAAACGCAGATGTGGCTAAGATGCTCAATGCTTCGGTGATCATGATCGTAGAAGGAGGTATCGGGAATACGATTGATAGGCTTAACGCTAACCTGGCGCTCTTTCGGGAAAAAGATGTACCCATTGCGGGCGTAATTATTAATAAAGTTATTCCTGATAAAATAGATAAAATCAGAGATCTCGTTGGGGGTAAGCTTGATCGGTGGGGAATCCCTTTGCTAGGGGTCCTTCCCTTTGACAAAACCCTGGCTAACCCCATCATGGAAGGCGTCCGTTTGGCCGTCGACGGTGTAGTGATCATGAATGGCCATAACCTCGATAACAAAGTCGAAAACATCGCTTCCGGCTCCTTGATTGAGAAAAAAGAATTTGATGATTTACAGAATCTTTTGATGATCGTGAGCCATCGCAGACTGGAAAGCGCGATTGAAGCCTTGAAGGAAATTGATCGTAAGCACCCGGATCAGGAATTGAAATTAGCGGGTATTATCGTAAATGGCGAAAATGATTTCATCAGTGAGTTGCAGCGCGAAGTGCCTTGTCAGGACTACATCATGATGCACGAAATCCCTTTGATCGCTACCCAACTAGATACTTATGGATCGGCCATTAAGATCAACAGGATGGAAGTAAAGATCAATACCCGTACGCCCTGGAAGGCAAGACGTGCTGTGGAGCTTATCCACAGCCACGTGGACTTGAGTAGCTTGTTTTAAGACGAGAATCCTCTCAGTCCTGACGTTGATCAGGCGGAGGGAGCAGTAGGTCGAAGGAGTTACTATTATTACGAAGCTTTGTGGACCTTTGCGTTTCGAAATAAGCCAATAAGAATTAATAAATCTATCAGAGGCAGAACGCTTGCTTATGATTATGGAAAACACCCGACATCAAAACTGGCTGGGCCAACTTCGTACCGGCGATCGCTCGGCGATGCGGGCGATCTTTGATCAGC